>ERZ857998.1531-NODE-1531-length-25550-cov-3.678447_pt1 | contig 25550 bp, 26 predicted proteins | sample MGYA00519954_ERZ857998 | MGnify/ENA primary metagenome ERZ857998 (study PRJEB31778, sample SAMEA3449424) | human gut metagenome | biome: human gut; feature: human-associated habitat; material: faeces | place: United Kingdom | collected 2010/2012 ...
GACCTCGGCGTTGTGAAATACTTCTGCGATCGCATTGCGGTCATGTATCTCGGCTCATTTGTTGAGATCGGCACCAGCGATCAGATCTTCAACTCGCCCAAGCATCCCTACACGCAGGCGCTCATCTCCGCGATTCCCAGATCCATGCCGGGTCAAACGGGCAAGCGCATCATTCTTGCAGGCGATATTCCCTCGCCGGCAAATCCGCCGAAGGGCTGCAAATTCCACACCCGCTGTCAGTATGCGCGCCCGGAGTGCAGCGAGATCGCACCCGAAAAGAGGGTTTATGCGAACGGGCATACCGTGTGGTGTCACTTGAATCAGGATGCATAACAGGAGGCAACCATGATTTTTTTTGAAAATGCTACCGTTTGGACTATGGCGGGAAAGACCTATGAAAAGGGCTGTATCCTTGTCGACGGCGGCAAAATCGCTGCGGTGGGGGAGAACCTGACGGCGCCGGAGGGCGCGGAGCGCGTCGACCTGAAGGGAGGCATTGTCATGCCCGGCATGATCGATGCGCATTGCCACATCGGCATCTTCGGTGAGGGCACGGGGTTCTACCTGCTCGACGGTAACGAGAACACCAACCCCGCAACCCCGCAGATCCGCGCTCTGGATGCGGTCAATCCGCAGGATATGGCCTTCCCGGAGGCGCTGGAGGGCGGCGTAACCACCGTCTGCACCGGGCCGGGCAGCACGAACGTGATCGGCGGCACCTTCTGCATCCTGAAAACCTACGGGCAGAGTGTGGATGAGATGGCGTTGGTCGAGGAGGCCGCGCTCAAGGTTGCGCTCGGCGAAAACCCGAAGCGCGTCTACGGCGCTATGAAGAAAACGCCGTTCAGCCGCATGGGAAACGCCGCGGTGTTCCGCGAGGCGCTCGTGCGCGCGCAGGCGTACATGAAAAAGCTGGACGCCGCAGCGGCCGGCGAGGGCGAGGCGCCCGACTACGATTTTGAGCTGGAACCGCTGGTCAGGGTGCTGCGGCGCGAACTGCCGATCAAGATCCATGCGCACCGTGCGGACGATATTCTCACTGCGATGCGGCTTGTGAGGGAGTTTCACCTCGACTGCACGCTGGATCATTGCACCGAGGGGTACAAGATTACCGAGCAGCTCAAGGCGTTCGACGCCAAGGCGCTCGTCGGCCCGATGATCCTCGACCGCTGCAAGGTGGAGCTCGGCGATTCGCGCACCGACAATGTCGTGCAGATCGCCAAGGCGGGCGTGCGCTTCTGCATCGTGACGGACAGCCCCTGCGTGAACGTCAAGCATCTGTATGTACAGGCCGGCTGCGCGGTCAGCATGGGCCTCGATCGCGAGGAGGCGCTCAAAGCGATCACGATCTATCCCGCGCAGTTGCTCGGCATTGCCGACCGCGTTGGTTCCATCGAGGCCGGCAAGGATGCGGATCTCGTATTCCTGACGGGCGATCTGTTCGACATGGAGAGCCGCATTGCCGCAACGATGATCAATGGAGAGGTTGTGTACCGCAATGCCCAAGCGTGAGGAGCCGCAGGAAGAAACCGTAGAGCGGCCCGAACCGAGGGCGGGCCAGTACGCCATGTTTCAGCCGGAGGACGGCGGCGGGGAAAAACTCCCGCTGCGCGAACGGCTGAAGGATTTCGTTGCGCTGATGCTGGCGGCGTATTCGATCCTGTGGAAGCCGCTGGTCTGCATGATCCTCGGCGCCATTCTGGCATTTTTGCTCGTCTCCCGGCTGCTCCTTCGATAAGCGCCGGATAGAATACCGTTTGTACAAACGCCGCACCGCGAAAAAACGTCATTCCGGACAAAATGACGATTGCGGGATGCAAATTATGATAAAGGAGATTTTTGACCCATGAGAGAACCATTTATGCTGAGCTTTCCGATCGAAGAGTACCGCAAGCGGCTCGACAATCTTGTCGCCATCATGCACCGCGACGGCATCGATGCGGTTATCTTTACCAGCGATAACAACACGTTCTATTTTTCCAGCTTTCAGAGCATTGTCTGGAGCAGCAAGGTTTCGACGCCCGGCGTTGTGGTCGTGACGGCCGATGGCGATATGGCGCTGTGCACCACAAAGGGCGGCGTGGAAACCGCGAAGATGACCTCCCTTTGCGAGGACATCCGCTATACGGGCATCGGCGGCTACGAGACGCTCGCAAAGTGTATCGCATCCGTGCTTGAGGAAAAGAACCTGCTCAGCGGCCGCATCGGTCTGGAGCTCGGCTACGGCCACAAACTGCACTTCAATTATGCAAATCAGCAGGCTATGTTCCAGGAATTGAGCAATGCGACGATCGTGGACTTCTCCGATCAGCTGTGGGAGATGCGCGGCATCAAATCGCCGCTTGAGATCGAGCGCATGCGCGAGGTCAACCGCATCAACAGCCGTGCAATCGAAAAGTGCTTCCGCGAGATCAAGCTGGGCATGACCGAGCGGGAACTCTACCGCAACATCGTTGCCGAATACTTCAGGATGGGCGCTGACGAGGCGACATGGCTCGGCCTGCGCGCGGGTGTGGAACGCTATTCGCAGGGCAACTGCCCGCCGAGTGATCGCCCGATTGGCGCGCATGAGATGATTCTTGTGGATGGCGGCCCCGGCTACCGCGGTTACTTCTCGGATATCATCCGGCAGGCGATGGTCGGCAAGCCCACCGATTATCAGCTCGACCTGTTCAACGTTGCGCGCGAAGCCACCTATGCCGGCGTCCACGCCGCACAGCCCGGCGCAACGATGGGCGAGGTATGCGAGGCCATTTTCCAGTTCATTCAGAAGTCGCCCTATGCGCATCTGCATCCGCGCACGGGTGGTTACGGACACAGCCTTGGCCTGAACGTACACGAAGCGCCCATGGTCACCTATAACGACACGGTGCTCAAACCCGGCATGACCATCGCCATCGAGCCCGAGATCTTCCAAGCGGGCATGGGCAGCATGGGCGTTGAGGAGAATATTCTCATCACCGAGAACGGAAACGAAATCATGAGCGATTCCGATTCGCATCTGATGATCCTTGACCTGTAAGTACATGGCGCCGGAAAGGGGAAAAAGCGATGCTTGAAAACAAAACGATCGGGTTTATCGGCGGCGGTCAGATGGGTCAGGCCATCTTTCGCGGATTGATCGCCAGCGGCGGCGTGAAGGCGGAGAACATTGTCATCACGGATGTGGATGAAAAAAAGCTGCACGCGCTCGGCGGAGAACTTGGCGTGCAAACCGTTCTGAGCGATGGCAGCAACAGCGGTGCGGCGGAACTGGCCAAGCGCGTGGATATACTGGTGTTTGCGGTGAGCCCGCAGATGGCGCGCAATGTGCTGCAGGCGGCGGCGCCGCATCTGAGCGCGGAACAGCTCGTCATTTCCATTATGGGCGGTATCTCCCTCGGCTGTCTTGAAGCCGCGCTGCCGAACAGCCCTGTACTGCGCGTGATGCCGAACACGCCGCTCATGGTGCGAAAGGGCGTCACGGGCATTGTTGTGGGCAATCGTGCAACGGCGGACCATGCGGCCACCGGTAAGGCGCTGTTTGAGCTGCTCGGCGCTGCATATTTTCTCAGCGAAGCCACGCTCGACCCGTTTACCGGACTTTGCGGCTGCAGCCCCGCGTTCACATACATGTACATCGAAGCGATGGCGATGGGCGCGGTGGAGCGCGGCCTGCCCGCAGACGCGGCCATTCGCATGGCGGCGCAGGCGGTCGAGGGCGCAGCGGAAATGGTTCTGCAAACGGGCAAACGGCCGGCGGAGCTGATGGCGAACGTCTGTACCCCCGGCGGTTCAACAATCGCGGGCGTGCATACGCTTGAATCGAATGCGTTCCGCGGTATCGTGATGGATGCGCTGTGCGAGAGCTGCGACCGTATGGACAGCGTGGGCAAAAAATCGGAATAATCCCGGGCGATACGATCGGAGCAAACAACGACAATGACACAGAACAACAAGGCGGGCCGCTCTTCGGTTCTCCGCTTTGCGGGGGCGTATGTCGCCTTTATGACCGGCTCGGGCTTTGCTACGGGTCAGGAGGTCATGCAGTACTATGTTGCCTTTGGCTTCTGCGGGTTTGCCGCGGTGCTGACGGTATTTGCGCTGCTGGCCTATGCGGGCGCACGGCTCGTTTCGGCAGGTCACCGAGAGAAATTTGAGCGCGGCAGCAGCGTGTTCGCCTACTACTGCGGCCCCGTGATCGGCAAGTTTTTCGACTGGTTCACAACCTTTTCGATCTACATGTCGTTTGTGGTCATTCTGGCGGGTGCGGGCGCGCTGCTGGAACAGCAGTGTGGGCTGCCGGTTGCGTTTGGCGTGGTATTGATCGCGGCGCTGTCCTGTATCACCGTGATCGGTGGCTTTCACCGCATGCTGAACGTGCTGGGCCGCATCGGGCCGGTCACCATCGCACTGGTGCTGGCGGTAGGCATTGCCGCGCTCGTTCGCGGCGCCGGCAGCCTTGCCGAAGCCGATGCGGCGATCGCATCGATGGGCCTGCTTCGCGCGGCGGATCACTGGCTGCTCTCGGCAGTATCGTACATCGGCATTTCGATGATCTGGCTGACGACGTTTCTCACACGGCTTGGCGCGGAGGCGTCAAGCGAGCGCAGGGCAAAGAACGGCGTTCTTCTGGGTACAGCGGTATTTTTTTCCGGAGTAATGCTTGTGACCGCAGCGATGATGGGAAACATCCGGACGATTCAGGGCACGCAGGCGCCCATGATCGCGCTGGCGGAGCAGCTGCATCCATTGGCCGCGACGCTGATCACGGGCGTCATATGCCTCGGCATTTATACGGCGTCCGTACCGTTGCTTTGGACGGTGACGGCGCGGGTTGCGGATGAGCGATCGAAGCGCAGCCGCGTCGCTGCGATGGCTGCAACCGTGGTCGGCGCGGCCATTGCGCTGACATGGTCGTTTGACAAGCTTGTCAATATCGTGTATGTGCTCTGCGGATATGTTGGGTTTTACCTGTGCGCCGCCGTGGTATGGAAAGATGTGCGAATGCTTTGGCGCAAATGCATCAAAAAGCGGGCGTGCAGAGATTGCGCAGCATGATGGTGCCGTTTTGTTGAAAATGACGAAAGAGTATGATACAATTTTTTTATCGTAAAGCGGTTGCGTTCGGGCACGGCAAACTGTGATAGGACGGTGGGAAATGGTCGGAGATGTCATTCGGGAGCATCGCAAAAAGCAAAACCTGACATTGCAGGCGCTTGCGCAGCTGGCGGAGCTTACCCCCGGCGGATTATCGCAGATCGAGCGCGGCATGGTAGATCCCTCTCTTTCCGCACTGCGGCGCATCGCAAAAGCGCTGAATATCTCCATGAACGTCATGTTTGCGGATAACAATGCACAGTATGTGACGCGGCGGAACGAGCGAATGAAGGCGTTCTTCTCCGATATTTATGTCTATTACGAATTCCTTACCCCCAAGCCCAACATCGAGAGCGGCCTGACCCCAAAGCTCGAGGTCGTGCAGGTCACGCTGCGGCCAAAGGCCCGCGGACACGAGACCTTTGCCGCGCACGATGCGGATGAGTGCTTCGTGGTAATCCGCGGCTGCATTGAGGTGGAGATGCCCAGCGAAAGCGTCGAACTCCATGAGGGCGACAGCATCTACCTCACGGAGGGCACGGTGCATCGGCTGTACAATCCCACCGATGGCGAGGCGGTCGGGCTGTCAATCCTGTCCGAGATGATCTATTGAGCGGGAAAAGCGCAGCGGCAGATACCGCCGTTTGCCACATGGCCGAAGCCGAATCCGCGAAAACTCATGCTTGACACCGGTGCGCAATTCTCTTATAATATTACAAGTGTGGCGGCGAACCGTCGCCGCATCCATCAATTGCATATGGCGGCGTAACTCAGCTGGCTAGAGTAGTCGGTTCATACCCGGCCTGTCATCCGTTCGAGTCGGATCGCCGCTACCACGAAAAAGCCCCTAAATTAGGGACTTTTTCTTATATCCGGCAGCCCGACCGGGGACGGCGCTACAGCGCCTTTTTGGGACAGACCTTCACGCATTCCATGCAGAGGATGCACTCCGTTCCGTTTTTGCGCCGTTTCGTGTTATCCGTGACGTCCACATCCATGGGGCAAACCTGCCTGCACTTCCCGCAGGAGACGCATTTTTTCTTGTCGCATCGGATGCGCAGCAGCGAGAAGTAGCTCATGGGTTTCAAAAAGACCGTGATGGGGCAAAGGTATTTGCAGAAGGCGCGGTTGTCCCTGAACGCATACGCGAGCGCGACGCCCAAGCCATAATACAGGAGATTGCCGATGAGAAAGCACCAGAACATGATGCGCTCCGTATGCTGCGCATGAAAGAGAAGCAGGGCCGAAACAAACAGGAGCGACGCCGCAAAATGGATGTAGCGGAGAAAGCCGAGCTTTTTTCGCGGCCGTTCCGGTATTTTGTAGGGCAGCAGGTCGAGCACCATAGCCGTCCAGCAGGCATACCCGCACCAGCCGCGGCCAAAGAGCAGCGGCCCGAAGATCTTTGCGACGGCATAGTGAATGGTCGCCGCTTCAAAAACGCCGTTGAACAGGTAATACCAAAAGCCCTCGAGCTGCATATTCTCGTGGGAGAACAGCCCGAGGTAAACCAGCATGTAGGCGCCTACGAGAAACTGCACCACCCGGCGCGCGTGCCGGCGCCCCTGGAGGAACAGGAGGAGACCGAGAGCAACCGAGCAGCCGATATAGCTGAAATTCAGCAGATAGAAGATATTGCCCTTCGTCAGCCACAGCGTCACGGCGACCATCTCGAACACAAGAAACAGGACGAGGGGCACGCCGTATTTTTTTAACGTTCCCATTGCGATTCTACCGTCCGCGGACGATCAGCCGGCGTTCCTGCTGCGGAGAGGATCTCCGCAAGCTTGCCGAGATCGTCGATCTCATAGGTCACGGGGATATGCAGCCGATTGGGGCTGTGCTTCGGGTTGTACCAGCAGGTGTCCACGCCGGCGGTCCAGCCGCCCTTCATGTCGCTGGTCAGGGAATCGCCGATGAGCAGCACCCGGCTTTTGTCCGCGATGCCGGCCTCGGAAAACACATGTTCAAAATAGGCCAGATTGGGCTTTTCATAGCCCACATCCTCGGAGATGAACACTGCGTCAAACAGACGGTCGAGCCCGGATCGGCGGAGCTTTTTTGTCTGCGCGACCTTTGTTCCGTTCGTCACGGCGATGAGCGTATAGACGCCCTTCTCGGCGCGGAGCATTTCCTCCGCATGATCGACGAACACCAGATGGTCGCCAAGCGCGACCTGATAATCGCGATTAAAGGACTCGGCCAACGCCGGATCGACGCCGATCCGTTCAAAAAACGTTTGGAAACGGCCGACCAAAAGCTCGGGCTTGGTCATTTCGTTCCGTTCCAGCGCCTCCCAATACCGCACATTGATTTCGGAGTACAGCCGCAGCATGTCGTCGCTGCATGCGCCAAGCCGGTACTTTTGAAACAACGCGCGGACGGCGTGCGCCTCCGATGCCAGAAAATCCAGCACGGTGCCATCGATGTCCCACAACAGGTATTGATACATATTCGTCTCCACCGTTTTTCGTTTTTCTATCGATATCATATCACACAGGCATCCTTTTTGCGCTGAAAATTTTGCAGGATTGGTTTCCGGCTTCAGGGCGTTCGCCGTTTGTGCGGCAGCGGACAATCCCGCCGTTCGCGGCGGGGCACAGGGCGGAAATGGCGCCTGCGCTAGATGCCAACGCCCCAAAGATGCGTATATGGTAGAAATGTGCGGATAAATATGCGATAATATATAAAAGCGTTGTCGAAAGCGGGGTGATGGGATGGCGGGGGTCAACAGGAGAAACGTCTATACGGCGGCCGGCGTGGCGCTGCTGATCGCGGCCGCCGTCGCCTGCCGTTTTGCCAACCGATTTGTACAAATCCCCGCAATCCCCGTTTTCGGTTATCTGCGCAGCGTGATCTATATTGGATTGTTCGCCGCATGGGGCATATCCATCCTCCGACGCATCATCCATCCACAGGTGCGCAGGTATTTGACCGCCGTTTCCGTGCTCACGGTGTTTTGGCTGACGGTGCGTACCATCAAGTATTTGTTTGTTGCAGAACCGAACACGGACAGGTACCTGTGGTATCTGTTCTATGTTGGCATGCTGCTGATTCCGCTGATGGCACTGTTTGTGAGCCTGTCGCTGGGAAAGGCGGAGAACTATCGCCTGCCGAAATGGACGAAGCTGCTATATCTGCCTACATTGGCCCTCCTGATGCTGGTGCTCACAAACGATCTGCATCAACTGGTGTTCCGCTTTCCGGCAGGCGCAGCCGTATTTACGGACTCGGATTATCGTTACGCCGCGATGTACTGGCCGGTCATCGGCTGGGAAATCGGCTGTGCGCTCAGCGCGCTCGCCTTGGTCCTTCATAAGTGCCGCATGCCCGATGGACGAGGAATGCTCTATCTGCCCATCGTGCCGCTGCTCCTATCCATTGCATACGGGCTGCTATATGTTTCCGGCGTCGGCTGGCTGCGTGTGATCGCGGGCGACATCACGGTGTTTCAATGTCTGCTGTATACCGCTGTGCTGGAAAGCTGCATCCAGTGCGGGCTGATACAATCCAATACCAATTATGCGGAATTGTTCCGTATATCCACGCTTGGCGCGCAGATCACGGACGACGCGTTCAACGTGTGCTACAGCGCGGAAAACATGCGCCTTGTCGGCAAGGCGGTTTTGGAAAGCGCCGCATCGGCTCCCGTTGTTCTGCAGGGCGGCGTGCGCCTCTCGTCGGCGCCCATCCGGGGCGGCTATGTCTTTTGGCAGGAGGATATTGCCGACCTGCTGGACACGATAGAGCAGCTTTTTGGCACAAGGGAGGAGCTGCAAAGCTACGGTTCGCTTTTAATGGAGGAGAACAAGAAAAAGGCCCGCGCGCAAAAGCTCGCCGAACAAAAGCGGCTCTATGCGGCGGTGCAGCAAACGACCGCGCGGCACGCAGCGCTCATGGAAGGGCTGGGCATTCAACTGGAAAGAACCGAGGATATCGGCGTGGCAAGAACGCTTTTGGCGCAGATTTTGGTGGTGGGCGCATACATCAAGCGGCGCAGCAACCTGATCTTCCTTGCCGATGCGGCCGATGCGGTTCCGGCAAACGAGCTGCTGCTCTGCCTGAACGAATCTCTGGCCAATCTGCGGCTTCTCGGCATAAAATGCGCCTGCACGCTGGACGTTTCGGGAAGCGTGGACGCCGGATGTGCCGCGGCGGTGTTTGATTTTTATGAGACGGCCGTGGAGCAAGCGTTTCATACGCTTCGCGCGCTTACGATATTGGTTCGGCGCACGAGCGGCCAGTGCGCCGTCTTTCTGATGATGGATTGTGAGGAGGATATGGCGGACGCGGTCAAGGCGCACTTTCCGGATGCCGAAATCACCCGGCAGGATGGTGTATGGTTCTGCTCGTTGTCCGTTGCGGAGGAGAGGGTATGCAGCAAATGAAGCCGCTCTGCAAAAGGGCAAGGATCAACCGCATGTCGATCAAGGAGAGCCTGGACAACCTGCCGTCCGGCGTTTGCTTTGCAAGGGAAAACGGAACGCTGATCCTGTGCAACAGGCAGATGCAGCGTCTGTACCGGCGGCTTGCCGGTACGGATTTGCAGCGCCTGTCCGAGCTGCGGCGGGCGGGCGCCCAGCCGGGCGGCGGCATTTCGGTGCTGGATGCCGGCGCGCACATTCTTCGCTTTCCGGAGGGGCGGGTGTGGCAGTTTACCGAAAGCATCGTAACGGATGCGTATGGCCGCCGCTATACGCAGGCGTTGGCGCAGGACATCACGGAACTGGCGGACAGGAGAGCGCGGCTCGAACGGGAGAACGCCGCTCTGCTCAACGCGAATACGCGGGCGCGAAAGCTCTATCATGAGCTGGACGATATGGTTCGCGAGGAAGAAACGCTCGCCATGAAGATGCGCTTGCACGACGAGATCGGCGTCGGTCTGCTTTCCGCAAGGAAGGCGCTTGAAGAGGGAGCGCCGCTTGCGGCGCTGCAACGGTGCGGCGCGGCGTGGGCGGCGATTGCCGGCATATTCCGCACCGCGGAAACGGGCGGCGGGGAGGCGGGCGCGCCGGCATCCTGTCGGAGGGAACTGGAGGAGCTGATACGCGCCGCTGCCGGCATTGGCATCCGCATTGCGATAGAGGGCGCGCTGCCAAAGAGCGAGGCAGCGGCATATCTCATCATCACCGCCATGCGCGTCTGCGCGACGAACGCCGTGCGGCACGCCCGCGCGGATCAACTGTTTGTGAAAATCTGCGAAAGCGGCGGCGCCATCCTGGTCGCGATAGAGAACAGCGGCGACGCGCCGGGGCAGGAAATCACCGAGGGCGGCGGGTTGTCCGATCTGCGCCGCCGAACGGAGAGAGCGGGAGGCGTGATGCTGGTCAACAGCGTTCCGGTCTTCCGACTGACGCTTACGCTGCCAAAGGAGGGCTGATCCATGCGCAATGTACTGCTGGTAGAGGATAAAAAGATGTCGCGCGAATGCCTTGAGGGATATATCGCCGCAAGCGGACGTTACCGGCTCGCGGCGTCCATTGCAAACGCGGGCATGGCGGAAATGACATGTATGCGCTGTCCCGTGGATATCATTTTGATGGACGTGTGCACCGAAAACAACGAGAGCGGGCTGGATGCAGCGGCAGAGATCAAGCGCCATATGCCGCATATCAAGATCGTCATCGTCACCTCCATGGCGGACGCCGGGTTTCTGCAAAAGGCGAGGCAGGCGGGCGCGGAGAGCTTCTGGTACAAGGAGAGCAGCCCGGAGGATCTGCTGGCGGTGATGGACCGCACCATGCGGGGCGAATCCGTCTATCCCGATCAAGCGCCCGAGGTACGGATCGGCAACACCACATCGGCCGCATTCACGCCCGGAGATCTTGCTGTGCTGCGGCTGCTCGTGCGTGGATTGCCGGATGCAGCCATAGCCGGCGAGCTGCATATCAGCGTATCCGCCGTGCGCTGGCACATCAAGGAACTGTTTGAAAAAACGGGCTATACCAACCGCGTGAGTCTCGCCTGCGACGTCATCAACAAGGATTTGATCGTGCCGGGGTTTTAGAAGGCGCATATTGCGCCCGGGGCGGCAACGGTTTTAACCATAAAACTATCATTTCTGATAGGGCGAAGCGCCGCATTGTCGGTCATAATGACGGTAAGGATGGGGTAGAACGTCCAATCTTGCGAAAAGCGGGCGGAATATTATGCGGCAAGTGATTGTGAACATGAAGGATTTTGTTTTCGCCGACGCCGTGGCGCAGGCACTGCGCAGCGACAGCGGGAGCGACTTTGCGGTACAAAACATCAGCCGGCCCGGGGAGATTCTCCGGTATTGCAACATCCTCTCCGCGTATGCGCTGCTGATGGAGGTCACGCGATATGGACCGTATACGCTGGACGAACGGCTCGGCATCGGCAACGCTGTAAAGCGCGCGGTTCCGACATGCAAGGTCGTTCTTTTAGTGGACGAGAACTCTGAAAAAGAGCTGGCAAAGCAGGTGCGCCGCGCAAAAAAGGAAGGACTGATCGACCAGTTTATCTATGGCTCCACGAGCGCGAGCTTCCTGGTGGCCATGATGGACGCACTGTAGGAGGGACGGCCGATGCCTGCAATGAATAAAAAGAAAACCGCGCCCAAAACGGCGCTTTTGTGCCTGTGTCTGCTGCTGTGCCTGCTGCCGGCTTTCGGCGCCTGCGCGGGCAGCGAAAAAGCGAAGGAGCAGCCCGTAACGATCACGCTGTGGCATGTTTACGGCGGGCAGACGGATTCGCCGCTCAACGATATGATCGACGTCTTCAATCAGACCACCGGCAAAGAGCAGGGCATCCGGGTGGAGGTTCCGCTCGTATCCAACAACAAGACCATCCATGAATTCATCCTTGCCTCGGCCTACGGTGATCCCGGCGCGTCGGCGCTGCCGGATATGTTCGTGGCATATCCCAAAACTGTGCTGGCCATGCCGGACGCCGGCGTGCTTGTGGATTACAGGGACGCCCTTTCGGAGCAGTCGCTCTCCGGCTTTGTACCCTCCTTTCTGGCGGAGGGCATGGTGAACGGCCGACTCGCCGTACTGCCCGTGGCGAAATCCACGGAGGTCATGTACATTAACAAGACCATATTCGATCGGTTCAGCGCGGATACGGGCATAGCGATCAGCGATCTGGATACATGGGAGGGACTGTTTGCCGCTGCCGTTCGGTATGCCGAATGGACGGATGCCAAAACTCCGGATATTGCGGATGACGCAAAGGCAATGCTGGTACACGATTTTCACTTCAATTATTTTCAGGTGGGGGTCGAATCGCTCGGCGAATCCTTCTTTGAAGGCGACTCCATTGCCTTCGGCCCCGCCTTTGACCGGGTGTGGGCGCCCTACGCCGAGGCGGCCCTGTCCGGCGGGCTGTGGCTGAAGGGCGGCTATGCCACAGAGCCGCTGCGCACGGCGGACGCCATCGTCTCCATTGCCTCCTCCGCCAGCGTACTGTACTTTTCGGACGTCGTGACCTATTCCGACAACACGTCCGAGGATGTGGAGTGGCTGGTGCGCCCGTGCCCCATATTTGCCGGCGGCGAGCGGTTGGTCATGCAGCGGGGCGCGGGAATCTGCACCGTAAAATCCACCCCGGAGCGGGAGCGCGCCTGTATGACGTTCCTCGAATGGCTGACGGACGCGCAGCGGAACGTGGAGTTTGTAACGCGGATGGGCTATATGCCGGTCAAGCAGGCGTCCTTTGACGTCTATCTGCCGGCCGCCATCCGGGCGCTGGACAGAGACAAATATATCCAGCTCTATGAGGCCTTTGTCAAAACCCAGCAGGAATATGCGTTCTATACCCCGCCGCAGCTCGAAACCTATCTCGATCACGAGGAGCGCTTTGAAAATCTGGTGCGGAGCCTCCTGCTCTCCGGCCGCAGCCAGTATGTGCGGGACGATGATACCATGGAGCGCGCGTCGGAATGCTTAAAGGACGCGCTCAAGGAAGATTTTTCGCATGGGCCGGGGAGGTGAAGCGCCTTTGATTGCAAAGCTGAAGGAAATGCGGCTCGCCGCGAAGGAGCAGGGCGTGGGCATGCAGCGCAGGCTGACGCTCTACTGGGTCTGTATGGCGCTGTCCGTGTTTGCGGGCTTTTTGCTGGTTTTCAGCCTGCTCGGCGTGTTTTCGGACGCCGAGCGGCGCGTGGGCGAACTGCTGTCCATGCAGCAGGCCGGCAGCGCTGCGGCACTCGAGGTAAAGACGGATGAACTGGTGGCGCGTTCGATCGTCATGTCGGAGGAGATTTCCCGGAGCCTCCAAACGTCGCTGCAGGCGCGCGGCATCACCTTTGCCGAGTTGAATGACAACCCCGACGCGCTGTTGGAAATACAGGAGAATTTGTACGCGCCGCTCAACGCCACCATGCTGGTCAGCCGCTGCAGCGGGGCGTTCGCCGTGCTGGACGCCACGACCAATACCCGCGCAAAAACCGCCGCGGTTTCCCGCAGCGGCGTCTACCTCCGGGCTGCGAACATCAGCGCGCAGAGCCGGCCGGGACAGGAGCTCACCTACTTTCGCGGCATTCCGGATATCGCCCGCACCGAGGGCGTCCAACTGCACAACCGCTGGAATCTGGAGTTTGACAGCGCGCTCATTCCCGGCTATGCGGAGCGCATGGGGAAGACCGTCAGCCGGCTTGCCGCTGCGTCCTACTGGACCGAAAAGATACCGCTGAAGGACACATGGGAAAGCGTCATGCTGCTGTGCGTGCCCATACTGGATGGCGACGGCAGGGTGTGCGGCTTATGTGGCGTTGAGATCAGCGAGCTGTACTTCAAACTGCTGTATCCCGGTATGAGCAGTCCCTATGGAAATATGATGACGCTGATCGCGCCGGCCGGATCGGACGAGATCGCGCTCGATCAAGCGATGCTGGGAGGCACCGACGGTAGCTATCTGGAGGCAAGCGGTTCCCTTACGGTGGAGCGCGGCAACCGATACAATATATACACAGTGGGTGGCCAATCCTATGTCGGCATGCACCAGTCGGTGGAGATAGCGGATGCGGACGACCTGCCGTTCCAACTGATAACGCTCGTTCCCACCGCCGGCGTCCATCAGGCCGCAGCCCAAAGCAGGGCGCGTCTGGTGCTGGTTTCGCTCGTCATTCTGCTGCTGATGATCGGGTTGTCCCTGCTCCTTTCGCGCCGGTTTGTGCGCCCGATCACCCAGAGTCTGGAGGCCATCCAGACCGAACAGCTGCTTGCCGGACAGCGCTCCGGCATTTGCGAGATCGATGAACTCATCGCCTTTGTACAATCCAAAACACAGGAGCATGCCATCGGAAAGGAAACGCTGCCGCCGGGCATCGCCGTGCTGTTCCGGGATTTTGCCGAGCGTATAGGGACGCTGACCGCCTCCGAACGGGGGATATTACACTATTATATCGATGGGCATGAGATTGAGGAGATTCCCGGCCTTGCCTATATCAGCATGGCGACGGTGCGCAAGCACAACGGCAACCTGTACCGGAAGCTCCACGTCGCCTCCCGGGATGAATTGATGCTCTATATCGATTTGTTCCGGCGCTGCGATTGCCTCGATGACATCAAAAAATAGGGCTAGACATCTTGAACCGCCGAAATTCGTTTGAATTCCGGCGGTTTTTTATATGGTAGTCATTGGATACCATTTGCCGTTTGGCGCAAAGAGTAGTCACGCGCTACTAGGATTTCACCCCGTATTTATGTTTAATTGAAATGATGAATCCCATTGTATCATAGAGAATCCTGTCTGTTCTATGCATCCATTCTGCCGGCAGGCCTGTCGAGGGGGGGATTTGGTTTGAAGCAGCTATTGGAACAAGCGCTCGTGGACTGCTCCACCGAGCGTGCGTTTTGCTATTCTCTGCAATGTGGGCAGTGCGGGGAGATCTGGAAGAGCAAGCCCATCGCTTTTTCAAAGGCAGGAGACTCGCCCTCAACGGAAGAAAAGCGCATCGTCTACGAGGCGATGTACCAAAGGGAGAGAGCGTGGGCGAAAATGCTCGCGGTGAAGCAGGCGCTGGAGCACTTCAACCTCTGCCCGATTTGCAAACGGCTGGTCTGCGATCATTGCTTTCTCATTTGCAGCGATCTGGATATGTGCTGCGGCTGTGCCGGGCGTCTGAAGGAGCGAGGGGAGCCAGTTAGCGCCTGCCGCGATCCCGTTTCCAACGGCGCGGCGGGGAAGCGGCAGCTCCATATCCGTGCCGTCAACGGATGCCCGCCTGCACGGTTATTTCGTCAAATCAAGAAATGAAGCATCATAAAGGAGGAAACCCCACATGGCTTTTTGCTCAAACTGCGGTGCGCAGCTACAGGAAGGCTCTAAGTTCTGCACGAATTGCGGAACAAAGTATGAAACGCCCAAGCCAGCCGCGGCTTCGCCCGTAGCGCCGGAACCGGAGAACCCCGTTCAGGAGCCGATCAAGGCGCCCGAAGCGCCGCAGCAGGGAGTGTACACGCCCCCGGTACAGCAGGACTATGCACCGCAGGGGAATCAGCAGACCTACACGCCCCCGGCGCAGCAGGACTATGCACCGCAGGGGAATCAACAGACCTACACGCCCCCGGTACAGCAGAGCGATGCGGTGCAGGGCGGCGCCGGGCGGCCCAAGGCCCAGCCCGTTTTTACGGCGCCCAAGCAGAAAAAGCCCATGAACAAAAAGCTGCTGTTCATCATCGGCGGCGCGGTGCTGGCCGTGATCCTTGCCATCGTGCTGATCTGTGTTCTCGGTGGAAAGGGCGGCGGCGGCGACGCGGCGGACGATCCCAACCTCGGCCTGTATACCGCCACCACGGCGGAGATGTTGGGCATAGAGATGGATATTACCGACCTGTTTGAGAACGGCGTGACGATCGAACTCAAGAGCAACGGCAAATGCATCATGAACGTAGACGGCACGAAGGGCAGCGGAAAATGGACGCTGGAGAACGGCGTGTTCCACGTCAAGGGCGGCGGCCTCGACTGCGACGGCACGCTCGCAAACGGCGTCATGACGCTTGAAAATATGCTGGATATGGGCGTTGCAATGACGTTTGAAAAAGAGGGCGGCTTCACGCCCGCAAATCCCGGCCCCGCCGGCACGGACGGTCTACCGGAGGGCAGTGCCGGCAGCGGCGCGGCAAGCGAACTGCAGCGGCAGTGGACCGGCACCTGGTATGGCTGCATGTATGTGAGCGAGGCGACCGGGGAGTTTGAGACGGTGCCGTGCGATACTTACAACGCCTACATGGTGGTTGATGTGGACGCGGAGGGCAAGGGCACCTTTGCCGTGTATCTTGACGGCAGCGAAACGGCATTTGCGCTGGCCGACTGCGAGGCCACTGAGGCCGGTCTGAACGCCGTTGACGGCAATGTTGCGGGCATGGATATGTACGCTTACAACTGGATGTTCCTGCCCATGCCCGATTACCCGGATCAGTATGTGATGAGCGATGAAATTCAAACAGACAACGGTACGTTCAGCTATTCGCTGTTCATGAAGCCGTGGGGCGCAAGCTGGCAGAAGGAGATCGACAGCGATTTCGCGATCGTCCCGCCCGCAATTGACCGCTATAACGAAGCGGTTGCGAACGGCGAGCTGCCGCCTGTTGGGTTTGCGCCTATCGGTTACGAAGGCATGGCAGAGCCTTCCGGCATTGGCGGCGACAGCCCAGTGCAGGGCGGCGCAGACCCGGACGACCAGAAGGACCCGCCGGCAGAAAGTGACGACTTCGGCAAAACCACCGCGGAAGCGGATGGTATCGTATCCTTTGACACTCTCAAACAGGTCTTCACATGGCTGCGTTACCAAACCAGCTATGATGGTGGCTATCAGCGCCCCACCTATGAGGAGATTGTGGAGAAATTTGGCGTAGATGCGCACAAGGCACACGCTGACAGCTGGCAAGAAGACTATCACGTTTATGAGTGGATTACTACCGACGGTGACTTTTTGCTATTAAGCTTCAAAGTACAGGCAGACGGTAGCGAAACCTGGAACAGCAGTTCTTGGAGTAGTAGTTTGAATGACTAATTAAGGGGTGTACTAACATGAAAAAGACATGGATTATATTTGTACTTATCATAATGATGCTTCTTGGCCTGACCGCCTGCGGCGACAAGGGCGAGGATGTAACCGGCAAGTACCTCTGCACGGGCGAAAGCTACTTTGACGGAGAATTGCAGGCGCCGGCTGAGGAGAGCTGGCTGGAGCTGAAAAAGGGCGGCAAGGGCACATACTATTCCGGCTTTGAGTTTGACCTCAAGTGGAAGCTTGACGGTGAGAACTTCAGCGGCACCGTGAGCTTTCTGGGCATGGAGAACGCCATGGAGGGAACGCTTAAGAACGGCGTGATCGACGTGAAATACGGCGATATGAACATCCGCTTTGTCAAGGAGGGACAAAGTGCCCCCTCAGCTGACGGTGCGGGCGGCAACGCAGCATCCGATGGCGTCGGTTCCGGACTCGTCGGAGTCAACGACGGCGTGGTGGTCGCGGGTTCCATTGAGGAAGCATTTCAGGGTGCAGACACGTTTGTCGGCGTGCCGGACGAGGTGCTCACCGGCAGCTGGTATGGCTGGATCCGCGAAAGCCAGTGCTGGGGCGGCCATGCGGAGGACTTTCAGGACATGTACGGGCAGATCGGCAACAACACCGATACGGGCCGTAAGTACATCGATCTCTACAAGGACGGGAACACCTCGTATCCCGAATTTTCCATGTGGCTGGAAGAGTCCGAGGGCGATGTGACGCTCCTGCCCGACATTGGCGAGCAGGATGCATGGCTGCTGGATACCTATCTGACCGAGGACGAGGAAAGCCTGTTTGAAACCAGAATCAGCGACGACGGAAGCCTCTACTTTTCCTATGAATGCATCGATGACAGCAGTGCATCCGGCTGCCTCGTGGAGATATTCCTGCGCAAGGAGGGGGCCGCATGGGACGAGAAGAACGATACGCTTCCGCCCCACTATGCGGAACATCAGGCGGGCGCGGTCGGCTGAGGCAAAGCGGCGGAACAAACCACGAACCAACAGGAAAGGAGAACACACATGCGCTATTCCATCGAGGGCGGCAGCCTGCCCGCCGTCATCATTCAGCTCGATCCCGGCGAAAAGCTCTTGAGCGAGGTCGGGGGGCGCACATGGGCCCGCGGCCCGGTGCTGACCGAAACGAAGGCCGAGGGCGGCGCGGGCAAGGCGCTTGGCCGGATGTTTATGGGCGAAAGCCTGTTCATGAACACCTACACCGCGCAGGGCGCGGCGGAGATTGCGGTTGCCTCCTCCTTCCCCGGCAGGATCGTGGCGCGGGTGCTGCAGCCGGGCGAGAGTATCGTCTGCCAGAAACGCGCATTCCTGTGCGCCACCTATGGCGTGGAACTGGCGATCCACTTCCAAAAAAGCTGGGCGCCGGCTTTGTGGGCGGCGAAGGGTTTATCATGCAGCGCATCACCGGCCCGGGCCTTGTGTTCCTTGAGGTGGACGGCTACTGTCAGGAATACGATCTTCAGCCCGGCGAACGGCTCGTGTGCGATACCGGCGTGTTGGCGATCATGGATGCGACCTGCACCATGGACGTACAGATGGTCAAGGGCGCCAAGAACATGCTGCTCGGCGGCGAAGGGCTGTTCGATACGGTCGTGACCGGCCCGGGAAAGGTGTTCTTGCAGACCATGACCGTTCCCAAGCTGGCAACCCAGATGATTCCCTACCTGCCGTTCAAAAAATAGCGAACGATGCCCTGCATGGCTCGCCGCAGGCGACCAATGTCGGCGGCGGGCTGTGTTCGGCTTTTTCCATGCGGCGGATCCGACCCGTTCGGGGCGGCCGACCATATCCATTCTGTGAGAAGAACAGAATGAAAAAAGTTTTCTCTTTGATACTGGCAGCGCTGATGCTGCTGACCCTGACCGGCTGCCAGAGCGGCAATTCCGCAGAGCTTGAGGCCGTCAAGGTACAAGCACAGCTTTTGCAGCAGCAGCTCGACGAGGCGAACGCGGCGCTTGCCGCGGCCGAAAAGGGAGGCGAAGCCGAAACGGTGCTGCTTGCAGAGCCGGAACCGACAGCCGCGGCCGCGCCCGGTCAAGACCATTACCGCCATCAACGCCGAAATGCGGTTCCTTAACGCGAAGAACAAGGCCGGCGGCGATCCGTTCACCGAATTCGTGTTTGAAGAGGGCTATGTGAACGCCGCCACGGGCGGGACGGTTCCGGGCGGCACAATCTCGGTCTATGTGGAGGCGGATATTCCGCGCGGCTACGAGGTGGATTACTGGCTGATCAACCATGTGCCATATCATATAACCGCACGATCACGAGTTTTCGCGCTTTTGATTTGAGTGAAAGAACGGTCTATGAGGTCGTGCAGAAGAAGAAGGGGGAGGCCGCGTCCACGCCAAAGCCCACGGCTGCGCCCACCGCGCAGCAGCCCGCCGCAACACCGGCGCCGACGCCGGAGCCCGTCTACTATAGTGTGAGCTGCAAGTAGTGCGTTTTCTCCGGCGGCGGATACTCCAGCGCAAGCAGCGGCAGTGTGCCGGCGGGTACGAAGATTACGGTGACGAGTGCGGCGAGCAGTAGCTCCGTGTACTGGGAGGGAAGTCATGCTGCGGGTGATCGGTATTATCCTGCACCGAAGTCCTTCACCTATACCGTGGACGATGATTGCAGTTTCGTGTGCTTAGCAACCGTCAACTGGTGCGCCGGACTTTAGACAAATGAGTGATTTGGCAAAGCAAAGACTGATACAAGCAATAGCATTGTTCGCGCTGCCGGGACTGCTGTGCGGCTTTGCGGCAGGCTGCACCCAATTCGTTGTGGACGGTCCCGGCATGGTCAATGCCGACGGTATCCTGATGGACGCGCTCAGCGGCGATTGGAGCAGTGCGGATGCGCAGTACTGAGCAGAGCTCAGGGATTACACGATCAGTCTCTATTATCAGGGTACGGTCGTCCTGCGGGACGCGAAGCTGCTGCATGCGGACAGTGCGGACCCGGACGCCTGCTATGCGTTGTCCATCGAGCCCAATGCGCTGACGGATGCGAGCGGAACGATATTTGCCGTTATCGGCGAAGCCTATGCCGGGCCGGGACAGATCACGCTCCGACTGACCATGGCCGACGAAACGGATGAACAGGTGGTTTTGGAGCCGAGCCTATTTATGCTCGACGGCCCCGGCTCGGTGTTCGAGGGCGATCCGCTGGATGCGGCGCTCGCCGGCGACTGGGTCAGTGAGGACGGGCGGTATGCACTCTCGTTCACCTGGTTTGACTGCACGCTTTTCATCGATGGGGAGCAGTGCAGCGCGCCCGAGGCGGGCGGCTACTATCATTACGGCGCAGGGGACGATGAAAACGCGCGTATCGATCTGCTCGGATATGCCAAAGAGATTGTCAGGGACGGCGAGCACTTTGCTTCGATCGCGGACTTCTGGTACGAGGATGGGCGCGTATACATGACCCTGACCGATGCGGACGGTGGAAATGCGCGGCTGATTGCGTTCGACAGGACGGAAGGCGAAGGCGAGGAGCTGCAGGCCTGAGCAGCCGGCGACCGTGTTTTGCAAGGGAGAGGCGGCTATTGAGACAATTGCAGAGGAGCTTTTGAATGAAGGTTAAGTGTGAGTATTGCGACAATTACATACAGGATACCGAAGAGATTTGCCCAAACTGCGGCGCGCCGAACAGCCGGATGATCCGCAGCGGCATCGGCGTACCGAAAACCATAGAACAGCTCCTGGCATTTTGTCGCGAACATCATCTGCCGCTGGAGCAGGCGCGCTTCTTTATCGGCATCGACTATCAGGAGCCGCGAGCCTTTGGCATCTATCAGGATGAGGCCGGCGAGTTTGTCGTATACAAGAACAAGGCCGATGGCACCCGGGTTATCCGCTATCGCGGAAGCGACGAGGCCTATGCCGTCAATGAGATCTACCAGAAGCTGAAGTCAGAGGTGCTGCTGCGTAAGAGCGCCGGTGCCGGCAAAAAGCAGAACGGGCATACGTGGCGGAACTTGTTCAAGGGTCTCGGCGGCTTGCTTCTGATCGCGGTGGTCGTGGTCGGTCTGCTCGCCATTCTGGTGGCCGGTACGCCGGACAACGGGTACTATCGGTATCAGGATGCGAACTATTACTACAACATGGGCTCATGGTATCGATTCGACGATGTGCGGCAGCAGTGGCGGCCGGAAACGGCGGTCGATGAAGCGCTTTCCGATCATTATGCCGACTACTGGGAGGGCCAGGCGCATCGCGGCTCGGAAACGACGGATTTTACCCAGAGCGAATACTACTCCGTTACCGACGAGCAGGATTGGTCGGACGACTGGGATGACGATGATTTTGACTGGGACAGCGGCTCCGGCTGGGACAGCGGTGATACCGATTGGGACAGCGACTGGTAAGGGTCGCAAACATGAAACATGTATTTGTACGGCGCATTTACAAATAAAAAATCCAATTCTGGGAGGAAGAATTCAATGCAAGGTTCAAAGTTCTTAAAGGTGACGGGTATTCTGATGATCGTCTTCGGTGCGATCGCGCTGGTTTTGGCAATCATCGCATTTGCGGGCATCGGCGTGCTGGCGGCCATGGGTGCTTCCAGCGCTCTGCTTACGGTTTCCGTTATCATTGCGCTCGTGGGCGCGGCTTTGGAATTGGTCGCCGGTATTATCGGCGTGAAAAACTGGAACAAGCTGGAGAAGGCCGGCACCTGCATTGCGTGGGGCATCATCGTCATCGCGCTCTGCATCATTTCCAATATCCTTACCGTGGTCGGCGGCGGCGAGTTCAGTATCGTCAATCTGCTGACCGGTCTGGTCATCCCCGTACTCTACCTGATCGGCGGTATTCAGAACAAAAAGGCCATCGGGTAATCCGACTCCCGCCGGCATCTGCGCCGGATGCCGGCGGGCTTTTTACGAAAGGTTACGCTATTGAACATCAAATAGAAGGAGAAATCGTTTATGGGACTTTTGAAAGCGGGCATCGGTGCGCTCGGCGGCGTGCTGGCGGATCAGTGGCGGGAGTTCTTCTACTGTGACGCCATGCCGGAGAACGTGCTGGTCACAAAGGGCGCGAAGCGCACCTCCGGCCGCAGCAGCAATATCAGGGGCGAGGACAACATCATCTCCAACGGCTCCATCATCGCCGTCAACGAGGGGCAGTGCATGATGATCGTTGAGCAGGGCGCTATCGTCGAGTTCTCGGCCGAGGCCGGCGAGTTCGTGTGGGACAGTTCCACGGAGCCCACCATCCTTTATGGGGGACTGGGCCAGGGGATCAAGGGCTCGTGGGAAACGCTCAAAAAGCGCTTTACCATGGGCGGCGATACCGGCAAGGATCAGCGGGTGTATTTCTTCAATGTCAAGGAGATCCTCGGCAACAAGTACGGTACCGCAAGCCCTGTGCCCTTCCGCGTGGTCGATCAGAACATCGGCCTTGACATGGACATCGGCGTGAAGTGCTTTGGCGAGTATTCCTACAAGCTCTCCGATCCCATGCTGTTCTATAAAAACGTGTGCGGCAACGTCAGCACGGACTACACCCGCGACCGGATCGACAGTCAGCTCAAGACCGAGCTGCTGACCGCGCTGCAGCCCGCCTTTGCAAAAATCTCCGCTATGGGCATCCGCTACAGCGCGGTCCCCGGCCACACGCAGGAATTGGGGGAAGCGCTCAACGACGTGCTGTCCCAGCGGTGGGGCGCGCTGCGCGGCATTTCCGTCGCATCCTTCGGTGTCAGTTCCATCACGGCGAACGAAGAGGATGAAAACACCATTAAGGAGCTGCAAAAGAGCGCCGTGTTCCGCAATCCGAACATGGCGGCAGCGCATCTGGTGGGCGCGCAGGCAGCGGCCATGAAATCCGCGGCCGCCAACGAAAACGCCGGCGCGTTTATGGGCTTTATGGGGATGAACATGGCGCAGGGCGCAGGCGGCATGAACGCCCAGAACCTGTTCCAGATGGGACAGCAGCCCCAATACCAACAGCAAGCCCAATACCCGCGGCCGGAGCCGCAGCAGGCCGCGCCGGCGGACGGTTGGACGTGCGCCTGCGGCGCGGTCAACACCGGAAAGTTCTGCATGGAGTGCGGCAAGCCGATGCCCGCGCAGACCGCGGACGGCTGGGTATGCGCCTGCGGCGCGGTGAACAAGGGAAAATTCTGCGCCGAGTGCGGGGCAAAGAAACCGACGGGCGTTCCCCAATACCGGTGCGACGAATGCGGCTGGGAGCCGGAGGACAGGGCACACCCGCCCAAGTTCTGCCCGGAATGCGGCGATCCCTTTGACGATGGCGATGTACAGCAGTAAGGCCGCTATGCTTGGAAAGGAGATGCAATATGGGACTGTTTGATAAGATATACTGCGATGTGTGCGGGGAGAAGATCGGGTTGCTGGGCAACCGCAAGCTGGAGGACGGAAACCTCTGCAAGACGTGCGCCGCAAAGCTCTCTCCGTGGTTTTCCGACAGAAGGCGCTCGACCGTCGAGGAGATCAAGGCACAGCTCGATTACCGCGAGGCGAATCGCGGGGCGGTGGCGGCATTCCATACCACCAGAACGCTGGGCCGAAACACCAAGGTGCTTTTGGATGAGGACGCCGGTATGTTCATGGTGACGTCCGCACGCGATCTTTCGGAGGCCAATCCGGATGTGATTTCCTATGCACAGGTGACCGGCTGCGATCTGGATATTCAGGAGGACAAAAACGAGCTCAAGCGCGAGGTCAGGGACAGCGAGGGAAGGACGGAGCATGTGAGCTACAACCCGCCCCGCTATGAATATGAGTATGATTTCTATATGATCATCCGCGTCAACCATCCCTACTTCGATGAAATCCGGTTCAGGCTCAACAGCTCCAGCGTCGAGATCCACAATCTTGGTGCCGCGAACCGTCCGATGATGAGACCGAATCCGGGCGCGGACATCGTGGGCAGCGTGCTGCAGGGGCTCAACAACGCGCTCAATCAGGCCGCCAATCCCGCGGCAATGACCGACCCGAGAATGCAGAACCCGGACTATGCCGAGTACTACAACATGGGGCAGGAGATCAAGGCGGCGCTCACGCAAATCCGCACGCAGGTACGGGAAGAAATCAACGCAGCGAACGCTCCCAAAACGGCGGCCGTCTGCCCTGCCTGCGGCGCGACGACCATGCCGGATGCAAGCGGCTGCTGCGAATACTGCGGAAGCCCCGTCCGCTGATCCACGCGGGAACAAACCGTCCCCACCTTTGCGGGCGCGCTTTCTCAGCGGCGCATTGTTAAACCGATTGCAAGCCGCGGGGCAATGCCCTGTACCGATTGGAACGGGATGCTCCCGCCGCCGAGCGATCCCCAACTGATGTCTGTGATGACGACCGCAGTCGAGCGCCCCGTTGAGGGCGCTCGACTGTTTGCGGTATCAGCAACAATAATGACAGGCGCGCCCGGGTACGGCAGAACGGAAAGAAAGCTGTCGGTTGACAGATGGAACGGGCGCCCATAAAATAGAAGGGAATATCAATATCGCCGCTATGGACAATCGGCCGCAGCGGTCGAGTCGGGAGGAACGATGGAATACGATGCGCTGTTGAAAAATCTGAAGGGACGCGGCTTTTTGCCGCAGCTTCTGCCGGACGCGGCTGCCGCGCGCGATGCGGCGCTCGCCATCATCGGCAGCCGGAGCGTGGGGTTCGGCGGCAGCGCGACCGTGCGCGATATCGGCCTGTACGAGGCGCTCGCTGCGCAGAATAACACGCTGTACTGGCACTGGCACGCGCCAACGGAGGACCGGATCGCCGTCGAGCGGGCCGCGCAGGCGGCCGAGGTATTCGTTTCCTCCTCCAATGCTGTGCTGACGGACGGCCGCATCGTCAACATCGACGGCACGGGCAACCGCGTTGCCGGCCTGATCTTCGGGCCGCCGGTGGTCATCGTGATCGTCGGCAGGAACAAGATCGTGGACGGTGGGCTGGATGAGGCGATCAAGCGCATCCGGCGCGACTGCTGCCCCGAAAATGCGCGCCGGCTGGGCCTGAACACGCCGTGCGCACAGACCGGCATATGCGCCGACTGCCGCACGCGCGCGCGCATGTGCAACGTCGTGGCCATCCACGAGTATCCCACGCGCGTGGCGCAGGAATTCCATGTACTGCTCGTGGACGAGCCGCTGGGACTGTGATCGAGGGGGACAGAGGGATGGAGGACGCTATGAAGCGGGAAAAACCGGCAAAGCGCGGGGATCTCTGGCAGCGGATGCGGGCCCAGATGCACGAGAACAAGAGCACGTTTTTTGTCTATGTCGTGCTGCGCGCGTTCGTGCTGGTGGCGCTGGCGGCGTCGCTGCTGCGCGGGCACTATGAGAGCGTGTTCTACTGCCTGCTCACGCTGGTGCTGTTCCAACTGCCCATGTTTGTGCAGGCAAACTTCGGCATCGAACTGCCGAGCACGCTGGAAATCATCATTTTGCTGTTCATATTCGCGGCGGAGATTCTCGGAGAGCTGCAAAGCTATTATCTGCGCGTGACCGGTTGGGACACCATGCTC
>ERZ857998.1535-NODE-1535-length-25514-cov-6.296987_pt1 | contig 25514 bp, 23 predicted proteins | sample MGYA00519954_ERZ857998 | MGnify/ENA primary metagenome ERZ857998 (study PRJEB31778, sample SAMEA3449424) | human gut metagenome | biome: human gut; feature: human-associated habitat; material: faeces | place: United Kingdom | collected 2010/2012 ...
CTCGCAGACGCAATTGTGCGGTGTTGCCTTAGATATAAATAGCAGAGAAACACAGTTGCACGTGTTTCTCTGTCTTAATTAAGCTAAAGTGTTTATTCTTTATATCCACAAAACAAGCATATCAGCTCTTGGATGATTGTGACTTGCTGCGGTGAAAGCCGTGGTGATGAATTTGTTGGGTTTGAGAATTCATCTAAAAGCATAAACACTAATCTTTTCTGTTTATAAGCCAAGTCTTTAACGGAAACTGATTCCTCTTTTTCAAAGCCAACAAGATAGTCCAATGATACATTCAATACCGAGGCTATACTGACAAGAACATCTAATGGAGGCACTTGAGCTTCGTTTTCATAGCCGCAAACAGCAGACTTACTTTTACTGATACGTTTAGCTAGCTCATTTTGTGCCATTCCCCGTTGGGTGCGGACTTCCTTAATTCGATAACCAAGGTCATACATGGCTAATTACCCCCACTGCGCTGAATTCTAAAATATTTTACAACGCAGCTGTTTTATATACTTGAATTTCATGTTTTATGCTGTACAATTATACAGAACTACCGCTTTTTAAATTTGCTTTTGGGGAGGTATTGTGTATGATGGAAAGGAAAGGGCTGGAAGCCAGTCGTTATCTAGGGGGAGATTTTATGATTAGCATTCTGATTTGCGATGATGATATAACCATAGTCGAAGAAATGCACTTAGTTATTGAACGCATATTGCGAGATGCTGATAGAAAGGCCAAAATCTATACTTTCACAGATGCCGCTTCTGTCAGTGAGCAAATTCTTTCCGGCTGCGATATTGCCCTATTGGATATTGACTTTGACGGTGCCGAGTACAATGGCATGGACATTGCCCGGAAGTTGCGTAGCCTGAGGAGTGACACGGTTATCATTTTTGTTACTAACTTCATCGAATATGCACCGGAGGGGTATGAGGTACAGGCGTTCCGCTATATCCTCAAGCGGGATTTGGAAGCTGACTTGAAAGTAGTTTTACCACTGGCGCTGAAGCAGTTGAATCAGGAAACATTGCCGATTCAAGTCAACGGAGAAATTATCAAAGTTCCTTTGGATGATATCTTATATTTGGAAGTACAGCAACACAATGTTACTGTTGTAACACGAAGGCTGACACCAGACCGCAAGCCGAAGGAATATTGTTTCTATGCAACACTGTCTGATTTAGAGGGACGATTGGAGCCTCTGGGCTTTCTACGGATTCATAAAAGCTATCTGGTCAATATGAAGCACTTGAAGAAATTCCAATGCCGGGAGGCTACTCTGGACAACGGGATGATTCTTCGTGTAGGCGAAAAAAGCTATGCAGAGAATAAGCAAAAATTCCTTCTTTGGAAGGGGTGGCAATAATGGAGTACGTGGTTGGCGCACTTTGGAGCGGGCTGGAACTAGTTTGCTGTTTTCTCTTTAACGGGGCTTTTTTGACGCCAAAGGAAATAAATAAGAATAGTATTTACAAAGCATTAATACTCTGGCTAATTATTTGCATTTATTCCAATATTCTGATAGATCAGGTGATAAAGCAAGTTTTAACGATATTGATCTTGACAATATTATCTGTAGTTTTTTATCGGGGGAAATTAGTTGTTCACTTGTGCTTGGTTATCATCTGCTATGTCTTCATAACGACGATAGATACGATTGCAATCAATTGCATGTGTTACCTTCTTGGTATTAGCTATAATACGTTTGTCTGGCGAAAGCTATCCTACATCACGCTTACTACCACAGATAAACTTATGTCAGTATTTGGTGCATGGATTTTGAAGAGTTTTCGCAAAAAGCGAAATCTTGGAAATTATCATACCAAGTGGATACAGTTATCTTTATTGTTTCCTGCTGTAAGCGCGGCTATGTTGGCAATGTTATTTTATACTTCCCCCAGAGATGGGGATGTTCCCGTGATAATCGTAATTTTTTCGATAATCTTGATGATTGCAAACATTGCCATGATTTATGTTATTAATAACATAGAAAAGGCAACGGAGCAAGAGCAGGCTCTACGCTTGCTGCGGCAGCAAATATCCATTCAAACAGAGAATTATGGGGCATTAAACTTCATGCAGCATTACATTCTTGCACCACGATGAATGAAAACGGAGTGCAATAACCTTCTGCATATGGTAAAATAGATATGCACGGCACAAGATCGGCTTTTTTTGCCGCTACGAGCGCGCGCATAAAACTGGTTTTGCTCTCCTGTTGAACCACAAATTGTCCCAGCCGAATGGCATCAAGGACGTATAGCAAAATAATTGCTTTTAGGAGAGCACGCCGTGACAACTTTTATAAGGAGCGTTTGGTTATGGAAGTTGTCTATCGGTGTTGTTGTGGGATTGATGTGCATAAGAAAGTCATCGTAGCCTGTCTGGTGAATGGCGGCGAACAGGAGCTGCGAGAATTCGGCACAACCACCAGCGAAATCAAAACTTTGGCAAATTGGCTCACAGAATCAGGCTGTGAGATGATTGCCATGGAAAGCACAGGTGTATTTTGGAAACCTCTGTACAATTTGTTTGAGTTAATGGATTTGGATGCAATGATTGTCAACGCCGCACACATGAAAGCTTTGCCAGGACGCAAGACGGACGTGAAAGATGCGGAATGGATCGCAGACCTGCTTCGGCATGGCCTGTTGAAAGCCAGCTATATTCCTAACCGGGAGCAACGTGAATTGCGTGAGATCACCCGTTACCGCAAAAGCCTGACGGAAGAACGCTGCCGGGAAGTAAACCGTCTGCAAAAAATTCTGGAAGGTGCCAATATCAAGCTTGATTCTGTAGTGAAGGACATCACCGGCAAAAGTGCCCGTAAACTTCTCCAGCGGATTATTGATGATGATATTCCAGACAGTGATGAGGTCTCCAAACTGGTTCATGGACGGATGCGTCCGAAGCTGGATCAGATCGTTGCTTCAATCGAAGGAATTACCACACCGCTGCAGAGAAAACTGTTGGCGCAGATTATCGATCATATTGATGACCTGAACCGTCGGATTGGTGAACTGGATAAGTTGGTGCAGGAGTATATGGCCGAATATGAAGCAGCGATTGAGGCAATAGACGAAATCCCTGGCATTGCCAGACGAAGTGCAGAAGTTATTCTGGCGGAAATTGGATTGGATATGGGCAGATTCCCCAGTGCAGCACATCTCTGCTCATGGGCTGGTGTCTGTCCCGGTAACTACCAGAGCGCAGGAAGAAGAAAACATGGTAAGACGACGAAAGGAAATAAGGCACTCAAAACGATTCTGACGCAATGTGCAAAGTCTGCAAAAACCGTAAAGAGTTCGTATTTCTTTGCACAGTACCAGCGAATTTCTGCTAGACGTGGCAAAAATCGAGCCACGCTTGCAGTCGCCCATTCCATGCTGATCGCCATATACCACATTCTTAAAAACAAGACGGCTTTCCATGACCTCGGTTCTGACTACTACGATTCTTTTAACCGCGACAGAAAGATAAACAGCTATCTCAAACGACTGAAAGCACTTGGATGGGAACCTGATGCCATCCCCAGTTCCGCCTGAATGCGCTATTGCATAGCGCAAGCTGCCTGCCGAAAGGCGGGAGCCGTTTTGCGCCCTTTTTAGGGGTACGTTTTCATAACAAAAAAGAACTACAGTATCCAGCGGAAATCCACCCACGAATTTGAGCGGCATATTCAGGTGCTACGTGATTTACTGGATCATGAGGAATATGAGAGTGCGCAGGAATATGTCCGGCAGCTCCAAGCGGATCGCAGCCTGAAAGTATTCAGCATTTCCTCTAAAAACCCGGTTGTTGACGTGGTATTAAACCAGAAGCATCAGGTGGCCCTTGAACACGGAATCAAAATGCAGGTGAAAGTAAATGATTTGTCATCTATTGATATCCGAACAAATGAATTGGTGGTGCTCTTATCGAATCTACTGGATAATGCGATTGAAGCATGTGTGAAGCTGGCTGACAACAGAGAGATCGTGTGTAGCATTGTAAAGGAGGACGGTGTTTACATCTCGATTCGTAATACTTCCAATCCTGTGACGATTCTTCATGGCGAAATCGCAACTACGAAACAGGATGCTACAGAGCATGGCTATGGGCTGTCTGCAGTAAAATATATCCTGAATCAATTAAATGCTGAGTATACTTTTGCGTATCAGGATGGTTGGTTCCAGTTTGTTGCGGAAATCCCACAATAATTTCATGCAACTGGACATTTATGTAAAACGCACATGGCCACTTCAAGGAAGTCCTTGAAGTGGCCATGTGCGTTTTTACTATCCTCCAAAGACTAGGTCGATTTCATGTCAAAAAAGTAGCAGTTGCGCATGAATTGGAGAATTTCCTTTATGACTTTGCTAAAATTGCCATGAACACACCAAGTGTGTACCAATAGATAGGAGGATTACTTATGAAAAAAACAAGCAAAAAGGCGGAGTCAGTCGTGAAAAAGGCCGTTAATCATATGGTAGATGTTGAACTTTATGGCTGGCCTCCGCAGTGCGCCACTTTCCTTTATCAGCCGACTCGGCCTCAAAGAGCGAACAGTGATGCACTAAAAAGTAAAGAGACGGGGCGTAAATAGAATACCGCCATACCCGTAGAACATATGGGCATTTGCGGACATAGCGCCTGACTGTGGATGCCACCGTCGGCAATGTAATCACAATCATATGGATTATTGACTTAGGAAATAACCCTCTGCATTTTTTGCAGAGGGTTGTTTCCTAACGAGGATAAACAAAAAAGCGATGTACCGTTATGTCGTAATAAGAAAATCTGTTCTGGAGAGCGCGGAAATTGTAGGGATATACTTAAACTATAGCCGACATATTTGAGTTGACCTAGGCGAGAAACCGGCTGGCACCATATATCCCAAAGGCTTTCCGCTTTACGCCGAAAAAGTAGCAGTTACGCATGAATCGTGGAAATGAATGCGTTTTTTACCTATACTGACGAAAAGGGGAGGAAGTATTATGCGGTTGATAGACTCATTTGTCGGAATGTGTATTGAGAAAGACTACATATCACAAGAGAACGCAGAATGGCTTCAATATGCATTAGAAAAACGCATTGCTACAGTGGTTTGCTTTGTGCCGCTGCTAATTCTTGGCTTTATAATTTCAAGCCCCGCCACTGTAATTGGCTTCCTTGCCACTTTTTACTTGTTGCGTACCAGAACAAACGGCTTTCATGCGAAATCTATTTACAGCTGTCTGATCTGCTCTATATTGGCAGAAGTGCTGTTCCTGAAAGTTTTACCGTCGATATGGAATAATACGATTGCTTTCCTAACTTTGACCATATCAATCATGCTGATTTGGTTTTATGCACCATATAACCACCCTGCCATGCATTTGACTTCAGGAGAAGTATCTGCATGTGCGAAAAGCGTAAAAAAGCGGTTATGTGTGCTGATGATTTTGCTCGGCGTACTGTGTGTACAAAATATGCACCAATTTGCTTTGGGCATTCTTCTGGGGATTGTAATGACATCAGCAACGTTGGTAATGGCATATTGTCTGCAAGGGATTATGCCAGAAAATAACAACACCTAGAGAATACTATAATATTTTCTATAGATCAATTTCTCTGTGAATGGCGTCAGGGTACCATTTTACTCATGGCTGCAAGATTACATTGCTTCAGGTATCTAAGCAGATGCGTCTCTTTTTGTACAGACACAGAATGTTGCATAGTTTACTTCTTTTGAAGTATGCAGATTGCTCTGGTTCGATTACTTTGCATGGGTCGTACACAGGCCAAGAATACTCTTTATCAAATTGATAGCAACGACTAGTAAACATGTCTTGGTTATCCATGCCTCAATATCTTGATGTATGTGGGAGGGGCGCTATGATTCTTAAAAACGACACAAATAGATATCATCTATACTATCTGTTCCTCAATGATTTTAGAAACGATAAATACGATGGACTGTCACATGTAGCAGAACACGCATTTTTGGTGCTAAGGGATATTAATTTTAGCTTTATTGCCAAAGGATACACGTGTGCTAGCCATGTTTGCCTTTATTTTGGGAGTAAGTCATTAACAGATTTAGAGAAGATTGATCAAATAGTCATGAACGGAGAGACCATCACGAATGAAAGTGTACGTGAGGCAAAGGAACAGGTGATAGAGGAAATACAGCAGTTACATGATAAAACCCAAAGATTTGAAGAACTGGTCAGCTTCATTACTGAAGGGAGAGTTAACAGATCGGCTTTAGGAAATTCGGTTGAAGTAGCAAAGATTCGGAGAGAAGACATTGAGATCTGGTTTGAAGAAAAGAAACATTCAGGGCAAGTCTACCGCTTTCTTTATAGAGATGCGCATAGAATGATTTCATCATCTTTGGATTCTGGAAGCCGTCTGTCTACGGGTAGAGGTGCTGAGATAGGATGCCCTCAATGTGCTGATGCTTTTCTGTATACCGTTTCGCCTAATGAAGCCAGCACTGTTCAAATTTATTTTCGGGTATATGATCTCTTTACTAAGAGTGCAGCAATAAGGAAAGCTTTCTACGAATTCTGCATCCAAAGGGAGCTGGCTGATAACCTAGGTATTGAGGTGAGTGTAGCAGATAACTTCTTTGATGTAGAAGAACGGTATGTCCGGATGGACTTCGGGGTGGACAGCAAGTCTACGGTGAAGAATATGATTGCTAAGATACGCACGGTGATAAATAGCATAGACGAAAACGAGGTTAAGCGGTACTTTAGTGAGTTTAAGACTCATCTCATGAAAATAATGGATAGAGCGGAATATAATTCTGAAGTTATGAATTCAATAAAGAATATGATTCTCTATTCAATGCCACAGGTAACACTAGAGGACGTGAAGGAATTTGAATATGCTCAATTAGACGAGTTCCCAAAAGAAAGGATTACTTCAGCCCCACTAAAAATAGTTATCACATAAGGAGCGTACAGTGAAGGAAGAAGTTAGCATTTCCCATTCATTTTACTTGCTGAAAAAAGGAATCATGGTGTTGCTGAAAACTTCGCCCCTGTACGCATCTCTTTTATTTTTTCTAAATTTATTTGGCGGATTAATCGCGCCACTGAATTCGTTTGTCTATCAAAGGCTGCTGGACTGGATCATGATAATGATAGATTCTGACCAATGGATATCAGACGGGGTGATTTACCTTGTGTTCCTTTCTCTCTTAGGCATAGCATCTTATTTGATAGATAAGGTGGTAGACTATTTGAGGCAACTCTTCAGCGATAAAATGGACATCACGATCACAGAGCGGGTCCTTCAGAAAACAATACTTTTGCCAATGGAAACGTTTGACAATGCAGAGATATATAACGATATCAACATAGCAGCTAGCCAAACTTCGTCAAGTTGTTTAAGCTTGCTGGCATCTATATCAGAAATAATTTATTTTGCGGTGCAGGGAGCATCGTTCTTTTGGATTGTTCTTCGTTTCAGCTGGCCGATAGCTTTGATTAGTTTTCTATCGATGCTTCCAATTATCCATATTTCTTTTAGGATAAATGAACATTGGTATAAGGTTTATTTCAAACGAGTTGAAAAAAACAGGCTTATGCAATATCTGAAAATGCTGATGGTAAAAAATTCATGCATTAAAGAAATTAAGCTATACAGGGTTGGTTCCAAAATTATTTCGTTTATTATAGATAATTTCTCCTTATTCTTAAGCGAAGACAAAAAAACAAGAAAGAAGTTTCTTTGCAAGCAAACGATCATACAAGCTTTTGATTGCGCAACGACTTTGGGCATAAAACTTTGGCTCATTATAAATGCAATAAATCAACGATGCACAATAGGGACAATTGTACTTTATTTCAATTCACATGATGAACTAAAAAATGCATATCAGCAACTAATCAGAGAGATTTCTACACTACATAATAGTTTGCAGTATTTAGAATCTCTCGACGTATTAGAGAAACAAAAGAATGAAAAATCGGAAGGCGAAGGGAATTTCAAAAGAGATTTCTCCAAAATTGAATTTAGAAATGTTTATTTTAAATACCCTGGCTGTGAACAATATGTCCTAAAAGATATCTCGTTAACGCTTGAAAGAGGAAGAACATACTTTATAGTTGGTCTTAATGGTTCCGGGAAAACTACTTTGATCAAGCTACTCCTCAGGCTGTACCTGCCAACGAAAGGGGAAATCTTTGTCGATGGTGTGGATATCAAGAGCATTAACTTGAGCCAGTACTATTCAAATATAAGTGCAATATTTCAGGACTTTATAAAGTATCCGTTCAATGTCTTTGAGAACGTTGCGATTAGGGACGCAGGTAAAGACCCCCAGAGGTTCAGCCAAGTGCTAAAGGATGTAGGAATGTACGATGTTGTAGATCAACTTCAAAACAAAGAGGATACATTACTGCTGAGAGACTGGTCCGGAGGCGTAGATTTATCGCAAGGACAATGGCAGAAGTTGGCAATTGCCCGTTGCATTTATGGAAACAGCATAATTTCTATTTTGGACGAACCTTTTTCTTCTATAGATGCAGAATCTGAGAGCCAAATTATCTCAAACATCCGAACGAAAGGTAAAGGGAATACAATCATTTTTATTACGCACAGATTTTCTAGTATTACAAAAGAAGATCAAATTATTGTACTGAAGGATGGCTCCATTATTGAGAAGGGGACTCATGATGAGCTAATGAGAAATAAAGAAATATATTCTAAGCTTCATGATTCTCAGAAACTGAACTAATTTGCCGAATTATCATTTACTCACATTGGTGGGGCTGGTATGGTTCTTCCAAAATATAAAAAAGGAGGAAATTGTATGAATATGGAAAGGTTATGCGAGTTGAAAAAAACAGGGGAATATAGACGGTTGGGACATCTGTTCTATACTTCACGCTCTGCTTTCTTGTACGATACAGGAACCGGAAAAGTAATTAAGTTGGACGAAGACGCACAGGAATTCATGGAGTGCCTATTCGATGAGAAGACAACAGAGCAGGAGCTCAGAGGGTTAATAAATAATTCCTCTGATATTGGGTCAATTTGCGAATTCATTCAAAAGGAAAATCTGCTATGCAACCCAGAAGTAACGAACTTTGTTGATTTGACTCCTTACTACGACAGCGATGATATCCAATGTGAACAACTGACAATTGAGTTAACAGGGAATTGCAATTTGCGCTGCAAATACTGCATTTATAACGACTACTATGAAGGAAGCCGCAGTTTTAACACAAGCAACATCGATTTTGAAACAGCAAAAAAAGCAATTGATTATGTATATAGCCATAGTAGCAAAGAGCGGATGGCGATTACGTTCTATGGTGGAGAGCCTCTCTTGAATTTCAAAGTCATGAAACAGTGTATTGACTATTGCTTATCCTACATTAAACGCCCTAATCTTCACTTCTCTTTTACAACGAACTTGACATTAATGACTGAAGAGATAGCTGACTATGTGGCTCAGGTTCCAAACATGAGTATTTTACTGAGCTTGGATGGACCTGAAGAAATACATAATCGTGCCAGAGTGAATCGAGATGGAAAGGGAAGCTTTAGTGATGCGTTTAACGGCCTCAAACTGCTTGCAAATGCAATCAATAAGTACAAGAAGGCCACAATCATGTTTAATGCGGTGCTGATGCCTCCTTATACGGAAAAACGCTTTGACTTAATAAACAACTTCTTTGAAAGTCTGGATTTTTTGCCGGATGGGACAGAAGTGCAGGCAACGTACCCTGTTGCAAAATCCATTCCCGCCGGTTACATCAAGGAACTGGAAGATCGTGGGGAAGCAAATATTGAAAAAATTACATGGATTGACTGGGCAAAAAAGAGGGCGAATGATAATCTCGATTTTGGCAAAATGCGAAATCTTTACGCTGATGTGTTAAGAGCCGGTCTTACTCAGATTCACAATCGACTCTTGTACGAGAAACCCATAGGGCGTCCTTATTACAATGGGTGTTGTATCCCTGGCAGGCGACGCCTATATGTTTGCACGGATGGTAGCTATAAACTATGTGAACGGATAGGCAATGCTCCGCCAATTGGCCATGTAGATACTGGAATTAATGCGGAGGTAGTAAAGCAGTATTATCTAGCTGACTACGAAAGGAAATCCATTCCAGATTGTTCGCGTTGCTGGGCAATTAATTTGTGTGATATTTGCTATGCCCAGTGTTATGACGAGAAAGGGCTAAATATAGCCATGAAGAAGAAACAGTGCGCTAATGTTAAGGAACGATCTTTGGAATTGCTACGTGATTATTATGAGTTGGTCGAGTCCAAGCCCAAACTGATTGAAGAAATTGCAAAAATCGAGGTGACTTAGTGAACAAAGTGGGTAGTTAGGATGTATCCGAAATCAAATGGAGGATGATGCTTATGGAAGTTATGAATCCGTTTACTCGTGTACCCGAAACTGAAGAATCCTTGGCGTTGGCTTGTCACTGCTATTGTAGTAGCGGGTCTGCATCTGCAAAGAAAACTGGCCTTAAAGAATCTGATGAATGCGGTTGTCAGTGCTATTCCGTGACCGGAAACAATAAAGAATCCAACGATTACAAGGCATATACATATTAAGTGAATAAGGTCGCCTAACTCGTTTCCAATAAAATAGCATCTTATCTACCCACTTTTTCAAACAAGTAAGTATCTCGATATTTTCCCAATTACTGCTTTCCAATTCTTTGACATGGAAGGAGGCGCTCTTTGTGCAACGGTTTATAGATGAACTAAGAAATTTTAGTAAAAAGGGAGACATGATTCTGCTTGTGTTGTGCTGGATCGTAGCAGGGTTTGGCTTAGTAGTCATTTCCAGCGCCACACAGGCACCAAAGTATGGGGGAAACATTCGCTATGTTACTGTCCAAGCTGTTTCTATCATTTTAGGAACACTAATATATATGGCGTTTTCTTCCATTGACCTAGAACTTATATCAGAATACAGGATCGTGATGGTGGCCTTTAACTGTTTCCTGCTGTTGATGCTACTGAGTCCACTGGGGACGGATAATAATTCTGGCAACCGGAGCTGGATTAATCTAGGAATCATTAATGTACAACCTGCAGAAATTTGCAAAATAACATATATCATGATTATGGCATCAGTTATGGCTTCCCATCAGCGTCGTATTTCTCATCCCGCATCTGTAGCGCACATGCTGTTGCACTTGTGCTTACTTGTTGGCCTGAATCTTGTGGTATCAAAAGACATGGGTGTGTCCCTAATATTTGTATTTATCTTTATTGGTATGGCCTTTACAGGCGGTGTCAGCCTGTGGTGGTTTGCTGCAGCAATCGGTGGGATTTGTGCCATGTTCCCTATATTGTGGCAGTTGTTGGATACTTATCAGAGAAACAGAATCCTAATTCTGTTTGATGACACAATCGATCCCCAGGGTATTAATGAACGTTTCCATTCCGTAATGAACTTGAGATCCCTTACCGGAGGTGGCATGACCGGACAAGGCTTATTTAACGGAAACCGCACGAAAGAGGGAGCGTTATTTGCCCAACATACAGACTATATTTTTTCTGCAATTGGGGAAGAACTGGGCTTTGTTGGCTGCCTTATAATTATGCTGATGGAACTTGCAATCATTTCCAGATGCATCTATGTAGGAATGCGTTGCCACGACTATATGAGTCGTTTGGTGTGCTTCGGTGTGGCATCGTCACTTATGTTTCAGGTAATGATCAATGTAGGTATGTGCGTCGGTGTTATGCCGGTTATCGGTCTGACATTACCGCTCATTAGTTACGGCGGTTCCTCCGCCGTGACAATCTTCGCTATGCTCGGACTCGTGTCAAGTGCTTATGCCCGACCGCAGCGGTTGAGTCATGAACGGTACGTTCAGCCCTACCGTGGTTGAGTATCACTATGCCGGAGATGGAAGCGCCCCAATTGGGGGTAAACAGCATTCAATGCGGCAATGCATACACAATCTCTAATTGTGCCTAGCATTATAGCAGCAGGAAGTCTTACCACAATAAGCAACGTGCTGGCCAAATATGCAGAATATAGCCACATTGAAATTCTATTTTATGAATCTGCCTGATCAGCGGTTCATAAATATCTCCAAATCATCGTCAAGCATGCGGACGTATGATTTCCGAAAGGCTACTATAAACCACCAGTGGTAGGGAGAGTTAGTTGGTGGTAGAAATGATTTCAATAAACGAATGACTCAGAAAGAAGGATTGCTATGAAGAAAATGATTCATCGCTCGTTTGCCCTTGTGCTGCTTTGCATGCTGCTTGTGACCATGGCCCTGTCTGTAAGTGCTACAGAAGTGACCCCCGATATTGATTACATGCCCATCGAGCTTGAGAACGGCCCAGAGGCGGGGTACGTAACCGGAACACGTATTACTGGCCTTCCTTTTACTATGTCCGCATCGAATGTTACCGCTATGTTAACTACAAAAAATTATGGAAAAGCGTTTTACCCTAAAGACTATGCAGAGCCTGATGCATCTGTCTTGGCATCTGGAAGTTTTACTCACTCCCTTTGCTATCGCATTAAAGCTGGTATTTGCTATTACGACGGTTCTACGGGATCGTATGTTCCCGCGGCACGTGCTGCCCAGATTGTCGATCAAGGCAAGCAGTTCTATTTGGACGAAAGTTTCTACGATCTTCTGCAGACAACCGCGTATTACGGCTATGTTAAGAACGTTGCCGAGATTGGTGCGGTAAATGGCGGCTCAATGACAGTGATGAAAGTTTTTGGCTAAGTTTTACTTATAGAGAGCGGTCCGTGTGAAGAAGTTATAACGCAGTGGGCATACCTTCCTAGGAAGGTATGCCCACAAGATAAGGAGTCCCTATGAAAAGAATAATACCAACCTTCATCGTGTTCGTATTTACCTTGTCTATCTTTTGCAGCTGTCAGAAGGCGCCAAGTAAAGAGGTAGTTATAAGTAAAAATGATGGTTCTTTCAAGGAAAAGTTGGATCAGACTTCCCCTGTTCAGGAGACCACACCTGTTTACGTTTCTTTTGACGAACAGTTTCTAAGCACTGATGGCAGTGTTCACTTTACCATCGACATCGATGGAGAGATACCTTCTAAAGTGGGACAAGTTGTTGAAGTTGCACCACACCTCTTGACCGAAGATGATGCTCGCAGAGCAGCAAAAGCTCTACTAGGAGATGTTCTCCTTTACGAGCGTCGATCATCTTCAAATCCACAATATTCCAAATCCCAATACCAGCAAAAGATTCAAAGGTTTGCTAATTACGCTACCCGAGATGCGTTGACAGAATTAATGGGAGCTGACGGCGCAGACACATATCTGGAATATGTAAAAAGATATATAGAAATTTGGACGGAAAAAAGTACGACGGCACCGGATGAGGATACCCGTAAACTTTGCGATTGGACACTGAAGAAAGAACGTTACTACAATGACAGTGATGTTGAAATCGGAGATCGCTCAATTGAAGATGATTGCGATTTGCTAATTGCCACTGCGGAAAAAGAAGGGATTGAGTATAGTTATTCTGTAATCAGAGAAAATGGCCCGACAGTTAAACTGAATAAACTCAATCTTACTCTTACGGAGGGACTGGGCCTTTATCCTGTTGATATGGCAATTTACAGAGCACAACTATGCCGAACTGGCAAACCGACACAGGAACAAATTGAAACAGTAACAGCCAAGGCACAGAGTATTTTGGATGAAATCAACCTTGGCCAGTGGAACTTAGATGAACCGACAGTAGAAGAAAAGCAAATCGGCAATAGCACCGAATACAGAATCCGTATCACAGCATATCCTGATTTCAATGGTATCAGCGTCCTTTCTGGTCAGAGCGCAGGAAATTTACAGGATGCTTACGACGCTACATATTTAATGACGAATGCGGATTTCCTATTCTCAGCCCATGGAGACATAATCTATTTTAATTTGGAATCCCCTCTAGATGTTGTTGAAGTGCGTAATGAAAATGTGATGACTCTTTCGGTTGCAGAATTGCTAGAAAAATGTGTACATAATCTTTCCCTTAGTGATGCAGATGCGTATGGTCTACCTGCAGACGTACGAATGGAAATGGAAGCTAACTCCGGGGAAAAGCTGCTTTGTCAAATTGCGCTTACTGAGGCGGAATACGGGCTTGGTCGTGTGAAGGTGCCAAACAGCGATGACCATTATTATTATATTCCCGTATTGGTTCTCAAGGGTATTGTGGAATACGTTGGTGCGAACACTGGTACCTGCTACTACACAAATCACTATAATTCAGGAAGCGGTGTACCTGCGCTGATTTGGCTCAATGCAGTAGACGGTTCAATTATTCTTCAGTAATAGTTTCAGCCACTTCTTGCGCCGTATTACATGGAGCAATCATGAATCATACTGTCTCTCTATTACATCGAGGCATCGGCCTACGTTTTTGCATGGCAGCATTAGTTGCTTTAGGCTTGATTAGTTCTGCATATATTCAGCCAGTTCTACAAACGGTACAGCAAGCTGGCCGATTTAGGCAAGGATATCATAACGAACTGATTATTTGTGCCATCTCTTCTGATGCTTTGTCCGCATTTATCCCTGCTCTAGCTGCGATTCCCCTATCAGCTGAGTATTTGGAGGATATAAAAAATAAAGTCTCCCGGCTTTTCCTTATTCGAGGTAGCTATTCAAATTACCTTCTGGGACACTGCTTTGCCTGTTGGCTATGCGGTGGTAGCTCGGTACTTCTGGGAGCGTTAACTGCATGGGGGATTACTACTACCATCTTTCTGCCTTTGGAACGCCTTGTGGATAATCCTCCCGAACTAAGGCTGCAGATTATTGAACGGCTTGTACTACTGTTTCTAAATGGTGGCCTATGGGCCGTCCTCGGCATGACCATGAGTACCATTATGGAAAGCAAATACATCGCCTACGCTTCCCCTTTTATTGTGTATTACCTACTGGTCATTCTCTACGAGCGGTACTTCCCGAATGCATGGCTTCTCTATCCTAAAAACTGGCTGAACCCGGAAATCTGGCCCTATGGGATTGGAAGTGCGGTTCTGTTCCTGCTGGAATTGACGTTCCTGTGCGGACTGGTTTTTTACGTCCGGGGAAAAAGGAGGCTGGCGCAGCTATGAAGGGAATCCGTCAGTCCTTTTCCATCGCCGGATATAACTTCCGACTGTGGCGAGGAAATCCCAGAATTCTGGTAACCTTCCTGCTGGCCTTTATTCTATGCTTTCTGCTTTCGGACAAGGCCGTGACCTTTGCCGTGGAGCATAACACTACCATGCAGTTGGTGGAAGTATTCATCTGGAACTTTGGTGACAGCAATTCCATCCTCCTGTCCTCGGTGCTGCTGGTGCTGCTCTTTGCAGATATGCCCTTCCTTTCCGCCGGGACGCCCCTCTATCTGGTGCGCACCAAACGGAGGATCTGGATCACCGGGCAGGCGATCTACATTCTGGCAGCAACCTTTGTGTACCTGCTGTTTGTATTGGTCTGCACCGTATTTTTTTCCATGAGGCAATCCTTCACCGCCAATATCTGGAGTCCCACAGCGGCAATCCTGGGTTACACCAATGCGGGAGAGCGGGTGGCGATCCCGGCGCTGGTGAAAACCCTGGAAATGAGCTGGCCCTATCAGAGCATGGTGTCTATCTTTTTCCTCATGCTGGGCTATACCAGCGTTATGGTCATGCTGATGCTTCTGTGCAACCTCCGGTTTGGACAGGCTGCCGGGGTGGTCAGCGTGTTGGTTTACAGTGTATACGGTATCCTCATGCAGCCGGACACAATTCAGCTCCTTCTGAAACTGCCGGACGAAGCCTACTACATTGCAAACGTCATCATCGGCTGGGTATCGCCATTAAATCAGGCCACCTACCATATGCACAACTTCGGCTATGACAAGTTGCCGAGGCTCTGGCAATCCTACCTCATTTTCTTTGCCTTGGTAGTCGTTCTTTACATCGCCGCCATTCAAGCAATTAAACGCTACCAGTTCACCTTCACAGGAACGGAGGGATAATGTGGACAACTGCATAGAAGTTCAGAATGTCAGTAAATTCTTTGGGGAAGAAAAGGTGCTGAAAAACGTATCCCACACCTTTGAAAAAGGCAAGATTCACGGTATCGTTGGCAACAATGGCTCCGGCAAGACCGTCCTTATGAAGTGCATCTGTGGCTTTCTTCGCCCTGACGAGGGAAAAATCTATGTCAACCATATAGAAGTGGGGAAGGAAACAGACTTCCCGGAGGATATCGGCATCATCATCGAAACGCCGGGCTTCCTGCCACATCTTTCCGGCTTCCAAAATTTGAAGCTTCTGGCCTCCCTGCGGAAGATCGCCAACGACCATACCATTCGGGACACCATTGAGCTGGTGGGCCTTGATCCCAGCCTGCGCAAACCCGTGGGAAAATATTCCCTGGGTATGCGCCAGCGCCTGGGGCTGGCGCAGGCATTGATGGAGGATCCGAGCCTGCTCATTCTGGACGAGCCTCTCAATGGCTTGGATAAGCACGGTGTAATCCACATCCGAGAGCTGATCAAAAATCTCCGGTATCAGGGGAAAACGGTGATCCTTGCCAGCCATAACCAGATGGACATTGACGAGCTATGTGATACTGTCTGCGAAATGGACGCGGGAATTTTAACGGTGGTGCGGTAAATGGAAAATCTATTAGTTGCAGAAAACATCCGCAGTTTTCACCCAGAGGCAGGCCCGGTTTCCCTAGCCATTGCCCCTGGGAATTGTTGCTATTTGCAAAGCAGCGAAGATTCCTGCAATACCCTGTTTGAAATACTCACGGGGCTGAAAAGACCGGACGAGGGATGCGTTACCATCCTAGGACAGAATCTCTATACACTGCATGATACGGAACGTGCAGCATTTCGCCGGGATAGCGTCGGAGCCGTTCCCAGAGGTGGAGGTTTCCTACCGGAACTCACCCTATTGGAGCAGGTTCGTTTACCTATGGTATTGGCAGGACTATCAGAGGATGAAATCGGAAGTCGTATCCGCAAAAATGCTTTTGACTATCTGCCCCTGCATGATCTCTACAATCCGGCAAAGAGGTGCACACCCCGGACCTTGGCGCTTGCATCGCTGCTCCGTGCCAGTGTGATGAATCCGCCTATTCTTCTCTTGAACGCATCCTTTGAGCACCTTGGGGGAAAGGATGCTGAGCTTGTTTGGCAGGAAGTGAAGACTATCTTAACAAGAGATATAGCCTTTCTCTATTTGGGCAGTGCCCCCGCGCCTGCAAATATGAATTGGACAATGCAAATTTCCGGGAGGTAATGAATATGAAAAAAAGAATTTTTTCCCTTCTACTGGCAATATGCCTTCTCGGTGGGAATTGTCTAATTGTTTTCGCTGACGAAACAGAAACTGCCTCTCGGAAAAGTGGCGCTGAGACTACGCCCGTAAAAACGCAAGAACAGCTGCGGCCTGCCTTGGAATCTCAAAATGGAGACAATGCATCCGCGTTTACACAAGATTCTCTCGCTGTTGACATGGATCGGCAATATTCAGGAATGGACAAGACCTACCGAGCTGGATATTCCGGAACTATTGCGAAAGGAAAGCTACGGTTGATCCTGCCATTGTTAAATCAGAGCGGGTTATCTGTTCCTGTAAATTTGATATTGCGTGCTGATTTTCTGCCAGCTGAGGAAAAAATGGAATCCATTGTCTCTCAGAATATTGTCCTAGAGAGTGGAGAAACGGTGGAGGATATCTATCTGGCAGACTTTGAGATATCTCTGACAAATTCTGTTACTCCAGGCTCCTACCCTGTAAAGGTGACCGTTGACATTGGCGACCCAACACAGGTAATAGAGCTACCACCTTTTCTGAATGTGGTGATTCCGAAGACCGAAACACCTCCTACGGATTCTAATATTCCTACCGAACCAGCTTCACCTACCGCTCCGAGTACTCCCGCTGAACCTAGTGAGCCGATCAGTCCGACAGAGCCCAGCATTCCCCAGATTCCAACGGTGTTGGAAATTGACAGCAGCCATATTTACAGCGGTATGGACATGGCCTATGAGGATGGCTATTTACCCCGGATCAGTAACGGAATTATGAAAATCGTTCTTCCCCTAAAGTGCAGCGGTGCTCTTTGGGATGATAAGTTGGATACCTCCATTTCCATGGATACAAGTGCCGCTTCCCCTTTTGTGGTGGAGAACTTCCGGAAAACGTTCTACCTAGAAACTGTGACACCGAATAACAGCAGCGAATCCCAAGAAATTTACCTTGTGGCTTATGAAATTCAGCTCTCCGATGAACGCCGCAACGGTACATACCCTGTGGCTATCAGTGCTTCCGGCTTTGATGCCTCCGGCAATGCTGTGAACACTACCTTTACCCTGTACATCACCATCACCGACGGAAAGGTAGAAAAAATTGCCCAGCCAGTGGTAGATACACCCACCGCTGAGCCGGTGGTATATATCAGCAAAACCGTTCTGGAGCCGAGAACTGCCCATGCGGGAGAGAAGTTCACTATGACGGTAACGCTGAAAAACTCCGTCTCCACCAAGAGTATCCGCAATATGCTGGTGACAGTGGATACTGGCAATGTCCAGATCGATTTGGAGGAAGATAGTTATACCTTTCCCATTGAGGAAATTGACAGGGGTGGAGAAGTGGAGCTGACTTTGCACTTCTCCACGGAACCAGCAATCCCGTCAGGGAAATACCCCATCAGATTTTCTTTCAAATATGACAGCAGCAAGACCTTGAATCTGTCCTCTGCGGGCGCAACTGTGGTGGAGATTCAGCAGCCTGCTAATATGGAGCTGGTGATGCCCAGGTTTGCGGACTCCGTTAGTGTGGGAGAGACGGTCCCTGTCTCCTTTCAGGTAATGAACATGGGAAGGTCTGCTATGTACAACGTCCGGTGCATTGTATCCGGCTATGGGCTGGTACCCTCCAATACTGGGTATATTGGTACTATGGAGGCGGGAACCTCCAAAACCACGAAGGTGGAGCTATACATCATCGCACTGAATGCCAGTAAAGGCAATGAAAACGGACCTCAGTACGGTAACACCACTGGCAATGTAACCCTGATTTACGAAGATGAAACCGGGCAGGAATACAGTCAGGCGGCCACCTTTGATACCATGGTAAACCGCCCAGTGGTGCAGCTTCCGCAAAACAATTCGGAAGAAGAAAAAAATGAGCAGCGCGTTGGTTCTTGGTGGGTATCCGTTTCTATTTTGGGAGGTGTAATCCTTGCAGCAGTCATCACGATCTGGATTCTCGGGAAGAAGAAACACCGGGGTGGGAGCTATCTGTAAGATCGCTCTGTACACTATCAGACGGTATGGTAAAGTCACCCTCGTTATGCTGTTTCTTGGCTTTTTGTTTCTGATTACCACATCCAACGCCTATACCCAGCTGCATAAGGAATTGACAACACCCTATACCTTATCCGGAACCGTTACCGGACAGGCGGATTTAGAAAAGTATCAGGGAGTCCACTGCCTGGAGGCGACAACGCCAGTGATCTCCTTTGATACGGTGCTAAAAAGACAGGAAGCATTTCTAAGCGGAACCGTAACAGCGGTACTGGCGGAATATCCGAACCTGTCCTTTACGCAGGGCAATATTTTCCCAAATGAAAGCAATATGCCATTCTTAGTTATGAACCAATATGCCGTTGAACATTTTCTTACTGAAAACAAAAGCTACGTCACGCTGACTGTCAATGATACCGTGACCATGACCATGGGGGAGGAAGAACACGCTGCCATCATCTGTGGAATTTTTGAAGATGGGTTAGAGCAGCCGGTGATTTATATGGGCTATACGTTGGCCGCACGGATACTCCGAAAGGGAGACAGTATCAATCTGTTGTTCCGGCTAGGAAAAACAGCGGATCTAGAGAGTGGAGCTAAGGCACTGAAGAAGTTGGGGATATCTATTTCTTATGATGAATCGTTGCCTGAACGGTGGCAGTTGACAAAACAGCAGATCTACCAAACTGCCATATCTTCTATGGTTCTTCTTCTTTGTTCTGCCGTGCAGATGGCTGGACGGCACAAGCTGGCGCAAATAGAAGCCTCGCCAGAACGACAAGCACTATTGCTGAGCGGATTGAATGAAACGCAAGTTTACTCGGTTTCTCTGTTAAGGTTGTTCTTTGCTCAACTGTTTTGTTTCCTTACGGCTATAGCCTTGGCGGCATTGTTAGGAAGTATTTCCACCTTAAGCCTGTTAATAGGTACTACTCTATTGACAGTACACTTTGGAGTTATTGTATGGATTTTGATGCCGAAGATAAGTGAGCAAAATGTAAAGAAATATGAATTTGCCTGATCAGCAATTCATATATGCCCTAAGCTTCTGAAGTGGCGCGCATTTGGAAGCTTGTATCTACCTGCTGCATGCATCAGCAGCAAAGGGCAAGAAGATGATGCGAATAATATTTTTAGGAGTGATGTAATGAAAAGCATTAAACGATTAACTGGAATGTTGCTGGTATTTTGTTTGGCTGTATCTTGCATTGCGCTTCCTGCCAGTGCGGTTTCGCAATATTATACCAGTGCGAGAGCATGTATAGAGCAGGGACCGTACATTTACAGGAATGTCAGTGGGCGAACCGGGTATGTGTTTGTACTGCAGAGCTATCTGTGGCGTTTTAGCCAAGAATGCCGGGATCAACTCAAATACGGAAATCAGAGTATTGATGGGGAGTACGGAGGCCGAACCTATAATGCTGTCAAAGTGTGTCAGCAAGGACTTGGATTAAGAGGTGCAGATGTAGACGGAGAAGTTGGCTCAAAGACCTGGGGGAAAATTGGGGGGTCGCTTTACTACAAGTATGGCGAAAGCGACTGCCATATTCTTATGTATCGCGCTAATGGATTAGGAACCGCTTTAAGCGTAGTTAAGGCGGGCGATAATCTCCCATATCTCTGTTATCTTACCCAGTCTGGTACAGAAATTATTACACTTAACGTAGACGGTTACGCATAAAACTCCACAAGCAGGCTACATTGTTCGTTCAATGGCCAATGTAGCCTGCAACTTATCTAGAAACTACACAGCGGAAAGGTTGATTTCATAGTGAAAAAGATTCTATGCGTGTTGATGGTAATCGTTACTTTACTATGTGGCTGTATGAATTCCCCAAATAAGAGTATTGTAATAAGCAAGGCAGATGGCGGCTTTGATGAGAAGATGCGTATTTCCTCAGACATACAGCATTGCCAAAGCGAAAATCAAGAACAAATATACACGGGTAATTTCCATTCTACGGACAACTCAGTAGAATTTGTACTGGATATTGATACTACGGTTAAGAATTGTGATATGCCAGTGGTTGAAGTTGTGCCGCATTACTTAAGCGAGGCTGATGCACAAAGAGTTGCGAAGGCCTTGTTCGGCAACAAAAAGTGCTATGAGAAAAAACCAATACTTGCAGAGCAATTTTCAAAGCGGGAAATACAAAACAAATTACTTCGATGGACAGAATATGCCAATAACGATTCAATACGGGAATTATTTGGACAAGAGTCAGAGTTTGTCCTTGAACTGATTAAAGACTCTATCGCATATTACACTACAGAGTTGGATGCAGCACCCGGCGATGAAATAAACGAGGAATGCCAATGGACATTCAAGGATGAGGCATACTATACTTTTTCGCTCGAAGACATCGCATCCGGAGAGGAAATGCTTGGAAATAATGCAATAATGGCTACTTATGAAGTTGGTGATGTATCATATTCGTATAAAGTTGTTACTAGAAATAAAAGTGACTATAAGCTTAATATGATTTCAGTGCATTTATTTGGCGGAACAAGCCCGATGGGTATTGATGAACGAATTTTCACTGCGCACTTATGCAGGACGGACGAGCCAACAGAAGAACAAATTAATTCTATCTCCCAGAAAGCCGAAAAAATGCTGGAGAAAATGGATCTTGGTTCATGGCAGATTAATCAATGTACTGTTCAAACCATGTACTACGGCGATCAGCCTGAATACATTGTTCATATTAATGCAACGCCCTTGTTGTGTGGCGTAGCCGCAGCACAACAGCCAGAATTATATAACCTAAACAGTGATAGCCTCTACGCATCAAACTATTACATGACAAATGTGTCCATGAATTTCTCGGCTAATGGGGAAATTCTTGACTTTGAGATGGTATCTCCAATCGAAATAAAAGAAATAATTAATGAGAATGTTGCAGTTATTGAAATCAGCGAACTTATGGAAATAGCAAAAACACATTTGATGCACAGTGATTTCCATGCGTACGGAATTGAAAACTTGGAGCAGGCAGTAGATGAAGGATTAAACTATACTGTAAAAATAAAAGACTTGACATATAATTTGCTTCGCATTCGCGTCCCCAATACCGAAGACGCTTACTATTATGTGCCTGGTATAATATTGGAAGGATATGAGGAATGCACAGGAAAAGAAAGCAATAATTTGTATTATATTTCAAGTGAACCTCAGGTGCTGATTGCCCTGAACGCTATAGATGGCACAATTGTTGAGTTATCTAACACGTGATGAAGGTTTGATATAAATATTTTCTCTAGAAAAAGTCGGCACTCAAGTGTAACCATATTGATGATTCCTTCGTCTTTTATTAATGAAGGGCGTTTTTGTTACGATAGGAGATATCTATGGACGATAAGCAAATCATTCAATTATACTTCTCCAGATCAGAGAATGCGATTACTGAAACCCAGGTGAAGTACGGGAAATACTGTCTCAAAATTGCTTTAAATATCTTACCAACCAAGGAAGATAGCGAAGAATGTGTCAACGATGCATACTTGCATGCATGGAATGCAATTCCTCCCACAAAACCAAACAATTTCAAGATGTATCTTGGGAAAGTAACAAGGAACCTATCTCTGGATCGTTTGAAAAAGTACACAGCTTCTAAGCGAGGGGGTGGCGAAGTTGCCCTTTCCATTGAGGAACTGGACATGTGTATTCCCGATAGCGTGACTATAGAAACAATATGTGATTATAAAGCATTGATACATAGCTTAAATATTTTTTTAGCGGATCTGTCCCCGGAGACGCGGAAGATTTTCTTAAAACGATACTGGGAATTAAAGCCCATTAAAGAGATCAGCAGCACCTACGGAATTACAGATGGCAAGGTGAAAATTACGCTGTTACGTACACGAGAAAAGCTTAAGCGCTTTTTATGTCAGGAGGGTTATTTTCTATGAAAGGTGAAGATATCTTATATGCCATCGGTTGGGTGAAAGATACCTACATTGAAGAAATGATGCAGCCAGTGCAAAGTACGAAAACCAGCAAACACTTGAGTAAACGGTGTTGGCTGATTGCCGCCTTGATTTCCCTGCTCCTACTGTCTGGGTGTGGAATGCTGTATATGATGCGCATGGATGCTCTGATTTTAGGAAAAGAATCCGATACCACAGGGGAACTCGACAAAATATCACTGCAAGGATTTGCCGGCTCCCCCAACTACCAAGCAGCAAAAGAGTGGATGGATTTTTTGGATTCTTATGATGTGGACAAGGCTATCCTTAATTCACTATCCAACGAAGAAGTGAATTCATTTAGCGATGAATATTACAGTTATACTTGCTATACTGATGAAATGGCGAAGAAGATTGATGAGATATGCAGAAAGTATGGATTGCAAAAACAGGGTACCCCTCAGCATGAACAGTCTTGGGATAATATCTGCCATGCTTTACAAGTGAACAATCTAATCAGCGAAACTTCGGACATCCATGTAGAAGGCGGGGGCGGGTATATCTACAGAAGTGGAACGTTCATGGTCGATGCCGATATTGCATTGCCACCGAGTGGAGAGCGGGGTACCCTTGAAATATACTGCACAGCAAAAACTGATTTTGATGATGTATATATGGTAATCACTAACATGGACAGCTATGAACAATGGAGCTATACTCGTGCTGACGGGATAGAAGTTCTAATCGCCATGCGGCCAGATTCGGCGTTCATTTTTGCTGAAAACACTAATTACTTTTTTAAAGCTGGTTTAACTGTTGTATCAGAAAGCGAGATCGATAAGGGGTTCATTGAGCAATTAGCAGAGGACTTGAATTTGTCTTTCACATTAAAGCGCATTGGAGACGAAGAATGGGCATACCTCGCAAACAGTCAAATGGAGCGCGAGGAAGCGCTGCCTCTTGGTACATATAAAAACGGAACATACGACGAACGAGTCAGGTTCCATTTGGAGAACAAGCCGGATCCGGCGAGCCTGGAATATGCGTTGGTAGATATTGACGGAAATGGGGATTTGGATCTTCTCATCGGAAGAAACGGCATCGTTCGCCATGTCTATATGTCGGATGGCACCAACACGCTGGAAAAACCATTTAATCCAATCATGCGAAAGATCAAAATGACAGACTACGGCTATGCAGACTATACCAACGCTGCATCATCCATCTATATCTGCGAAGGAAATAAAGCTCTGTATGTATTTGAAGAAGTCGATGGATCCATCAGTTATATGATTGCAGGGGTTGTGGATGGGGAAATGAATTGGACTGATATTCTGAAGGAGAAGCCCACGGAGAATGCGTATTATTCTTTGGATACGCGCTTCTATGAAGAATCCCCTATTTCTAAAGAAGAATTCCAGAAAAAACTAAATTCCTGTATTCCCATTGAAATTGAAATGACACCAATTTCGCAGTACCCTTTCGTAAACAGTTAAAGACTGCAATATTTTGCACTAAGTGCTGGACGCCCAACTAATTGTTGGGCGTCCAATCCAAATTTATTATAATAAGAGGTACGGAAAGAATAAATACCACAAATGCTGGAAGACCGAGACTGCTTTCTGGGGGTTGAAATGCACCCTTGCGCTGCGCACTTTCATGCTAAGCGGTTGAAACACCCGGCCAGCTCTTGCACTCAGCGGATTAGAAGAACGGCAGCTGTGGCGAATATTTTCTTTGCGTACATTTTTTGCCGAGCTGCTTTGCTTTTTGACTGCTACCGCTGTAGCTGGAATTATGGATAGTGTTTCGATGATCGGGCTTTTAATAGGCGGGGGCGGATGGATGATGCATTTTGGAATAATTAACTTTCAGTTGTCACACTGGGGCGTATCAGAAAACTCTCATTCTATATAAAAGTTGCACCATTCCTGATAAAATGGAAAAGTAGCGGAAAACTGCAGGGCCAATCAGATGGCGGCAAAGCGTTATGAGCCGGCAGATACCCAGTGGGAACGAATCAGGGAACCGATTCCAAAAGCAAAGACGTGCTGTTCTCCCGGAGATAACCGAATGGTGATTTATAGCATGCCGGAAGTCCTTTTGAAGCAAAAACCCAAATAACAAAAGAAAAAGTAGTGACCGACTGGCCACTACTCCTTCTTTCTGCTGACGGGTGATTGATTCAGGATGATATTTTTGTGGAATGCGGTATTTTACCGTATTGCCGCACAGGTACACCATGCAGCACCATAGTTGCTGCGTGGCATCCAATAATGCGACTTCTTTCACATCTGCATCCGCCAAAACTTTTAGAAAGGCAACTGTGCGTCATCGTCTTCAAGCATT
>ERZ857998.1543-NODE-1543-length-25396-cov-4.229273_pt1 | contig 25396 bp, 20 predicted proteins | sample MGYA00519954_ERZ857998 | MGnify/ENA primary metagenome ERZ857998 (study PRJEB31778, sample SAMEA3449424) | human gut metagenome | biome: human gut; feature: human-associated habitat; material: faeces | place: United Kingdom | collected 2010/2012 ...
GACGATCGTGACAATGGCGTTCCGGAAGGATTTCAGGCCATCACCGATGATGACATCCCATTCTAAGAGAGGAGTGAAATCATGGAAAACAATAAAAGACGTGGCGGCATGAGAAGAAAAAAAGTTTGCCAGTTCTGTGCCGACAAAACGGAAGCAATAGATTACAAAGATGTTGAAAAACTCAAGAAGTATGTAACAGAAAGAGGCAAGATCCTGCCAAAGAGAATCACAGGAACCTGCGCTGTACATCAGAGAGAAGTAACGAAGGCAATCAAGAGAGCAAGAATCGTAGCTCTGCTGCCTTACACTGCTGACTAGTTTCAGACAGTAATCAATGCAAAACGTAAAATGCAAAAGAAAACCTCGCGGACTTGTGTATCGCGAGGTTTTTTCATATATACTGGCGCGTTTCCTTTGCGGTTTACCAAATCTGCCGGACGTGGTAGAATAAAGAAAATCGCAATCTTTGCAGTCTGGAGAGTATAAGCGTATGAGCAATGAAAAAATCCTGATCGTAGATGATGAAAAAGAAATGTGCCTGCTGGTTAAATCGTTTTTAGACAATGAGCAGTTTCAGACGTATACGGCATACGATGCGACTTCGGCGCTGGAGCTGCTGGAATCGGTGGAGCCTGACCTGATCCTTCTGGATATCATGCTTCCCGATATCAGTGGTGTAGATCTTTGCCTGCAGATCCGAAATAAAGTGGCGGCACCCATTTTATTTATGAGCTGTAAATCCGAGGAAATCGATAAGATCATCGCTCTGTCGGTAGGCGGAGATGACTATATCACAAAACCTTTTAATTCCGGGGAGCTGATTGCCCGTATCAAGGCCCATTTGAGAAGAGAGCGAAGGGCTCGCCAGGCAGAAGCAGAGCGAAATCCCGTCTATGAATGTCGTGGACTCGAGGTGGATGAAACTGCCAGAACTGTGCAGCTGGACGGTCAGCCTGTGAATGTGACGACCAAGGAATTCGATATCCTGCTTACACTGATCCGCAGCCCGAAGAGGGTGTTCAGTATGGATCAGCTATTTGAACTGGTCTGGAAGGAAGAAAGCCTTGCGGGGGACAGCCGGACCATCATGGTCTATATCAGCAATATTCGCAAGAAAATAGAGAAAGAAGATCAGAAATTCATTTACAACATCCGGGGCGCCGGATATAAATTTCATGACGAGGTAACAGTTCGCAGCCGGTAAGCATTTGCTTCCGGCTTTTTTCTTAAGCCCTTTTTAGCATCTCTTAAGAAATCTTAAGCCCCATTATAGGGAGCGTTAAGAAAATAACGATATGATAAGAACAGAACTTATCAATCACATTTATCTGAAAGGAGATGCGAACAAGATGAAAAATCGTATTCTTACTATCATCATCGGTTTTATCGTTCCCTTCTGTGCAGTGACGGTATGTTTCCCGCTGTACAACCGGATCGAACCATTTGTATTAGGATTTTCCTTTAACTACTTCTGGATTTTCACCTGGATGTTCCTGACTTCTCTGTGCCTGCTGATCGCATTCAAGCTGGATCCTCTTAACAGAAAAGACGCCAGAGAGCTGGAAGCAAAGAAAATGGACGAAGTGAAAGCTCTTATTGCGGCTGACGAAAACGAGGAGGGGAAGAAATAATGGCATTTGCAATCTTTGCACTGATTCTGATCGCTTCCCTGGTGATCGCGATCCTTTCCAAGCGGGGCGCAGTAAGCTCTGACATGGGAGATGTTATGACTGCAGGAGGTTCCTTCGGGGCATTCCTGGTATTCTTTATTTCGGTAGGTGAAATTTACAGTATCGGTACCATGATCGGTACGCCGGGCTCCATTTATGCCAACGGTGCTACTTACGGACTGTGGTTCATCTGCTACATTCTGCTGGCATACTGCGTAGGATATTTCATGAACCCTGCCATCTGGCGTATGGGACAGCTGTCCGGCGCAACCTCCATCGGCGACGTTATCGGCTGGAGATATAACAGTAAAGCACTGCAGGTAATCGTAGCGATCGTAGCGATCATCTTCCTGACACCGTGGATCCAGAACCAGTTCTCCGGTATGGCGATCCTCTTCGAATACCTCAACATCGGAGTAAGCTTCATCGCAGCAGTTGTTATCGCAACGGTCCTGGCATTCATTTACATCGCGGTTGCCGGCATCCGTGCTCCGGCATGGGTAAGCGTTATGAAGGACATCCTGCTGGTGTGTTCCATCATCGTAGTAGGTGTTGCAGCTATCGTAAAGATGCCTGGCGGCGTTGGCGGTATTTTCCACAAGGTGGCTGATACCCATCCGGAACAGCTGATCATCTCTACGAAACCGGGCGAAACCAATGTAGAATTCACCATGTCCACGATCCTGTTCCAGATGCTGGGATTCTACATGCTGCCGATTTCCTTCCAGGCGCTGCTGACAAGCAAGAGCGACCATACGCTGCGTAAAAATTCTATCCTTATGCCGCTGTACATGATCATGTTCCCGTTCCTGGTGATCGCAGCCTACTATGCAGTAGCACAGATCCCGAATCTGGAAAACAGTGACTGGTCTCTGCTGGCTATCGCTGTAGATACTCTGCCAAACTGGATGATCGGTGTTATCGCAGGCGGCGGTGCACTGACAGCGATCCTGGTAATGGCTATGTCAGCCCTGTGTGTTGGCGGACTGTTCTCCAAGAACATCATGGGTGTGATCAAACCGGATCTGGAAGAAAAGAAAATGACTTCCCTGGTTCGTGTTGTAACAGCAGTATTCCTGATCGCAGGTGCCATCGTAGCGCTGTACTTCCCGGCACTGATGGCTAACGTAACGACCATCGCTTACGGCGGTCTGTCCCAGACATTCATCGCGGTTATACTGGGATTCTTCTGGAAAAAAGCCAACAAATACGGCGTCGGTTCAGGAATCGTTTGTGGTGTTCTCTCCTACGCATTCATGCAGCTGGGAATGGGCGGTGCAGCAGGTATGCCGTTCGGCTTCAACCCTGGATTCTATGCGATGGCAATCAACCTGATCGTTACGGTAATAATCAGTATCGCAACGACAACAGACGAAACCACGCTGAAGAGATTCGAGTACTATCAGATGACAAAAGTAGTCAAGAAGGCTAAGCTCATCGAGAAATAAATAACAGTATGCTCTTTTTTACTCAAAGAGATAGAAGTAAGCAAAAGTGAAACAGAGGAAGCGTAACGCCGGAGGCGGATCCTGCAAAGGATCCTGCAAAGGGCGCTGCGCTTTCTCTGCGTTATGGAGAAATTTTCTGTAGTGGAGTGGTTATTTCTCTGCGCCCTCACTCTTCTCTCCCCATCGCATTCTCCATCCGATAAAGGTCAGGACACACAGGGCGATCCACAATGCGAAGACGAACAGGTAGAGGATCGGGATGTGGGCGATGTTCAGGTGACTGTGATCCAGAAGGATGATCAGCGGACCGCCCATCAGAACGAAGCTTGCGATAATGGCGATCCAGAGGGTTTTCAGGTTTTTCTGTTTCGACGGTTTTATCTCCGCTTTCGGTTCCGGCATTCTCTCTTCTGCTATACTCCCCTTTGTTTTTCGACTGCGATACATACTCATCCCGAAGTACAGGCATGCATTGCATATAAGCCCGATGAGACCGGGACTGACCGGAAGTACGAAAGGCTGCCATAAAGAGAAAAGAAAGGTCACTGCCAGACCGAAAAGAAGACCGGACAGTGCGCTCCGGGCGTCCCTCTTTTTCCAGAACAGGCCGCCTACCGCAGGAACTGCCAGCTGAATGATCCCGCTGAATGCTAAAAAAGCAGTTTGAAAAATCGTGGAGAGATTGCCAAACAGAAGCAGCAGGTATGCCAGCATCGCGATCAGTAGAATAAAGCCCTTTGCAGCAAGGATCAGATGCTTTTCCGGAGCTTTTCTGTAAAAATAAGTCTTATAAATATCCAGCGTCAAAATCTCTGAAATCGAGTGCAGCTGTGAGTTGGCCGTAGAAAGACATGCCGCAGCGGCACAACAGATGATGAAAGCCATCAGCACGGGAGGCAGATATTTGATCAGCATGGCAGGGAGGATATAATCCGATGCTCCCGGATAGTCCGGCTCAAGTACAGCGGCGGCATTTCCGGCCAGCATGGTTCCCAGGTACGCCAGTGTGGCGATGCTCAGCAGGAATGGCATGGCATCGAAGGTCCGGCTTTTTTTTACCGCATAAGTGCGGATCCAGATCTGAGGCATCATCAGTTCTCCGAGAGGCATGATGACCAGTAGCGAAAACCAGAACCCTGCACCAAGAGTCCCGTCCACGACCGCAGGCAGATGCAGATTCTCAGGATGAGTCTTTGCAAGCTCCGAAAACGTTTCGCCCACGCCGCCCGTCATGTGGATGAACAGAATGCCTATGAGAAGCATACCGGAGAAGATCATAATGGAATACAAGGTGTCAGTCCATGCGATGGCGCGCAGACCGCCGGACCATATGTAGAGGATCATGATCATAAAAAACAGCAGTGCACTGATGCGCCAGGGGATAAGCCCGTTAGTCGCCATCTCAATGATGATGCCGCCGCCCAGAAACTGAACGGAAATATAAGGGATCGAAAGGCCGACCATCAGCAGGATGGCCGCTATATCCAGAGGGCGGGAGTGATATTTATCGTGAAAAAAATCAACAGGAGTACGGTAGTTCCGCAGACGGCTTTGCTGCCACAAAGGCTTGCCGAACACACAGAAAAGGATGCCGAAGAGTACGTTCCAGCCTAGTGCGATCCAGTAAAGCGGTCCCTGGGTGTAAAAGGAAGATGTGGACCCCAGAAATGCGAAGGAACTCCACCATGTGGCATAGATCGTACAAAAGGACAGCGCCGTTCCCAGCGATCGGTTGCATAAAAAGAAATCGGAGATCGTTGAGACGGATCTGTTGGCCGCCGTCGATCCGATCAGCAAAGGAACTCCTGCAAAAATCAGAATGATAATAAGGCTGATATTGTTCTGTATCATATCGAAAAGTGCTGATATTGACATAAATTTCTCCTGTATGCTATAGTCAACATATATTATATCATAACACAACAGGTGATCCTATGAACAAGTATTTTTGGACATGGCTTCTAAGCTGTGCCTGCTACGCAGCGGGCATTATCATACTGGTGGTCGTAAACACGACGAACGTTCGGTCAGTCGCATACCTCAGCAGTGAGGTATGCCAGGTGGCGGCATTGGTAGGAACGGTGTATGCCTGCAATACCATCAAAAATATTCCCCACCATTATTTCGCATTAAAATACGGGATCATCTGCATTGGATTCTTCACTGTCTATATGTACTATTACGGTGTGACGCAGGGGGTCTACGTATTGCTGCTGGTGTTCAAGCTGGTGGCCGTCATTATGATCCTGTACATTATTTTAGTGAAATGGGATTTTCAGTTTATCATCAAAGTGCTGGGGCTGCTGGTGTTCGGCGTCAGTGGCCTGTTTTTATCTCTTTACGATTTCCTTATTTACGGCAATGAAAACACCCCGCAGGTGATCTTGTGGCTTTGTGCAGGGATGTTCCTTCTGATGGTGCAAAATGTAAGCTTTGCGGTTCTTTATCGTCTGCAGATGCGTAATGAAGAGTCGTTAAAAGAAGACTACCTTTCGGAGTTTGCGGAAACGTCTCAGGACATCATCTTTTATTATGTGCTTGTCCCGTATCCGCGGTTTTCTCTGGTAAGCCCTGCGGCGGAAACGCTGCTGGGATATACGCCGCAGGACTTTTACAACAACAGCAAGCTTCACGTAGAGATCGCACTGGAGGATGATCGTCAGCTGATGGAAGAGCTGCTTGGAGACGCTGATGACTGCTTTAAGGACTGCATCGTTACGGTGGAATCGAAAAATGGCGAGATCTTGAACCTTCAGTGTCTTGTGACCAGAAAAAAGGCAGGTGGCAGAGTCGTTGCCGTGGAAGGCGTGTTCAGGGATGTGACAGAGCGGATCGAGGCGGAACGCAAGATCGCAGAAAACAACAAGAACCGGCAGCTGATGCTGTCCTATATTTCCCATGACTTAAAAACGCCGATCACCTATATCCAAGGGTATTCCGAAGCCATCCAGAAAGGCGTCATCCGGACCGAGGAAGACCGGAACAAAGCTGTCGATACTATTGCAAACAAGGCCAGATCCCTGACTCGGCTTGTGGATGATATCTCCATGCTCAGCAAGCTGGAAGCAAACCGGTTCCACTATGAATTCGAGAAGATCAGCTGCAAAGATCTGGTCGAACAGATCTACGCGTCCCACATAGATGATTTTCATGAAAGCGGCAGCGAATTTGCTATGGAAAACCGGGAGTTCCGCTTTGCCGTAGAAGGTGGGATCAAAGAGGATGATTTTGTGCTTGCTGACGTGAAGCGGATCGAGCAGGTTTTTGAGAATATTTTCAACAATGCAGTCAAGGCGACGGAAGAAGGCGGGATGATCGCTGTAAACTGCGGCATCGACAGGGATGCCGGGAACTTTTATGTTTCTGTGACAGACGATGGTGTTGGCATTTCATCGGAAGATCTCAAGCACATCTTTGAAAACTTCTACCGCAGTCCGCAGACGAAAAAACGCCGGGGCGGCAGCGGTCTGGGACTCAGTCTTTCGGAACAGATCATCCGCGGTCACGGCGGCAAAATAACGGTAACATCAGAAGAAGAGCGAGGAAGCTGCTTTGTTTTTTCCCTGCCGCTGTTTACGGAAGCCGTCTAACTATGGTATAATACTATGTTGAATTATATTCAGAGGAGAAAACTGTATGAATGAGGTAAAACGACCGAAAAAGCCGTTGTTTTTCTACTATACGATCGTTATGCTGCTGATTTTACTCGGCAACCTGGTTCTGATGCCATGGATGCAGCAGCGTCAGGTCGAGGAAGTGGATTACAGCAAGTTCATTTCCATGACTGAAAACAAACAGATCGGCAAGGTGGAGATCAAGGCGCAGGAAAACGAAATCATATTTACAGATAAAAAAGACAAGGACATCATATATAAGACCGGCATGGTAAATGATGATGAACTGACGAAACGACTGTACGAATCCGGTGCGAAATTTTCCGGCGAGATACAGCGGCAGACTTCCCCGTGGGTGTCCCTGCTGATGTACTGGGTGCTGCCGATCGTCCTCTTTATATTCCTGGGACGGTACATGTCGAAGAAGATGATGGACAAGGCCGGTGGCAACTCCATGATGTTCGGTATGGGCAAGAGCAACGCCAAGATCTACGTCAAATCCTCCGAAGGGATCAGGTTTGACGACGTGGCAGGAGAAGATGAGGCCAAGGAAAATCTCGCAGAGATCGTGGAATATCTTCACGATCCGAGCAAGTACAGAGAGATCGGAGCTTCCATGCCGAAGGGCGTACTGCTGGTAGGCCCTCCGGGAACCGGTAAGACCATGCTTGCAAAGGCGGTGGCAGGAGAGTCCAACGTGCCGTTTTTCTCCATGTCCGGTTCGGAGTTTGTAGAAATGTTTGTCGGCATGGGTGCGTCTAAAGTGCGCGATCTTTTCAAGCAGGCCAAGGAAAAGGCTCCGTGCATCGTCTTTATCGACGAGATCGACGCCATCGGACAGAAGCGTGACGGCAGAGTCATGGGCAACGATGAACGGGAGCAGACGCTGAACCAGCTGCTGACCGAAATGGATGGCTTTGAAGAAAACAACGGGGTCATTTTGCTGGCCGCGACCAACCGTCCGGAATCCCTGGATCCTGCACTGCTGCGTCCGGGACGCTTTGACCGGAGAGTTCCGGTAGAACTGCCGGATCTTAAAGGCAGAGAGGATATCCTGAAAGTCCATGCGAAGAAAGTGCGTATGGATAAACACGTGGACTATCAGAAGATCGCGCGTATGGCATCCGGTGCGTCCGGTGCGGAGCTGGCCAACATCGTCAATGAAGCGGCACTGAGAGCCGTGCGGGACAACCGGCATCATGTGACACAGGAAGACCTGGAAGAAAGTATCGAAGTGGTCATCGCAGGATATCAGAAGAAGAATGCGATCCTTACGGATAAAGAAAAACATATCGTGGCTTATCACGAAATCGGACATGCTCTCGTGGCAGCTAAGCAGAGCCATTCTGCACCGGTAGAAAAAATCACCATCGTGCCACGCACATCAGGCGCCCTTGGGTATACCATGCAGATCGATGAGGGCAATCATTATCTGATGAGCAAGGAAGAGATCGAAAACAAGATCGCGACCCTGACCGGCGGACGGGCGGCAGAAGAAACCCAGTTCGGCTCCATCACGACGGGAGCGTCCAACGACATCGAGCAGGCGACCAAACTGGCAAGAGCCATGATCACGCAGTATGGCATGAGCAGCGACTTCGACATGGTTGCGATGGAAACGGTCAACAACCAGTATCTGGGCGGAGACACATCTTTAAGCTGCTCGCCGCAGACGCAGCAGGAAATCGATCGAGCAGTAGTAGAGATCGTGCGAAAGCAGCATAAAAAAGCCTGTGAGATCCTGGAAGAAAACCGGGAGAAGCTGGACGAGCTTGCAAAGTATCTTTATGAAAAAGAGACGATCACAGGCGAAGAATTCATGCACATTCTAAAGGGAAATAAGGAAAAGGAAACGGAAGGCAAAGGAAAATAGAATGTATCTTTTGATGATATTGTTTATAACAGTAGTTGCACCATTTCTGGTGATGCCTCGCTACATTACAAAGGGCGGGAGAAACCCGTATGACGTGGTGCTGATCAGTGTGATCACTATTTGTGCAGCAGCAGCCGTGATATTCATGGGAGCATCCATGGTGGGAGACGGTGTGCTGTCGCAGCTCCACGGGTCGGTAGAAGAGATCTCTAAGGCAGCAGCTCAGGATCCAACGGTCATCAAAGCGCTGAAACTGGAGTCGCACGACATGGCAGAACGGGTCAAGCTTCTGACGGCAGTCTACGATGAAGCGCTGAAATTGATTCCGGCCTGCATCATGATCCTGTCATGCCTGACTTCGTACATCGCATATTTGATTTTGAGCAAATCCCTGTCACGGCGCGGAGAAGTGAACAGAATGCCGCGGTTCAGGGAATTCGACATGCCGAACACAGCCGTGTTCGTGCTGGTGGCCATTTACATGATCGTATGGCTGGCGACGATGACCGGATCGGTAGAAAACAGCGCGTTTTATACTAATATGGATCTGCTGTTCGACTTTGTCATGTATCTGCAGGGCGCTTCGGTGATTTTCATGCTGTTTTATGTAAAGCATATACCGAAGGGTTTTGCGCTGGCTCTGACCATTGTTCTGTGGAACATTTACATGGGCAGGAGCATCATCGTTATGCTGGGAATATTCGACCTTATTTTCAGCTTTAAATACAGACTGCTGTATCACGAAAGCAAGAAGCGACGGTAAGAGGAGTTAGTACAATGTATGTAGGAAGAGTGGAAAAACTGCTGGCACATTATTCGCAGATCCCCTTGTGTTTTGTAAATCTCAACGGGAAGATCACGCGGGCGAGCAGTAAGATCGCAGAGGTGTTCAAGTACGATGGGATTATCGGCAGGGACATTTTCGAGTTGACACGGATCAGGCCGGCGGAATTGATCGAGGCAGCACAAAACGAAACAAATCTGTACCTGGACAGCAATGACAAATCGTTTAAGATCCTGAGTGAATTCATTGGAGAAGGAGAAACAGCCAGCATCATGATGAGCTTCATCGATGTGACTTCGTATGAAGTGCTCAAGGATATGTACAACGACGAGAAGGCATGTATCGCAGTCATCAACGTAGATAATTTTGATGAACTGACAGCCAGTGCAGGAGACGAGCGGGAACTGGCGATCTCCACAGAGATCGATCGCCTGATCCGCGGCTGGGGAGAAAAACTTGGCGCAGCAGTAGTGCGGTATCGTGAGCATCTCTATGAGATCTGCCTGACCCACGGGAATCTGCAGAGACTGGTGGATGATAAGTTTTGCATCCTGGATGAAGCCAAGGAAATCGAAACGGAAGCGGACTTCCCTGTGACCCTCAGTATCGGAGTGGGCATCGGCGGCAAGACGCTGGCAGACTGTGAAACCTACGCGGAAGACGCCCTGGATCTGGCACTGGGACGCGGAGGCGATCAGGCTATCATCAAGAACATCAAGAACTTCGAATATTATGGGGGCAAATCCCAGAGCGTGGAGAAGAGCAATAAGGGAAAATCCCGGATCATCGCTCACGCGCTGAAACTGCTCATCAGCCAGTCTTCCCGGATCTTCGTCATGGGACACAGAAACCCGGATATGGACAGCTTCGGAGCTTCTCTGGGGATTTATCGGATCGCCGAGAGCATGGGCAAGGAAGCCTATGTAGTCCTGGGACCTTATAATGATGCGCTGACAGCGATTGCTGATGAAGCCAAGGAAACGGGATATTATGAATTCGTTTCTCCGGAAAAGGCTCTCAATCTGGTAGACGAGAATTCCCTGGTGGTCGTGGTGGATGCTCACCGTCCGATCCTGGTGGAATCGAACGCGCTGATCATGAAAGTAGGCCGGACTGTGGTCATCGACCATCACAGGCGTGCAGAAGACTGCTTCTCGGATCTGCTTCTTTCCTATATGGAATCGTATGCATCGTCGGCCTCCGAGCTGGTGACAGAGATCATACAGTACGCCTGTGAAAAACGGACACTGACGAATATGGAAGCGAACGCGCTGCTGGCAGGCATCATGGTGGATACCAACCGATTTGCTGTAAAGGCGGGTGTGCGGACTTTCGAGGCTGCGTCCTGGCTGCGGCGTGCAGGAGCCGACCTGGAGCATGTACGGCGGTATTTCCAGGCGAATACTGAAAGCTTCAAAGTGCGGGCTATGTGCATTGCCAACGCCCAGTTCTTTGACGGAGGGATCGCTATGTCCATCTGTCCGGGACAGAACCCTAATTCCCAGATACTCAATTCCCAGGTGGCGGATGAGCTTTTGACCATCCGGGGCATCCGGGCAAGTTTCGTCGCCGGACAGAACGAGTATGGAAAAACCGTTGTCAGCGCCAGGTCTTTAGGGGATGTCAACGTGCAGGTCGTGATGGAAAAATTCGGCGGCGGCGGGCATCTCAATACTGCGGGAGCGCAGGTGGAGATGTCTCCGGAAGAGATCCTCATCCGCATCCGCGAAGCGTTAAATGAAAAAAATTCTTAGGAACTTCACATTAGGAGGATAAAATTATGATAGTTATTTTAATGAAAGATGTAAAGGGATCCGGTAAAGCGGGAGATGTAGTAAAAGTAAGCGACGGTTATGCCAGAAATATGCTGCTGCCGAAAGGACTTGCCAAGGAAGCGACCGAAGGAAACATCCGCAGTCTGGAAAAGCAGAAAGCGATCGCAGCAGAAAAACTGGAAGAACAGAAAGCTGCAGCTAAGGAAATGGCTGCGAAACTGGAAAAAATAACCTTAAAGATCGAATCCAAGGGCGGGGATTCCGGCAAGCTGTTCGGATCCATCACTTCCAAGGATATTGCGGAAGCACTGGAAAAACAGGAAGGCATGAAGATCGACAAGAAAAAGATTGAAATGAAGACCCCGATCAAGCAGGCGGGAGAAACAGAAGTGACGCTGAAGCTGTTCACTGAGATATCCGCACAGCTGAAAGTATCGGTTACCATAGCATAGGGAAAAATCACCGGAGGTGATTTTGCAGACAGAAGGGAACATATATGGAAGGAAGAGTACCTCCACACAGTGCGGAGGCAGAGAAATCTGTACTGGGGGCTGCCATGCTTTCCAAGGATGCACTTTTTGACGTGATGGAGGTTGTGAAACCGGCTGATTTTTATGATGAAAATCACAAGGAGATCTTCCAGGCCATGATCGACCTGAATCGCAAGAATGCACCTGTGGATGCGCTGACAGTCGCAGAAGAATTAAAAAAGAGAAACAGCCTTGAAATGGTGGGCGGCAGAGCATATATCGCATCTTTGTCCTCCATGACGCCGACCACATCCAATGCCATGGAGTACGGCAGGATCGTGGCAGAAAAGGCTTCTGTGCGCCGGCTTATCGAAACGGCGGATGATATCGTGACCAAGGGTTATGACGGAACGATGGATGCCAACCAGATGCTGGACTACGCAGAAAGCGGGATATTCGAGATATCACAAGCCCGGCAGAAGGGACAGTATTCTCATATCCGGGATGTGCTGGTAGAAAACCTGGCCATCATCGACAGAGCAGAACAGATGGACGGTGGTCTTACCGGGATCACCACAGGATTTTCCAAGCTGGACGAAATGACGTCCGGTATGCAGAAATCCGACCTGATCATCCTGGCAGCAAGACCTGCCATGGGAAAGACGGCGTTCGCCCTGTCTCTGGCGCGTAATGCCGCGGTCAAGGGAAAAGCGTCTGTGATGATCTTCAGTCTGGAAATGGCTAAGGAGCAGCTCACCCAGAGACTTCTTTCGATGGAATCCAAGGTTGATCTGCAGACCTTGAAAACAGGACGTCTGGAACGCCGGGACTGGGATGATCTCAACGTGGCGCTGGATATTCTGTCAAACAGCAATATACATATCGATGATACGGCAGGGATCAGTATCATGGAGATGAAGAGCAAATGCCGCCGTCTCAAAGCGGAGGCAGGTCTCGATCTTGTGATCATCGACTATCTGCAGCTGATGAATCCGGAGGGCAAGGCGGATTCCAGAACACAGGAGATCTCTGTGATCTCCCGTAACTTAAAACTCCTTGCCAGAGAGCTGGACTGCCCGGTCCTGGTGCTGTCCCAGCTTTCCCGAGCACCGGAACAGAGAACGGATCACCGGCCGATGCTTTCCGACCTGAGAGAATCAGGTTCCATCGAGCAGGATGCCGATATCGTTATTTTCCTGTACCGGGATGAATATTATAATAAAGAAGATACCGAAAAACCAGGGGAGTGCGAGGTCATTGTGGCCAAGCATCGAAGTGGCCCTACGGGCAGTGTAGATGTGGCATGGATCGAGCGCTACACCCAGTTTAAAGATAAAGCGTCAGGAAATATTCCGGATGCCGGAGGGATGTTTTAATGACTTTCAGACGGGAGAAGATAAAGGATTATTTTCTGCTGGATACAAGCGTGGAAAATCTGTTCATCAATGAATACATGGCGGCTGCACCAGGGGACTTCGTTAAAGTCTACCTGTTCGCACAGATGTATGCGGATCTGGGGCAGGAGATCACCAATGAGGAGATCGCCAAGTATTTGTCGATGGAGCATGAGGATGTACTGCGAGCCTGGACCTACTGGGAGAAGATGGGTGTGATCCGCAAGATCCGTCGTGAATCAGCGGATAAATTCGATTACGACGTAGAGTTTGTGCTGTTAAAAGAGCAGTTCTACGGTGACAAAGAATCGAAACGTCCTGTCGGTCTGGATCAGAGCATGCAGGCAGCCATGGGAGACAAGGAGATCCAGGAAATGTTCCAGGCGATCGAAAAGGCCAGTGGCAGTGTGCTCAGCGGCACGGAAATGCTGGAGATCGTATCCTGGATCAACGATTTCAATGCGACGCCGGAGGTGATCGCCTACGGCTATGCCTATTGTGTCAAACGCAAGAAAACAAATATCAAATATATCGCAGCAGTGATCAATGGCTGGACTCAGAGAGGTTTTCGGGATGTGGCTGCTGTGGAAAAATACTTGAGCGAAGCGGACAAAAAAAACCATATGTACAAGCGGATCTTTCAGGCTCTCGGCTTTTCGCGCAATGCGACGGAGCAGGAGCGGAAAATCATGGATACGTGGTTTGAAGAAATGGAGTTTTCGCTGGATAAGGTTCTGGAGGCCTGTTCCAAGACGACAGGCATCGCTAATCCTAATATCAACTATGTCAATAAAGTGCTGGTCAACTGGTATGAAGAACGGACCGGCAAGGACAAGAGCGGTAAGCGCAAGGAGCTGACCCTCACAGAAATCTCGCAGTATTACGAAACACTGCGCCATAAAGAAGAAAAAGAAGCCGAGGCACATCGCAGAGAAGTATATGCGAAAGTGCCGCGGATCAAGCAGATCGATGACGAGCTGGCTGCAGGAAGCCGTGAGCTTTCTCGCATTATCATCTCCGATACGGTCGATAAAAGGGAAGCCTCGGAACGGATCAAAGAGACCGCGAGCACCCTCAATACAGAAAAAGCGTTCCTGCTTACAGACAATGGATTCGAGCTGGATTATATGGATATCCACTACGAATGTCCGCTGTGTAAAGATACGGGAATGCTTGAAACAGGAGAAAAATGTCAATGCTTTGGAGAAGTAAGTCGAACAAAAATAGAACAGCTCATGCAGGAGTAGAGCCGGCAGGTGACAGCAGTCAGCAGCCGGATACTGCAAAGCCTGCTCCGCAGGCGGAGCAGGTGGTTCCTCAGCCGGGAGCACCGCAGCAGCCGGGCGTTCCTGAAGGGAATAGCACTGCCGGATCTGTAACGGGAGCACCACAGCCGACCGGAGCGCCAACAACAGCGCCGGGAACGGGAGCACCGCAGCACCATACGGTGGATGATGCGCTGAAACAGGCAAGCCGCCCGACTCGAAAGGAAATGCTGGCGCAGATGGCAGAAAGCGAAGAAGGCCGAGCAATGTTGAAAAAACTTCAGGGACTGCGCAGCAGCATGGATTCCCTGAAAAAACAGCAGGCCGGAGATCCGATCGGAGCCGCGCAGCGTGTGGAGCAGCAGATCCATGAGCAGCAGCCTTTGCAGAATGCGCAGTCTGTACAGACCAGGAAAGCGTCACAGCTGCCGGATGCTCCGGGAGCACGAGGCGGTGTAACGCATGCTGCGGACAAAAAGGAGATCCGTGCGGCAGAGCAGGCCGTTATCAAGGGTTTGCAGGAAGATATGCAGAAAAAGCAACGCCGGGAAGAAGAAGCGAGAAAACGTCAGCTGCAGATCGAGGCGGAGCACCAGAAAGCCCTGGAAGCAGAGAAACGTGCTGCGAAAATCAGTGAAGAGGCAGAGCGGAAACGTTTGGAAGCACTGGAGGCGGAAAAAAAGGCCAAAGAAGTCGCTCGTAAGAAAGCTTTGGAGGCCATGGAAGCGGAGCGCAAGGCACGAGAAGAGGCGGAAAAGCACAAGATTGGTAGCGTTCCGGTCAAGAGCACTGTCGGAGAAACAGCAGACATGGCGTCGCCGGAAGAAAAAGCCGCTTTTTTTGGAGAAACAGCGAAAATCACCGGGGAGACGAAGAAAGAACAGCTGGAATCGCTGAAGGAGAATTTGCAGCACCAGCAGAAACGGCAGGAAAAAGTATTCGATGCCATTTCTTCGATCGCCGGAAAACATACAGAAAAATTATCGGAAAGCCAGAAAGCCAAGGTGGAAGAACTGGTACAGGCGCAGGAACAGGTTTCTCAGGAGCAGAAACTGAGACTGCAGATGCAACAGCTGAAAACGGCGCAGGAAAAAGCGAAAGCTGAAGCTGTCATTCGTACAAGGGCAGAAAGGGCGCGGCTGAAGGCTGAGGAAAAACAGCGGCACAAGGAGGAAGTGCGGAAACACCGTCTGGAAAAGGTGGCCAGAAAACGTGCAGAGAAAGCACGGAAGCTGGAAGCAAAGGAGCGCCACAAACAGGAGAAGAGACGTCTTGCGGATGCGAAAGCTCGTCTGGAAGAACAGAGCAAAGCCGACGCTGAGATGGGCGGCGGAATCGTAAATGTTCAGGGTGTACAGATCAAGACGAAGGTGAACAAACATCCTACCTATTTGCTGCGAGATCTTTTAGGGATCAAGAGCAAGGCGGAAAAACAGGCTTCGACGGAAGAGGAACAGACGAAGCTGGCGGAAGAACGTCAGGAGCGTCAGGAAAAGGCCAGAGCGGCTGCTTATCTGCGGTCGATCCAGAGGAAGGCTGCGTATGAGAAGAGCAGGCTGGGGCAGAAACTGGAACATCTCAAGCGTTATTCGGAAGGTCACAAGAAGGGTATGCTGATGGTGTTTGCCATTGCGATGATGGGTGTAATGGGAGCTGCCGGAGTGTTGAACTACTGCACGGCGTATGAGTATTCCTACAATGGTCAGAAGCTGGGTCTTGTGAAAGAAAAGGATGATGTGCTGCAGATCACTGATCTGGTGCAGGGTGCTTTGACGGAAGAAAAGAATATGAAGATTGTCATCGATGCCAAGGATGATATCACATTCCATCGGAAGCTGGCTTTGGATGAATCACAGATCGATAATTCCGAGCAGGTGCTGAAACGACTGACATACATGGGAGATCTGAAAGTAAAGGCAACTGGGATTTACGTAAACGGTAAGAAGATCGGCGCGGTACAGGATCGTAAAACGGCAAAAAAAGTGCTTAAAGACGTTGCTGATAAATACACAAAGAAAGGCGATAACATTGAAATTGAAAAGGTCTCGTTTTTAGAAAAAGTTGATATTGATCCTTGCAGCACCGACCTGGAAGATCTTCATTCAGAGGAAGAGATGGTAGATCTTCTCTGCACCAGCGGCGAGAAGGAAACCGTGCATAAAGTCGTAGCAGGAGATACTCTCCACAGCATCGCTAAGAAGTATGATGTGTGGGAGGATCAGCTGCTGGCGGATAACAAAGGCATCAACTCAAAGAAACTGGAAGTGGGCAGCAATATCATCGTAAAACAGCAGGCGCCGGTGCTGACCTACGAGGTGGTCGAAAAGATCACGTATGACAAGGTCATAGAGCATAAAGTGGAAGAGCAGAAGTCAGCTGATATTTATGAAGGCATGACGGAAACGCAGCAGACCGGATCAGATGGGCTTTCGGAAATCACCGCTCGCGTTACGTTGCAGAACGGCAAGAAGGTGGAGGAAGAAGATCTGGTAACTACCGTGAAGGAAGAACCGGTCACAGAGGTCGTACTGGTAGGTACGAAGGAAAGACCGCCGACGGTGGGATCCGGCAAGTACATCTGGCCGCTTAAGGACAGCTTTACGCAGACGTCCGGATTCGGATCGCGCTGGGGCAGACAGCATAAGGGTATTGACCTGGCTGTAAGCGTTGGAACGACAGTCTATGCCGCAGATGGCGGTACCGTTGTTGAAGCGCAGTACAGCGGCTCCTACGGTAACGTGGTCATGATCGACCATCAGAACGGGCAGGAAACCAGGTACGCGCATAACAGTAAACTGCTGGTCAAGAAGGGCGATAAAGTCTACCAGGGACAACCGATCGCCAAGTCGGGAAATACCGGCAGAAGTACCGGCCCGCACGTGCATTTCGAGATACGGTTCAACGGAGAACCAAGAAATCCGCTGAATTATCTGCCGTAGAGAAGTCACGGGGCAAGCATATTATAGTCGAAGAAACTGCATGAAAGGGCAATCGTGCCGGGTGAATGAAATCCGGTGCGGCTGCCCTTTTTCTTGCCAGCCGGTCCGCGGATACTGACTTCGCAACGTCTTTTAGGTTCTGTTAAAATGTTGGACTGGCGGTTGTTCTTAGTGGTGCGTAATCCGGGAAATCATGAATTCCCAGATCACGAAAAAATGATCTTGATTTGGATTTTTTACTGCTTATCAGCTGTTCCTTCCTTCATGAATTCCCATTTTTCAAAATAAAACAGCAAACTGGGAACTGCTTTACAAAATATTTACAACGTAGAGAAAAACAGTTCCCAGATAAATAGTTTTTATGTCATTTGAGGAATCATAACGAGTGCGGGACCTGGATCTTGAAACATTTACAGTATTGGACTTCCCATATGACTTTGAAAAAATCAAATCTGGGAATTCATGATGCGAGCAAACATCTGAATCGAGAGATTAATTCCCAATTAGATCAGATAATTTTCGATCTGGGAATTCATAACTGTAAATAAGACCGTGGCATCCTGGCCACCCCGTCAAACTACGTGAACTTAACGACCAGCTGCACTCCTACCCCATCATCTTCTCCCGCATCCGCTCCAGCACTTTCTTCTCGATGCGTGAGACCTGGACCTGGGAAATCCCCAGGATCCCGGCAATCTGCTGTTGAGTCATGTCCTTGAAGTAGCGGAGGACGATGATCTGTCGCTCCCGTTCCTCCAGGTCCCGGATGGCGGTCTTCAGATCGATAAGATCTACATTCTGCGCCTCCTCATCCACGTATTCACCACCGTGCATTCCTTCCGGGATTGCTTCATTGTCCAGACTCTCGATGCTGGACAGAGATTCAATAGCTTCCAGGATCTCCAAAACATGCTCCCTTGAGATCCCCATCTTATCAGCCAGCCAGCTGACTCTCGGACTGACGCCATGTTTATGATAATATTCCTGCTGAAGTTTCTTGAGATTTTTCATCTCTGTTTTCATCTGTCTGCCGATTTTGATTTTACCGTCATCACGGATATAACGCTTGATTTCCCCCATTATCATCGGGACTGCATAGGTCGAAAACATAACGTTATAGCCCGTGTCGAACCGGTCGATGGCTTTGACCAGTCCCACGAATCCTACCTGCATCAGGTCCTCCGGCTCATAGTATCCCGATGCATATCTCATTGCCAGGTTCTTTACCAGCCCGATATTCTGATCGACTATCAGATCCCGCGCCCGGCGGTCTCCGTTTTGTGCTGCGTCAATTAGTTTGTATGTATCCTCCTTAGCAACCGGTACATATTTATAGGGCACTGACCAGATCCAGATATTTCGTCATCGTCACGGCAGTCCCTTTCCCTTCCTCTGACTTCACCTGCAGCTTGTCCATAAAGCTTTCCATTACCGTAAATCCCATGCCGGAGCGCTCTTCGCTTTCCACTGTAGAAAACAGCGGCTGCATGGCTTTCTCCACGTTGGCGATTCCGCGACCGTGATCGCTCACGATAATCGTCACCCGGCCATTCCCATTGATTTCACATTCCAGCTCCACCATGGCCTGTGACCGGTCTTCCCAGCCGGAATATCCGTGGATCACGCTATTGCTCACTGCTTCCGATACGGCTGTCTTGATCTCCGTCAGCTCCTCCACCGTCGGATCCAGCGGCATCACAAACGCCGCGGCAGCAGACCGGGCAAAGGCTTCATTTTCCGCCAGCGCACTGAACACCGTTTTCATTCTATTGTTCATCGATCAAACCTCCCCTGTCATCTGCGGAGCGCTTTGCAGCATCAACTCCGCCTGCCTCTGGGTATCCGCCTGCTGCACCAGCGAAAATACGCCTGCCATTTCTAAAAGCCGTGCCACATGCGGACTGCATCCGCTGATACAGATCCTGCCGCCTGACTTCATCATTTTTTTATACCGTCCCAGCACAACGCCGATACCTGCGCTATCCATAAATCCAACACCCGAAAAATCCATCACCAGATCGCTGCACCCAAACTCCTTCATGGACTGATCGATGGTATGACGCAGTGCCGACGCCGTGTGATGATCGATATCACCTCTTAATAACGTAATCAGTACATTTCCTGAGCTTCGAAACATGACTTCCATAAAAAATCCCCCTTTGCAAAGACTACATTACTATTATAGTCTTCACAAAAGGGGTTGTCCTTAAGAGATACTGTTGAAAAGATTCTACTTTTCGCCTTTACTGTGGGAAAATGTCGACGATCTCTTCTGATGCCACTGCATCTGCGATCAGTTTCTCACAGTCCAGCTTGCTTTCCGACGCCAGGATCCGATCCAGCTTCGGCTTGGTCACAGGATGCTTCGGCAGAAATACCGTGCAGCAGTCCTCATAAGGCTGGATGGACGTTTCGTAAGTGCCGATTTCCTGCGCTTTATCCATGATATCCACCTTATCCATAGCGATCAGCGGACGCATGACCGGCAGGGAAACTGACTGATCCGTCACCACCAGAGCTTCTGCCGTCTGACTGGCCACCTGTCCCAGGTTTTCCCCGGTGATCAGCATTCCGCAGCCTGTATTCTTAGCGATTTCCTGTGCGATCCGCATCATGAACCGGCGCACCAGTATCGTCGTTTCTTCTTCTGGACAGTTTGCCACGATCTGTTCCTGGATCGGCAGCAGATTGATCACGTGCATCTTGAACCGTCCGCAATAGGTCGCTACGATGGAAGCCAGATCTTCCACCTTTTCCTGCGCTCTCTGGCTGGTGTACGGGAAGGAATGGAAGTGGATCGCTTCGATCATCATGCCCCGCTTGGCCATCATCCAGGTAGCGACCGGAGAATCGATCCCGCCGGACAGAAGGGACAGGCCCTTGCCGTTGGTTCCCAGCGGCAGACCACCGAATCCAGCGATCTTATCCTGGTAAATATACGATTTATCGTGTCGAACGTCCACAAACAGAAGACAGTCCGGATGATGCACATCCACTTTGAGAACTTTGCAACCCTTTAATACCACCGCACCGATCTGTCTGCCGATCTCCGGAGACTTCACCGGAAAGTTCTTGTCCGCTCTCTTCGCTTCGACCTTAAAGGTCTTGATGCCTCTCTCCTCAATGGCCTCCAGCATATACTTTACAGCAGCCTCGCCAATGGATTCCATGGTGCTCTCACACTCCACCGCCGGACTGATGGACGCTACGCCGAACACCTTGGAGATCTCATGGATGATCTCCTGCTTATTCAGTGCTCCGTCTGCGCGAACGAAAATCAGACCTTCCTGTCTCTTGACACTGATGCCGTCGAACTTTTTTAAAAGCTTCTTGATCCGCTCCACCAGCATCCGTTCAAAATACGGCTTGTTCATGCCCTTCAGAGCAACTTCCCCGCATCTCACAATAAAAATATGTTCTTTTTTCGTATCCATACGTCAATCTTCTCCCTTATCTTCTATTCTGCAAGCTTCGCTCTGCGCATTCCTGCTATTCCTGCAAAGTCCGCTCTGCGATTTTTTCCTGCAAAGCACGCTCCGCGGCTACCGGAAACTTCCCAGTCTGCGGAAACGCTTCACTGCCGCCGTCACTTTGTCCACGACGATCTCCATTTCATCGATTTCATTAAACCGCCCGAAGCTGAATCGCAGTGCGCCTTCGATCTCCTTATCCTTTAATCCCATAGCTCCCAGCACATGGCTCTGGCCTTTTTTGTTGGACGAACACGCTGAACCTGTCGATACGTATATACCGTCCTGTTCCAAGGTGTGGAGCAGCACTTCACCCCGCGTTCCCAGAAACGAGATATTCAGGATGGAGCTGCAGCACTGACCAGACGCCACGCCGTCATCTTCTACGCTGTTGATCCTAAGATCCTTCAGGTTGTCCTTAAGGCCTTTCAGCAGTGCGCGGCGCATTACCGAGACACGCTGACGTTCCTCATCGCGATCCTTTGCAGAAATCTCCGCCGCCGTTCCAAACCCCGTAATAGCCGGGACATTCTCCGTGCCGGAGCGATTACCGTGCTCCTGCCCACCGCCTTCGATGAGTGCCGGAAGATGGATTCCTTTTCTCACAAATAATGCTCCCGCGCCCTTAGGACCGTGGATCTTATGGCTGCTGACGGAGATCAGATCCGCGCTTTCCGGAACCTGCAGCTTTCCGAAGCTCTGCACCGCATCGCAGTGAAACCAGCCGGGTGCGTTCTTTTTCTTCATCAGATCCTTGACCGCATCCACCGGCATGATGGTTCCAGCTTCATTGTTGACCTGCATCAGGCTCACCAGGATGGTGTTTTCATCGATCGCATCCTCAAGCCGCTCAAGATCCAGTCTGCATTTGTCATCCACACCAACATAAACTACATCGTAACCGTCCTGCTCCAGACGTTTACAGCATTCCAGCACAGCCGGATGTTCTACGGCAGACGTGATGATCCTGTTTCCACGACGGCGCAGCGCCCTTGCTGCACCAAAGATGGCAGTATTATCCGCTTCTGTCCCGCCAGAGGTGAAGATCAAAGTCCCGTTTCCGGCTCCCATAGCCTCTTCCACCTGTTTTCTGGCATGCTTGACTGCCTTCTCGCTGTCCAGCCCCAGCTGGTACATGGACGACGGGTTGCCGAAATACTCTTCCATATACTTCATCATCGTCTCCGTCACCTGCGGATACTGTTTTGTTGTTGCACTGTTATCGATATATATCATATTCTTCTTCCTTCTGGAAAAAAGGCGGATCCGAAAATCCGCCTTTCTGAATTATTTTGCATAATCAACTGCTCTTGTTTCTCTGACAACATTGACCTTGATCTGTCCCGGATACTCCAGTTCCGATTCGATCTTCTTGGAAATGTCACGCGCCAGAAGTCCGATCGCATCGTCGCCCACCTCATCCGGCTTGGCGATAATGCGGATCTCTCTTCCTGCCTGGATCGCAAAGGACTTGTCTACGCCCTCTGTTGTATTGGCGATCTCTTCCAGCTTCTGCAGACGCTTGATATAGGATTCCAGCGTTTCTCTTCTCGCACCAGGTCTCGCTGCAGAAAGTGCATCCGCCGCTGCAATGAGAACCGCCTCGATGGACTTCGGCTCGTAGTCGCCGTGGTGAGCTGCCATACCGTTGATAACAGCTTCGGATTCCTTATATTTACGCAGCACTTCGATACCGATATCAACGTGAGTACCTTCTCGTTCGTGATCCAGAGCTTTACCGATATCATGCAGCAGCCCGGCTCTCTTTGCCAGTGTCACATCCAGACCCAGTTCGCCAGCCATCAGACCTGCCAGCTGAGCCACCTCGACGGAATGCTTCAGTACATTCTGTCCGTAAGACGTTCTGTACTTCAGGCGTCCCAGCAGTTTAACCAGCTCTGGATGGAGGTTGTGGATGCCCACATCGAAGGTTGCCTGTTCACCGGCCTCTTTGATGATGGCTTTCACTTCTCGCTCGGATTTTTCTACCATTTCCTCGATCCGTGCCGGATGGATCCTCCCATCCACGATCAGCTTTTCGAGAGACAGTCTTGCGATCTCTCTTCTTACCGGATCAAAACCGGACAGGATCACAGCTTCCGGCGTATCGTCGATGATCAGATCGATTCCTGTCAGCGTTTCGATCGCACGAATGTTACGACCTTCACGACCGATGATCCGGCCTTTCATTTCATCGTTAGGAAGCGGTACTACAGATACCGTGGATTCTGCCACGTGATCGGCAGCACAACGCTGGATCGCTCCAGTGATGATTTCTTTCGCTTTCTTGTCTGCATCTTCCTTGGCCTTGCTCTCAATGTCCTTATACAGGGCTGCCGCATCGCTGCGCGCTTCCTTTTCTACCTTCTGCAGTATGATTTCCCGTGCGTGTTCCGTAGAGTAGCCGGAGATCTTTTCTAACTCATCCAGCTGTCTTTTAAGCACCTTATCCATTTCCTGCTGTTTATTTGTGATGCTCTTTTCTTTATTTATTATGCTTTCTTCTTTCTTTTCAATATTTTCAAGTTTTCTGTCGATAGATTCCTCTTTCTGGATCAGTCTGCGTTCCGATTTCTGAATTTCGTTTCTCCGCTCCCGGATCTCCTTCTCCAGATCATTTCTCTGCCGGTGAGCCTCTTCCTTGGCCTCCAGCACCAGCTCCTTCTTCACGGTTTCCGCTCTGTTTTCCGCGTCGAGGATCATATTTTTTGCCTTCTGCTCTGCGTTGCCGATGGTCTTTTCGCCGATCGATTTACGCAGTATATATCCAACCAGTATGCCTATGACAAGCATGACTAGTCCAATAACGATCATCAAAATTATTGACACCATCATACGGTCTCCTCCTTTTCATTTGTTTTTTTCAGGTTTTCATTTCAGTCTTGTTTTCCATTTCTCATTTCCAGGTTTTAGCCTCAAATCCAGGTTACTTGTAAATATCAAAACATTACTCAAACAGTAATAAAATTTTATTAAAAGCACACAATGTTATTATAGACTTTTTAAGCTACCTCGTCAAGAAAATGGAGTGAGTCAATCGATGAACAATTTTTTGCAAATTCTGAGCCGTTGCAGCCGCTTTGTGATGATCTCACCGATTCTGCTGTCTATTCTGGGCATTTTCAGCCTGATGAGCCTTGCATCCGGACAGGGGACCTTTCCTTCCCGGGAAGTTTTTATACAATCTGCAGCCTTGATAGTCGGTCTTGCTCTTGCAGCAGCAGTCATGAATCTGGGCTACAGATATTTTATTGGACTGGAAAAATATCTCTATCCCGCCGGGATCCTCCTGCTCCTTTTTGTCTACATCCCAGGGCTGGGCATTTCTTCCTACGGTTCCCGCTCCTGGATAAGCTTCGGCATGCTCACCTTTCAACCCTCGGAGATCGCCAAACTGATTTTTATCCTGATCCTGACATCTTACCTCTCGCGCAAAAAAGAGCAGCTTTCTACTCTCTGTGGTATTGTGAAAGCCGCCCTCTTCGCGCTGCCTTATATTCTTATTGTTGCAAAGGAAGATCTGGGCAGCGGCTGTGTTTTCTGCGTCATCTGGATCTTCATGGTCTTCTGCTCCGGTCTTGAGCTGAAACAGCTCGGACGTGCATTCCTGATCCTTTGCGGATTTCTGCCAATAATCTATTCTCTGCTGGCCGGATACCAGAAAAACCGGATCGATGCATTCCTCCACCCAGATGATCTCAGTCTTCCCGGAAACTATCAGGTCTGGAATGCTAAAACAGCCATCGGATCCGGCGGATTTTTCGGCAAAGGCTACCTCCACGGGACCCAGAGTTCTCTTGGCTTCCTGCCAGTACCGGAATCGGATTTCATCTTTGCCGCTATCGTGGAAGAACTGGGATTCCTCGGTGGTCTTCTCATCATCCTTCTCTTCGCATTCTTCCTGTATCATACCTGGAAAACTGCTAAATACGCTTCCGATCTGCAAGGGACTCTCCTGGCATCCGGTATCGGCGCAATGTTTTCCTTCCAGGCTTTTGAGAACATTGCCATGAATCTGGGGATCATGCCCGTTACCGGCATCACTCTGCCATTTTTAAGCTACGGCGGTTCTTCCATGCTGGCTTCCATGATCAGCTGCGGCTTTCTTCTCAGCGTCAGCGCTCGACAAAAGCTCTGAACCTGTTTTTTTCTGCAAAGTTCTCTCCCCGGGTTTTCTGCAAAGAAAAAACGATGCACAGTTTTATGCCATGCACCGTCTTTTATCTTATTGTTCTATTTCTGCTAAGAACTTTTCAGCCTCATCCAGATCTTCTTCTGCAAAGACTTTGAATCCGGCATTTCTACGATTATATATCCATGATCCGTTCATCGTAGATCATGCAGCTCACTCCGGTATAGTCGCCGGCCGGCTGGATGTTCTTTACCATGGTGATGTTTCCATCTACGCACATGTCAGGCTGGATAGATTTTGTTTCAGGGCTCACAGGTTTATGATCATTGTTTGCCATGTCATAATAGTCCTTTATGGAAAGGACTATGCCCTTCGTGCAGTATTCCATGCAGTTGCCCATTTCATCCAGCTTGTCTATAAATCTGAGACAGTGGCATGCTCTCGACATCTTGTCAAGCAATAATCCAGTTTTAAACCACCCGGAAATTCTTCCCATTCTTTCTGTAAAATCATAACCACCCTTAAAAAGGGTGGTTTGCTCTAGGGCTATAAGCCCATGGAT
>ERZ857998.1547-NODE-1547-length-25326-cov-5.060227_pt1 | contig 25326 bp, 24 predicted proteins | sample MGYA00519954_ERZ857998 | MGnify/ENA primary metagenome ERZ857998 (study PRJEB31778, sample SAMEA3449424) | human gut metagenome | biome: human gut; feature: human-associated habitat; material: faeces | place: United Kingdom | collected 2010/2012 ...
CAGGGCATCAAGCAGCTCATGGCGGGCGGCGGCGTAGCCCTCATAGGCATCACCCTTGTACCCCTTCTTTCGGGCCTGTTCGGTTAATGGCAGCGGGTAAACTACCATGCAAACCATCATCGACAAGATTACCGAATGGCTGAAAAAAATCCTGAGCGCCGGTATCAAGGAAAATCTGTCGGGGATGTTTGACTCGGTGAACTCTCAAATCGGGGAGATCGCCGGTGAAGTGGGGAAGACGCCTGCCGCATGGAACGGGGGCGTCTTTTCCATGATCCAGTCCCTGTCCGAGAATGTCATCGTCCCCATTGCAGGGCTGATCCTCACCTTCGTCATGTGCTACGAGCTCATTCAGATGGTCATCGACAAGAACAACCTGCATGATATGGATACATGGATGTTCTTTAAGTGGATCTTCAAGACCTTCTGTGCGGTGCTCATCGTCACTAATACATGGAACATCGTCATGAGCGTATTCGATGCAGCGCAAAGCGTGGTGGGCAGCGCAGCAGGCGTAGTGATCTCAGAGACCAGCATCGACATATCGGCTGTTCTCGGCAACCTCGACACCACCCTTGCCGCCATGGACTTGGGACCATTGTTTGGGCTGTGGTTCCAGAGCCTGTTTGTGGGGCTGACTATGAGCGCCCTTACCGTCTGCATCTTCGTGGTAATCTACGGACGTATGATCGAGATTTACCGCGCGTCCAGAAGCGCCGCTTTTCATCCAAAGGTGGTGCGCGGGCATTTTGGGAATCCGGCTTTAGCAAGCCGGTAAAGAAAAGTATCAAAGACGTGAAAAGCGTCACTTTAGCGTCATCCGATTTACCCCGGAGGGAAACCACAAGGGGGACAATAGCGTATCGGAAAAATCGCAAGTTGGGAAAACCATCTACCCACGACTGAGCGGCAAGACGCAACATTGTGAATGAGGAGCAAGGCTAAACTGCTTTAAGGGCAGTCCGAGGCGGGATACTCGACCCGGCGGCGCAGGATGGTTGTATTCGCCGTATGTCATAGCGGAATGTGACAGGTAGACACAGACCGCACGATACTTATGACAGCCAGCCGCAATAAGCGGAAAAGGACGAAAACCCATTACCGACATCACAATACGCTTTTCCCAAAGTGTCTAACTGGAGATTGCCTAAACCGGAACGCCGGAACTATCCGGCTATGCGTAATGCCGCAAGGCGATAAATTTCAAGGGGTAAAAACCCAAGAAAGATGACGCTGAATATCCGGCATGGCAACGGAGCCTCCGTAGTAGTCCGAGGGCGGGAAAGCCGTCTACATGGCGAAGGGAGGCAGGATGTCAACCAATTCATAAAAAGGAAAGGTGCGTGAGGCATTATGAGAAGTCCTGAAAATGTGTTGGAAAGCCTAAAATCCAAGGCGTGTAACAAGAGTTACAAGTACGAGCGGTTATACCGCAACCTGTACAATCCACAATTCTATCTGCTGGCATATCAGCGGATACAGGCGAAACCAGGCAACATGACAGCCGGAACAGACGGCAAAACCATTGACGGCATGGGCATGGCAAGGATAAACACCCTCATAGAAAAAATGCGGGATTTCAGCTATCAGCCCAACCCGGCGAGAAGAACGTATATTCCGAAATCCAATGGGAAAATGCGCCCTCTGGGAATACCGTCATTTGACGACAAACTGATACAGGAGGTGGTACGGCTCATCTTAGAGAGTATTTATGAGCCAACTTTCAGCGACTGCTCCCACGGCTTCCGTATAAACAAGAGCTGCCATACGGCGCTCAAATATGTGCAAAAATATTTCACGGGAACAAAGTGGTTCGTTGAGGGGGACATAAAGGGTTGTTTTGACAATGTAGACCATCATGTGTTGATTGCTATTCTGCGAAAGCGGATTGCAGACGAACATTTCATCGGTCTGCTTTGGAAATTCTTGAAAGCTGGATATATGGAGGACTGGAACTACCACAGTACTTACTCCGGTACTCCGCAAGGCTCTATCATCAGCCCCATCCTTGCAAACATCTATCTGAACGAACTGGACAGCTTTATGGCGGAATACGCAGAGAAGTTCAACTGCGGAGACCGCCGTAAAATCAATCCGGCGTTCAAGAAGAAATTGGATGTCTGCCGAGGGAAAGAAGAACGGCTCAAAAGAAATATCTCCAAAATGAGCGAGGAAGAAACAGAGGGCTTACTTGCCGAAATCAGAGAACTGCGGCGCAGCCTGCGGTCAATGCCGTACAGCGACCAAATGGACGAAGGATATAAAAGAGTTTTCTATATCCGGTACGCCGATGATTTTCTGATAGGAGTGATCGGCAGGAAAGCGGACGCAGAACAGGTCAAACAGGATGTAGGCTGCTTTATCCGGGAAAATCTTCATCTGGAAATGTCCGAGGAAAAGACGCTGATTACCCACGGGCATGATTTTGCCAGGTTCCTGGGATATGAGGTCACAATCGCCAAAGGTGAGTGTAACAAAAAGACCAAAACCGGAGCCACCAGACGAGTGAACAACGGAAAAGTCCTGCTCTATGTCCCCCACGACAAGTGGGTCAAGCGTCTGATCTCCTACCACGCCCTCAAAATCAAATACGACAAACAGAATGGAAATAAAGAGGTTTGGGAACCTGTCCGGCGCACCCGCCTGTTGCACCTGGACGATTTGGAAATTCTGAACCAGTATAACGCAGAAATCCGTGGATTGTACAACTACTATCGGCTCGCAAACAATGTGTCTGTACTCAACAACTTCTACTATGTAATGAGGTACAGTATGCTCAAGACCTTTGCCGGGAAATACCGGACACGAATCAGCAGAATTATTCAGAAGTACCGTCAAGGGAAAGATTTTGTTGTGGAGTATCCGAAGAAAAACGGTCAGGTTGGAAAGGTGCTGTTCTACAACAACGGGTTTCGCCGTGATACTAAAGTGGAAAGCGGCAATCCCGATATAGTAGCAAGAGTAGTTGAGAACTATGGGCGCAACAGCCTGATTAAAAGGCTGCAAGCGAACAAATGTGAGTGGTGCGGCGCAGAGAATGTGCCGCTCGAAATACACCATGTACGAAAACTCAAAGATTTAAGTGGCAGAAAACAATGGGAAATCGCCATAATTGGGCGCAGGCGCAAGACAATGGCACTCTGTATTGACTGTCACGATAAGTTACACGCAGGGAAATTAGACTGACATCTGGAGAGCCGGATACATCGAGAGGTGTAAGTCCGGTTCGGAGGGGAGTTCTCGGAAACCTGTCATAGTGATATGGCAAGGCGCCGGGTTCTTACCCTACTTGTTACATCCATCGCACCCATCCCCATGGCCACCATGGTCAATCGGGAATGGGGCAGCATGGGACAGAACTATCTTCGCTCCCTGCTGGCGTTGGCGTTTCAGGCATTTCTCATTATCGTCTGTGTTGGTATCTACGCGGTGCTTGTACGAAACATTGCCACGGGCGCGGACATCATGAACGCTATCTGGACTTGCATGGGCTACACGGTATTACTGTGCTTCACGCTCTTTAAGACGGGCAGCCTTGCAAAGTCCATCTTCAATGCACATTAAGGAGGTAATCGGGATGAAGAAATACGCTGTCATCTATGCCGATCCTCCTTGGGCGTATCGGACATATTCCCAAAAGGGTCAAGGTCGGTCAGCTGAAAGCCATTATCCGACAATGAGCATTGATGCCATTAAAGCACTTCCTGTCAGCACTATCGCCGCAAAAGACTGCTCTTTGTTTCTGTGGCTTACATTCCCTTGTATACGTGAAGCCTTCAGCGTTATTGATGCGTGGGGCTTTACCTACAAAACAGTTGCATTTGTATGGGTGAAGCAAAACAGGAAAAGCAACAGCCTTTTTGTTGGTATGGGTTACTGGAATCGTGCCAATGCAGAAATTTGTGTTCTTGCTACCCGTGGGCATCCCAAACGGGTAAACGCAGGTGTCCGACAGATCATACTCAGCCACATCGAAGAACACTCAAAAAAGCCGGATGAAGTACGGAACCGCATCGTTCAGCTTATGGGCGATGTCCCACGCATTGAGCTTTTCGCAAGACAATCCCCGGAAGGCTGGGATGTTTGGGGAAATGAAGTGGAAAGCAGCATTACATTAGAGGAGGAATGAAATGGCATATGTAGACATCCCCAAAGACCTGACTTCAGTGAAAACCAAGGTCATGTTTAATCTAACCAAGCGGCAGCTGATCTGTTTCGGCGGCGGGGCGCTTATCGGCGTACCGCTGTTTTTTGTTCTCAAAAGCTGCTTGCCCATCAGCGCGGCGGCACTCATCATGATCATCGCCATGCTGCCTTTCTTCATGCTGGCCATGTATGAAAAGAACGGTCAGCCGCTGGAAAAACTTGCTCACAACTTCATACAGGTGCGATTTGTGCGCCCCAAGCAGCGTCCTTACCGCACGGATAATCTCTATACTGCCCTTGAGCGACAGAAACAACTCAACAAGGAGGTTCAAGCCATTGTCAAAGGAAAAGCGCAGCAGCCGCAGGCTAACCCGAGACGAAAAGCGGCAGATCGCCGCAGCCATCGAACGGGCAAAGCGCACAGATAAAAAGCAGCAATCGGCACAGCAGTCCATCCCCTACCAATGGATGTATCAAGACGGTATGTGCCGCATAACCGACAACTACTATTCCAAAACCATCGAGTTTCAGGACATCAACTATCAGCTGGCACAAAACGAGGATAAAGAAGCCATCTTTGAGAACTGGTGCGAGTTCCTAAACTACTTCGATTCCTCCATCCATTTCCAGTTCACCTTCTTCAATACCGCAGCAGGCGCGGACGGCTTTGAAAACAGCATCCATATCGAGCCCCAGCGAAACGACTTCAATAGCATCCGCAGCGAATATGCTGAGATGCTGAAAATTCAGCTCAGCAAGGGAAACAACGGTCTGGTCAAGACCAAGTATCTTACCTTCGGCATCGAAGCGGATAACCCAAAGCTTGCCAAGCACCGGTTAGAGCGCATCGAGAATGACATCCGACTGAACTTCAAGCGCATGGGCGTCGTCACAAGCGCCCTGAACGGCCAGGAACGGCTCAAACTCATGCACGGCATCTTCCACATGGATGGAGATGAGCGGTTTGCTTTCGACTGGAATTGGCTGTCGCCTTCGGGACTTTCCACCAAGGATTTCATCTCTCCCGGCGGCTTTGAGTTTCGCGAAGGGCGCACCTTCCGCATGGGCAAGAAATACGGCGCGGTGTCCTTTTTGCAGATCATCGCCCCCAAACTGAAAGACCGTATTCTTGTGGAGTTCCTTGACCTTGAGAACAGCGCCGTGGTCAGTATGCACATCCAGTCCATCGACCAGACGGCGGCGATCCGCAACATCAAGAGGAAGATTACTGACTTGGATAAGATGAAGATCGAATCGCAGAAACAGGCAGTCCGCAGCGGCTACGACATGGATATCCTGCCATCCGACCTTGCCATATACGGTGCGGTGGCAAAAGACCTGCTGCAGGATTTGCAGAACCGTAACGAGCGCATGTTTCAGCTCACCTTCACCATTCTCAACACAGCGGATACCAAGCAACAGTTGGAGAACGCCGTATTTGCCGTGCAGGGCATCGCACAGCAGAATAACTGTCAGATCACGCGTCTGGACTATCAGCAGGAGGAAGGGCTCATGTCATCGCTGCCGCTGGGGTTCAACCAAGTGGAGATTCATCGCGGTTTGACCACCTCCAGTGTGGCGGTGTTCGTGCCATTTACCACACAGGAACTGTTCCAGATGGGCGGCGAAGCGCTGTACTACGGGCTGAATGCGCTGAGCAACAATATGATCTTCGTTGATCGAAAGCTCTTAAAGAATCCCAACGGTCTCATCCTCGGTACGCCGGGCAGCGGCAAGAGCTTTTCGGCAAAAAGAGAAATCGTCAATGTGTTCCTTGTGACCAAGGATGACATCATGATCTGTGATCCCGAATCGGAATACGCTCCGCTGGTACAAAGACTCCTTGGGCAGGTGGTGCGTATCTCACCCACCTCCAATCAGTACATCAACCCCATGGACATCAACCTCAATTACAGCGAGGATGAAAACCCGCTGTCGCTGAAGTCCGACTTCATCCTGTCTCTTTGCGAACTGATCGTGGGCGGCAAGGATGGCCTGCAGCCCGTTGAAAAGACGGTCATCGACCGTGCGGTGCGGAATGTTTATCGGGGCTACCTTGCAGACCCGCGCCCGGAAAATATGCCCATATTAGGCGACCTATACACGGAACTCATGTCCATGGAGGAAAAGGAAGCAAAGCGCATCGCATCTGCTTTGGAGCTGTATGTTTCCGGTTCTCTCAATGTGTTCAATCACCGTACCAACGTGAACATCCATAACCGTTTGGTCTGTTATGACATCAAGGACTTGGGCAAGCAGCTGAAAAAGCTTGGTATGCTCATCGTGCAGGATCAGGTGTGGAACCGTGTGACCGCCAACCGCATCAAGGGCAAGTCAACCCGCTACTACATCGACGAGATGCATTTGCTGCTGAAGGAAGAACAGACTGCCGCCTATACCGTGGAGATCTGGAAGCGGTTCAGAAAATGGGGCGGCATTCCCACGGGACTGACGCAGAATGTCAAAGACCTGTTGAAATCCAATGAGATAGAAAACATCTTTGAGAACTCTGACTTTCTCTACCTTCTCAATCAGGGCAGTGGTGACCGTGAAATACTGGCACATAAGCTGGGCATTTCGCCGGATCAGCTTTCCTACATCAAGAACTCCGGCGAAGGCGAGGGCTTGCTGTTCTATGGAAACGCCATATTGCCCTTCATCGATCGCTTCTCCAAGGACATTGCACCTGAGCTGTACGGCATCATGACCACCAAGCCCAATGAGGTGAAACATGAGCAGGAAGCGTAATACTACCCGACTGCATTTCACCGAGGAAGAACGGGCATCTCCCGAACTGAAAAAGCCCATTCAAAAAGCGGAGAAAGCTGCTGGCCGAGTGGAACAGGTAAAGAAAAAAGCTCGGCTGCAATTTGATGGCGCTACACCAAAGCCACCCTCCAAGCTTGCCCATGAGGTACAGAAAGCACCCGGCAGGCTACTGTCTCAGGAGGTACATCGGAACATTCGGGAATCGGAAGATGAGAATGTTGGTGTTCAGTCAGCTTACGCTGCGAAGCAAACAGCGGAGACTGGCCTCCACCTGGGAGAATTAGCTTACCATGCTCACAAGCTCAAGCCCCAGCGGGAGCTTCACAAGGCAGAGCACAAACTGGATCAGGCTAATGTGGATGCTCTTTACAAACAGAGTATCCACAACGATCCGCAGAGCGGTTCCAACCCAATATCCCGCTACAGACAGAAGCAAGCCATCAAGAAGCAATACGCAGCGGCAAAAAATAGTAAGCGCACGGAACAGACCGTGAAGGGCGCAAAGAAAGCCGCACAGGAAACGGAAAAGGCTACAGAAAAGGTCATTCGCTCCATTGGACGGCACAAGGTGGGCTTTCTCATCTTCGGGCTACTTGCAGTGCTGGTGATCCTGCTCATGAACCTCTTTTCCTCTTGCTCTCAAATGGCCATGGGCACGGTGCAAAGCGTGGTGGGCACGTCTTATCTCTCTGAGGACGAAGACATTCTTGCCGTGGAAAGAGCGTATATGCGTATGGAGGATGAACTGGATCGGCATATCGACAACATCGAAAGCGAGTATCCCGGCTATGATGAATACCGCTACTCTGTGGATGAGATCGGGCACAACCCGTATGCTCTCATCTCCTACCTGACAGCAAAGTATGTATCCTTCACGCCTGTTGAAGTGCAGCCTGAACTGGAAACGCTGTTTCAGGAGCAGTATCGGTTGAACATCACGGAAAGCATCGAGATTCGTTACAGAACCGAGGAACAGATGGTGACTACCATCGACCCCGACACGGGCGAGGAAATCACCACTACTGAAACCGTGGAAGTGCTATATGAGTACAAAATCCTGTCCGTGGAGCTGCTGAACCGAGGTATCCCCATATCTGACTTGGATGCAGAGCAGTCCGAGATGTACACCATCCTCATGGAGACCCGTGGCAACAAGCCGGAGCTTTTTGATGCAGAGGACAACCCCTTTGTGGGATCTCTGGACATCACACCGCCCACGCCCTACGAGATACCGCCTGCTGCCCTCGCCGACCCACAGTTTGCGGCGCTCATTCGGGAAGCGGAAAAGTATCTTGGATATCCCTATGTATGGGGCGGCAGCAAGCCCAACACATCCTTCGATTGCAGCGGCTTCACCTGTTGGGTGCTGAATCAGAGCGGCGTGGCAAGCATTGGGCGTACCAATGCGAGAGGCTTGTACAAGCGCTCCACCGTGGTATCACGTGCGGAAGCCAAGCCCGGAGACCTCATCTTCTTTACTGGTGCGAGGGCGGCACAAATCGGCCATCCTGTCACCCATGTGGGCATTTATGTGGGCAACGACATGATGATCCACTGCGCGGGTAACGGCGTGGAGTATCACACCATAGACAGCAAGTATTACAAAAAGAATTTCTATGCCTTTGGCAGATTAGGAGGTTAAGTACATGAACCCAAAGATTGAGAAAATCAATCAGGAGATCCAAAAACATCAAGAGCGGATACAGCGCAGTCAGGAGCGCATTCGCGAACTGGAGCAGCAGCGCACGGAGCTTGAAAACACGGAAATCATCGGCCTTGTCCGTTCCATCCGTGCAACGCCGGAAGAGCTTGCGGAGCTGCTGCGTTCTATGAAAATCAAAGGAGTGAACAGCTATGATTAAGAAACGCCGTGTCCGACTGCTTGCCTTTCTCACCGTCATGCTTTTGAGTATGACGGTTTTTTCATCCGCAGCTTTGGCAGATGGCAGCGAGAGAACCGAAGCTGTGGAAACGCCACAACCTACCGTTGAGCCCACGCCTGTGCCGACGCACATAACTCAGGGCAGCCCCTTTACAAACGAAGGCAATATGACGCTTGTAGACAATCTCTTTGCCAAGAACACCAACAAACAGTTCATCACCGTGGAGAGCAAGAACGGGCAGCTCTTTTATATCGTCATCGACTACGATGCGGTACAGAATGAGGAAACCGATAGCTACGAGGTGCATTTTTTGAACATGGTGGATGAGGCTGACCTCATGGCACTGCTGGAGGAACTGGATATCGATGTTCCAGACAAAACGCCTGAGCCTACGCCAATGCCCAAGCCAACCGTAGAGGTCGTGCCGGAGCCAAAGGAACCCAACGGCATGAACGGCGGCATCCTGCTGATCGTCTTTGCTCTGCTTGTGGGCGGTGTCGTTCTCTACTACTTCAAGGTTATCAAGAAAAAGCCCAAGCAGAAAGTGCCTTCCTACACGGATGAATACGACATGGATGACGATATCTGGGAGAAGGAAGTATGACCTGGTTCACCGACAGTCTCTTTGAGCGGATGATGGTGCAGCGACCCAAAATGCAGCAGCGGGAGCAGAATGTTCCCGCTGTTTTGCTTACAGAGCAGGATCACATCAAGCGCAAGAGACAGCAAGAAGAAAAGGAGGATGAAAAGTGCAGCTGATTTATGTGAAGCTTCACATAAATCAGCATGTTTTCTGAAGGCGATGGCATAGAAGTTGTATTAGCTGCTGATGGACTGCTGTATCGAATTGACACGACATCATCGTTTGCTGTCAGCAATTGGGATCTGGACTATGCCGGAATCGATATTGAATGTCAGGGCAAAAATATAAATGATGCTGTCCGGGGAAGACTGCTTTCAAGAACATTTGACGCCTCCCTGCATGCAAACTCATTCGACTGGCATTTGAAATACTACAAAGAACATTATGGAGATGTTTGCGTTGAACCGTATCTACAGCCCTTCATGCGTGTTCAGCAAATATCAAATGAGTATATTGACAGGATTCTCAATACCTTGTGCTACTTTTATCCTGATTATATTGGGGACTATTATAAAAAGTATATATCTGCCCTACAAAAAGCCGCCGCGGAATTTCTTGCGTTGGTAGTGTGACTATCTTTCTAATTCATCTCTGCCGTCCAACATGCTGACTAGGCTGAACGGCAGACTGCGATGATTCTGCGGCTGCCGATACAACCTGTCCGTCTTATACACCAGCACGGTGTCAAAGCTACCGGCCGCAGCATCTGCCATCAGTTGCTGCAGTCCCGGTCTATCGTCAGTCAACCCGTTATAGCCGACATCCTCATAGCAGTTCACAACGGCCAAGCCCTTTTGGGCAGCATAGTGCTCAAGATTTTGACGTTGGTGCTCCAATGCGATTTGTTTCAAATCCGCGTTTCCGTTTCCGGCAACGCGGCAGTATATCACCACTCGTTTCTGTTCCATAAACATGACCTCCGTGTATTCATTATACATACATGAATGGGATGTTATTCCGGTAGTCCACGCATGTACCGCTCAAGCAAGCGCTTGTCCTCCGAGTAAACCTGTGTGTACGGGTCAAATGCGCTCCATGCGGAACCCTGCATAACCCCCATTGCGAAGTAGACCGCAAAGAACTCCGGCGCGCTGTCACGATACGTTGTAGAGAACCCTCGGAATATCGGTTCGGCCATATCGAAAAAGCTTTCGGGAACGGTGCTGCATCTGCCGGTGGGCATCGTGTGCAGCACATGCCCCAGCTCATGGAACAACACGTACTCAGACGAAGCTGCACAGTCCTTTTTAACATGGAACAGGTACAGAGAACAATGCATACTGCCGTCCGTAAGCTCTGCCGTGCGGCACAGACTGTTGTAGTTTTTGTGGCCGCACTCCGGCAGCAGTATACTGAGGCGATGTCCGACAAACAGCTTGGTGCAGAAGCCGTAGCGCTGTTCAAGATATTCCAACGCCGAACGGATGGTTTCTTCGCTGATCTGCACATTCTGTGCCGGAACAAAATCCGTTCTGATTTCATCCGCTATTCTTTTGAGCTCTGCCCGGTTCTTTGCCGGCGATTTTGCATACCCCGTTTAGATACAGGCGCATGACCGCGCACCGATTGCCGGTGAAAATACCATAGTATCTGGCTCTTTTATCGAACAGCGATGCGAGGGCATACTGCTTGCTTTTTCCTTTACGGCGCGGTACGGAGCTGCATAGCTGATTTTCCCCTGCGATGCTAATAGCTGCTCGATGTTTTTCGCTAGGTCTGTCAATGTGTTTGAGTTCAGTATGCTATTCATGTTTAGCTCCCTTTTCTGCTGATTCTGATTGATTTTCGAGGCTTGAAAAATCATTAAGGATAGTACATTTGCCTCCTAAAAATCGAATCGTTCGAATCCTGGAGCCCTGCAAAATTGAATATTTTCTGTATAAGCCCCCGTAGCTCAGTTGGATAGAGCGGTCGCCTCCTAAGTGTGAGGTGACCTAACACCTAATGAGCTGCAATCCTTGAAAAATCCATATCTGTCTCCGTAGCTCAGCAGGATAGAGCGTTCGCCTCCTAAGCGGAAGGCCGCGCGTTCGAATCGCGCCGGGCGCGCCAGAAAGCCCCGAAAATAGGCAATTTTTCGGGGCTATTCTTTTTTTATGGTGCTTCGTTCTTGCTAACGAGTACATTCGCCTTGCCTCATTTCTTAGGTTGTTTTTTCTTTCCGGCTTGCTAACAAGAGGTCTTGTTTTTGACTGCCTTGCTAACAAATGGAATTGCTCTCCCCATCAAGCGCATCATCCTGACTCAGACGGCAGTATAAAGCTGTAATTTTATCTGGCTGCTGGTTCATAGTAGCTCCTTTCTTCCCGCAATCCGGGATAACAGCCAAGTAAACGGTTGCCTATATTATATCGCGTTGTTTTTCTTTTTTCAGCAGGTTTCATTCTGTTTCCTCCAAATTCCCGGCCATGATACGGCGCAGTTTATCCAGCACGCTTTCCGCCCCTTCCTCCGCATAATGGGGAATTGTATGGTAGACGGTGTTTCCTTCAATTTCAATTAGTTCTTCCCGGCTGAATTCAAACTCAAAGACGCCGTCCTTAAAATGTTCCGCCACCCGCTCGGCAATTTCCGGCTTCAAATATTTGGGAAGTTCTCTCATATCTGTAGGTTTATGCAATCACATCCCCCTCCTTCCTTGTAGGTAAAATATTCAGCGTAATGACTGCCGGACGGCCAAGCCCCTGTTTCCTGCGGATAATCAGGCCGCTGCGCTCCAGTTCCTGAAAAGCCCTTGTCGCTACCTGACGGCTACGGTGCAATTTTTCCTTTGCTTCTTCCACCGTGAAATAAAGCCGAATCCGGCCGTCCGGGTCTATGTAGCCATTCTCCCTAGAAATGCCTGCCCGGTCAAAGAGCAGGGCGTACAGAAGCTTTGCGTCATTGGATAAATCCAATGGTATCAGAAAACGTGGAAAGGGCAGATAGGGCGGTACGCCGCTGTCCTCCTTGTAAGGCATCAAAAAATGGTTTCGCATAGCACACTCCCTTCCATCAATCCATCCCTTAGATTGATTTGATTGATATTGACTATTTTGTTATTAACTTCTTTTCTTTTATTTCCGTCTAAATATGGGCTGTCAGAAATGTCTGGAAATCCAGCGTCTGAAAAAGAGGGACAGGATTGTTTGGAACGTCAGGTTTTCCAGTCTCTGAAAATCCAGTATTGGCAAATCCCATACAGGCAGGATATGTAACAAACCGATAAACCGGCAGAATAGAAACCGCACCTAAATGGGATTTTCCAATTTAAGTGAAAAGCCTTCTGCGGACAGTTAAAAACAGGTTTTTGAGGAGAACAGGGGATTTATCCATCATACCCATTGACAGCAGCTTAAAACAGCAGCAAATTCAATACTTTTTCGCTTCTAATTGTCCGCATGACAGCCGCCTTTTCCGGTCACTGTCTGTTTTCTGTCTGCGGTGAACCTTCACTGCACAGGGCTTGCAATATTTGGCTCGGTTAGAACCAGGGCGGAACGACTGCCCACAGACGGCACAGCGTTTTAATTCTTCCCGAAATAAGAGTGTCGTTTCCAAGGGCTTATCCAGTGGCAAGACAGCAGAGCGGAACCATTTACAGAGTAGCGAATAGGAAATACTCTGCACACAGACGCATTCCTCCCCATCGTCCAAAAGAATACAGTTGCCGCCGTCATAGTTACAGCATTCATGTACCAGCTTACGCATCCGGCGATACTGCGGATAATTCATAACCGGAATCTGATTGTGAATAAAAAACACCTCCTTCCTAACAGCAAAAAACATCCCTTTACTATATAGTTCATTTTTCAGGGAAAACAGGGTGGCCTTTTGCAAAAAATATCTTTCTATTATTCCGTACATTTTTAACGGGAAGGTTGCCGTCTGTATAAAAAATTTTCAAGAAATCCGCCGCAGGAATCACTGCGACGGATTTCTTATGGGGCAGATGGATGTTCAAATTTATAGCCGATCCCGGCGACACTCTCAATATAGTTTGGAAGATCCGGTTCAAAGCGCAATTTCTTACGCAGCTTACTTATATGATTATGAATGGCTTTTCTCGAATAGAAATCACAATCCTCTTTCCAAACCAAATCGGTAATCAGTTCGTAAGTAAAAACACGTTTGGGATTGGCAATGAGCAATGCCAGTATATCAAACTCTTTACTTGTCAGGTTGATAATCCGTTCACGAACCCTAACAGTACGATGTTCCAGGCATAGATAAAGCTCGCCTTCTTGTATTTCTGTCAAAGGATTTTTCTCTATTACGGAAGAAGTGTGACAGGAAATGAGTGCCGATCCATGACAGACTTCTTGTTCTAAAATATATTGCATCAGAGCATTCTTTTGTTCCTCGTCAAGAAGTAAGAATAACTTTCCTCCAATCTGCTTGCCGGATTCTTCTATATCCAAAACAGCTAATGTCCCATCACATCACCATCCTTAAACTATTTGTACCTTAGCGTTACATAAAAGTGCTAATATACCCAAGAATAATAGTTTTGTTAAATATGTTTTTTCTGCCGCTTAGATACAAACAGATAGAGCAAGAACCAAAGAACACAATGGAGAGAGAGAATAACGATGTCCTTAACCGCTGTTGATGCAGTTCCATTTGCCAAATCCATAATGCCCTCAAAGGTGGCGCTGGACGGGATCAGATAGCAAATGTAGGAAAGGACTTTGTTTCCTGCACCGACCAGATAATTCAGAATCGGAACCGCCATAAATACAATCATCATGATTTTAATATAAACCACACCTACCATCATGCCATCGGAGAGTTTGCCCACAAACAAACCGATCAGAGCCGACACAAATGCGGAAAGGACGATCAATGCCAGCATGACCGCCGCCCCTGTGAAAGAGAGCCGGAAACAAATTGCCGCTGTAAGAATAGCGGACAGGCAGCCGAATACAAAACCCACAAAGATTTTCTGCATCATGTACTGCCTGTGCGTCATAGGCAGGATTTCATTGATCAGCGCAACGCCGTCCTCTTTTTCAGAAATAATGTTCATGGCATTAAAGGTACAGCCCATAAACATTGCCACGATCAGCGTAATGGCAATAAAGATATTCTGATAGCCCGCCATCATATCCGGGCGCTCCAATACCTGCACACTGGCCTGTGCCGCCCATTCCCTCTGCTCGTAAAGAGCCGGGAGCGTGTTGGCTGTCTGCTGAAACATATCCAGTTCATCGCCGGAAAGGATCGTCTGGATGCTGTCGTTAGCCATTTCCACACCGATCAGGTTTGTTGACGGTTCGTTGATGGCCTCAATCAGTTCTTCCTGTGTGGGATAAACTGTGACAGTACCATACCGTTCCAGCCATGTGTTGACTTCCGAAGTGGTGGCCGTTGCCGTTACTCCAAAATGAAATTCCCCCAATGAAGAAAGGTCAATGGAGCCGACAAAATTCAATGCCACAGCGACCACGATAGGCAGGAGAAATGACATGATACAGAACTTGTCTTTTCGGACACTTTTCAGTTGATAGATCAGTCCTTTCATTGTCAGCCCTCCTTTCCCATTTCCTTGCGGAACGCAGCTTCTACAAGGATAAAGAGTAAAATAATCGCACCAATCGCACCGGCATAGTAAACCGGGTTTGTGGTCGGAACGCCGAAAAAGGCATTTTTCAGGCCCATATACACATGGTAAAACGGGTGATAATCAATCCACGCCATCTTTACGGAAGTATTCGCCGCCAGAAACACCGGCGTAGCCGCAAAGAGCGCAATTACCAGATACGCCAGTGAAAATTGCTTAAAGTCCCGCAGTAGCATGGTACAGCCGAAGCCGGCCAGCGCCATAATCAAGGAGAGGATAGCGGTCTGCACCAGCACCGCAGGCAAAACCGACATCCCGCTCAGCCCCACATTGAACAGAACCATTAAGGCCGCAAAAACCAGATCGGTAATCAGAAAGAGCATGATTTTAGAGCATACAAACAGGCTCTTATGCAGCGGCATAATGGCATGGACGCGGATCACTCCCATCTGCTTTTCCTTAAATAGCACCGAAGCAATCCCCAAAAATCCAACGGCTACAATCTCAATAAAGAGAAGTTCACAGGTGATCTCCCGGCGCTGCTTCATTTCAGGACTGTTGCTGCCGACGGTTTTTGCTGTATCATTCCCATCCGGGGAAAGTAGGGACAACGCATAGTCTGTTCTGTGCCGGTCTGCTTTTTCGGTTGCCGCATAGAACAAGACATGAGGTGTCTTTCCGCTGGCGTCAATCCCGACACCGTTCGTATCACTGGCAAGGGCAGTATTCAGTTCTTCCAAAGAGGATACGGGCCGAACGAGGGAGGAAACCTCTGTCTGCGTCCCAGCCGGATCATACAGATACACATTGTAGAGCTGGGCGTCCATGAATTTCACATAGCCGAAATTGATGAACAGAGTATATAAAGCAAGGGAACCCAGCGCCACCAGAAAGAATTTCCCGGACATCATCATCCGACAGTCTTTTTTGAACAGAGAACAAAGGCTTTTCCACATTAAGACAGCCCCCTTCCCGTGTACTGGATAAAGACATCTTCCAGTGTCGGCTCCTGCGAATGGATGCTGATGATTTCATCATAGGCGAAAGGAATACCGGCTTTCAGTTCAGGCACTTCTATGGTCTGCTCCTTTCGCTTGCCCTGATAAAGATAGGAAACCACAATACGGTGATTGCTGTTTTTCTCTTTCAGATTTTGGGGCGTGTCCAGCGCAACAATATTTCCATTCGTGATAAATGCCACACGATCACAGAGGAGGTCAGCGTCCAGCATATTATGTGTTGTGAGAAATACCGTTGTGCCCTTTTGCCGTTCTTCCTCGATGATTTTCCGAAAAAGCACTGCACCGGCAGGATCAAGACCACTGGTGGGTTCGTCCAAAAATAAAAGTTTCGGATTGCTGATTAAAGCTCTCGCCATGCTCACACGCTGCCGCATCCCTTTGGAGTAGGAGGACACCGGCTTATTGAGAAAGTCTTTCTTAAATTCCAGTTCTTCCAGCAGTTCTTTTACATCCCGCAGTTGTTCTTTTGGATAAAAGGACGCAAAATAGTTCAGATTGTCCACTGCGCTTAAATTAGCGTACAGATAAGGAAACTCAAACAGGACGCCGATCTGCTGAAAAAACTCCTGCGTCTGTGCGGTTCTCAAATCCTTTCCAAATAGGGAAACCTCGCCGCCATGCCCTTTTAAGATGCCGGTCAATATCTTTTGGGTGGTGGACTTCCCGGAACCATTCGGCCCCAAAAATCCAAAAATCTCCCCATCTGCCACAGAAAAATTCAAGCCATGTAACGCCTGCTTATCCTTTCCGTAGGAAAAAGTCAGGTTTTTAACCTCGATCATCTTCATCACCCCATTTTCCGGTCTGGTTCTTTTTCTTCTCCTGTTCCCGTTTGCTCCACCATTTCATAAACTTTACCTTGAACGGGATGCAGATTACCAGCGCCACAACAATCAAAAGCCACCAGTACCATTCCATACCTAAAAACATAATCGCTACCTCCTTTATCTGGAGGGTCACTCCCTCCTTGTGGGATAAAGGTACAAAAATGCGTTGAAGTCGGTGTGAGGTCGCTGTGAAGTTGGTGTGAAATCTTACCGGCAGAAGAAAAGGCCCTGATCTCCATTTGGAAACCAGAGCCTATGAGAGAATATGAATTTGTTATTTTACTGTGGGGAGGGAAAAATAAAAGGCCACGCCTTCCGGCTGATTTTCTGCGCCATAGTGTAGGTGCTGCATGGACAAGACCTGTGCAACAATGGCAAGGCCCAGCCCGGAACCGCTGTATTTGGAATTTTTATCACGATAGAATTTCGACCATATCTTTGACAGACTTTCTTCCGGGATAGGCGGCCCCTGATTGAAGATAGAGAAGTCCAAAAGTCCGTCTTTTTCAAGCAGGGACAATTTCAAAATCCCGCCTGGTCTGTTATTTCGTTTTGCATTGACGATCAGATTATTCAAGACCTGTTCCATCCGCCCTTTGTCTGTATTGACATAGACAGGATGCTCCGGCAGTTCATATTCCAAAACAAAATCTGCGTCTGGGGTGTCGATCAGCAGCCGTCCTGCCACCGTTTCCAAAAAGTCTACAAAGTCGAACCGCTCCGGGCGGAGCTGGGTAGCCCCATTTTCCAATGCAGACAGATCAAGCAGCGTAGTGATTAAGCGGCTCATGCGTTCTGTTTCCGTTATGATGACCTCGGAATACTTTTGCCGTTTTGCTTCGTCTGTTTCGTCCTGTAATCCCTCGGCATAGGCCCGGATCACGCCCAGCGGAGTTTTCATTTCATGGGAGAGGTTGTCCACCAGTTCTTTACGCTCTGCAAGCAGCCTTTTTTTCTGCTCCACATCCTGCTCTAATTTCCGGTTGGCATCTTCCAGAGAAGAAAACGCCTGTTGCAGATTTTCGGCCATCGTGTTCAGGCTCTCCGCAAGCTCTCCAAATTCATCACGGCTTTTTACATGGCAGGGGTGGGAAAAATTAAGTTCTGCCATGTTCCGAGCTGCTTCATTCAGTTCCGAAACCGGCTTTGTGATAAAGCGAGCCATTAAAAGGTCAATGGCACAGACCAGAACCACCACAAAAGCCGACCATATCACAAAGGAAATATCGGTGTTCACTGGCAGTTTGGTGGACAATATATAAGAAGAAATCAGGGCAACACCAATCAGTTTGGAGGCCAGCAGTATCTTCTTTCGTATGGTAAAGATGTTCATATTTTCGTTAATCTTCATACGCTCACCTCGAATTTGTAGCCGGAACGAATCAAGGTAACAATATGCTTGCCCTCATCGCCTAATTTCTGCCGCAGGGTTTTGATATGGGTATCTACCGTCCGTGTCGTTCCCTCAAAGTCGTAGCCCCAAATCCGATTAAGCAACTGCTCTCTGCTGAATATCTGGCTGGGATTAACCATGAAGAAATGCAGCAGTTCATATTCTTTGTGGGTCAAAGTGATTTCCTGTCCATCCACAAAGACCTTATGAGATGTGGGGATGATCGTAATTTTTCCGGCGTTCATAGAATCGGTAGGCGTGATAGAGGATCGGCGCAGCAAAGCGCCCACCTTTGCCAGTAACACTTTGGGACTGAATGGTTTGGTAATATAGTCATCGGCTCCCAGCTCATAACCTTTCAGTTTATCTTCTTCCTCGCTTTTCGCAGTCAGCATGATAATAGGGAGATTGCTCATTTCCCTTGCCATCTTGCAGACGGAAAAACCGTCAAGGTGGGGCATCATCACATCCAGTATCATTAAGTCCATTGGATTGTTTTTCAATATCATTAAAGCGTCTACGCCATCGTCAGCCGTAAAGCAGGTGTGACCGCCTCGCTGCATATACTCGGCAATAATGCTCTGCATATTCTTTTCATCTTCCACGATTAAAATATTTGCCATATAGAGGGGCCTCCTTTCACTTTTTCTTATATCGTCGGTCAACCGGCTTTTCTGCCTCTTTTGGGATCAGCCAGACAGTAGCCATTTTTACAGCACCGGGGATGCGACCCTCAGTGCAATAGTAGTTAATCATTCGGGTAGAGATACCCCATTTCTCACTTGCTTCTTTCAGCGTCATGTAGTCCATATAATTTCCCTCCAATATGGTTTATTATATTTCTTTTGCTCGAAGAATACAAGCGTCAAGTATGAATTATAAAGTAATATAATAAAGGGAAAATAATTTCTTTTATCGACCTATTAGGGGCAATAAAAGTCCAAAGGAATCAAGAAGTTTTCGTATAATCGGCATATTGGCAAGCAATGCAATCTTACGTAAGATTGCGTATTTAGCAGAAATCCCGTTCCCGGAATTCCTGCTAAATGCTTGTTGGTGACATATCCCCAAACCCCTGAGATCATTGCCGGTGGCAATGGCTGCGCGTTCCGTTGGAACACTGGAAAACTCACATCTACTATTTTGAAAAGAAAAAATGCCATGCAATCGGCGAACCTTTTGCATAGCATTTTTTGTTTTTCCCGTTTACCTGGCGTAAGTCATAAGTTTTGTGATATTTCCTTATGGGCTACCGCCATTAGTTGGTGAGCTTTTATAAATCAGATGATCCATCGTGAGTTAATCACATTGTTTTAATGCGTGTGTAGATCGCAGTGTATGAACTGTTTGTAAATACTGAACAATAGTACTGGATAAGCATGTAAAAATCTGTAATATAAAGAATAAAGGGTATATTCGTTAAGTCGTGTCCTGAAGGAATCTCACCCAACCGACCAATTTGCAGCTTCTTTACCCAAATCGACCGTAGACAAAAGAATATGGAGGAAAAGGCGAATGAAGGGGTTCAAGCGAGCGCTGAGTGTGTTTCTTGTTGCAATTTTGCTATTGACAGGGTACATCATTTCACCTGCGGCCGCATTGGCTGCGAGCATGGACACGAGCGATTTAGTGAATACGACGCTGGAATCTGGCGACGGGGCTGCTGCGTCAACGTCAGGATCATCGGAACCGGAGTCATTGTCAGCATCAGAGACATCGGGAAGTGAACCAACGCCGGAGCCCCAAGATAGCATTGCTGAACGGACACAGGAACCATCAGAGCCGACGCCGGAACAGCCGGAGGAAAATGGCGGAGACGAACCGGAGGAAAATGGCGAAGATGAAATAGAATCATCGCCTCTTCCAGATGCGTCAATAATACCGGAAGAAGACTTGCTGCCGGATGAGGAATTGATCGATACCCGCGTTTCGCTGTTTTCCGGCACGAAGCAGGAACTCGATGTTATAACCATGGCCGAGTTTGAAGAGCTGCTCACCCGGCAGCCGGAGCTGACCGCAGAAGATCTCGAGGCATACATCATCCGCAATGAAGATGAGGATGGAAGCGGCACAGTCGAGCTATACCTCTCGCCCGTCCGTTACAAGACTTCCAGCGGCAAGTGGCGCATGATTGAGCCTGAAATCACAGTGGGATCACAAGATGGGCTCCAAACGCTTACGAGCGCCAAATCACCGGTACGCATAGATTTTCAAACAACAATCACCGAAAACCGGCTTGTAACGCTTAGCCGTGACGGTCGTTCCATTTCACTTGCACCGGTACCGCAGAACGGGCTTTTAACGTCAAACACCTTTGATATGCGTTATCTTGCCGATGAAAGCAGCGTTTTCAATATGAACGGGGACACCGAGGCAAGTCGCACAACATATCATCGTTTGCGCTACCGGAACGCGTACGGCAACGGAGTTGATCTGGTACTGACACCAACCGGCAGCGGCATGAAAGAAGACATTATATTCCCATCCATTCCTTCACAGACAAGCTTCTCTTTTCTGTTAACGTTGGACGGTCTAGTACCCATGCCTCGCGAGGATGGCAACACCTATTTGGTGGATAGCCGCACGACAGAGATCGTTGCAGCAATTCCCGCGCCAGTAATGTACGATTCATCGGATATGGACTGCAATTTTTCGTACGATATCGGTGTAAAACTCGAGCGTCTGGAGGATGGCAGCTACCTGTACACGCTTACGCCGAATCGCGACTGGTTGGCGAGCAGCGACCGCGTGTATCCCGTATCTCTGGATCCAACGGTAACTTACAGTGGCGCGAGCTACATTGCCGATACGCACGTAACCGACCAATATAGCGGTAAGCGGAATTACCATACAGAGACCGGCCTGAAGATGGGCTGTATGTCCAATGGCGACCGGTTACGCGTTTACTTTGATTTTACCAGCCTCATCACCGCCATTGGAACCAACAAACAGATTACCGGTGCGACCTTGACCTGCTATGAGGAATATGCGGGCAATTCTGCGCCATCGGTACGGCTGCATCAGGTGACTTCAAACTTCTCCATTACTACTGTGACATGGAATACACAACCTTCCTTTGAATCAACGCATTTTTCCAGCACGGTGGTTAAAAACATCGGTTCTTATAGCTGGGATATGACGGCGAAGGTGCAGCAGTGGTACGCCAACGGCAGCATCTTGCGCAAATTTGTTATGAAGATCCCGAATGAAAATGAGTCGCGCTACAAGCGGTTTACCTCGACCGAGGGGTCAACGACAGCCAACCGTCCCAAGCTGGTTGTCTCTTATAATTCTGCGCCCAATGCACCGACAAAGCCGAACATTTCTTGGGCAAAGAGCGGGACGAAGGCCAACGTCACGGTATCGTGGAGCGCGGTGTCCGGTGCAACTGGTTATGATGTACAGTTGTACCGTGCGGGCACCCTTGTGCAAACGGTCAGCAGAACCAGCACCAGCTATACGTTTTCGAACCAGAACGATAACACGACCTACTATGCAAAAGTTCGTGCAAAAAATGATGTTGGCAGTTCGCTCTATGGGCAGTCGAGCAATACTATCACCGTCGGCGATCTGACACCGCCCACAGCGCCAAGCAGTGTGACGGTGACACCAACCACATGGACAAACGGCAACATTACCGTTACACACACGGCTGCCAGCGATGCTTCCGCTGTCACCTACCAATACGCGCTGAGCGTCTCCAATCAGACTGCGCCGACAGCATTTACCGACCTGCCGACACCGGGCGCGCTCACGCATACGCTTACGGCACCGACAGTGGGTACGCAATATGTGTGGGTACGTGCGAAAGACAGCGCAGGTAATATTGGCACGGCCAGATGTTCGGCGACGCCCTATAAACGCAATACGATCGCGCCGCAGATCACCGGCCCAACCATTATCTCCGATACCGGCGGGGTTGTGCAGGTCCGCACAACGATTACAACAGACGCGCAGGACTTTGCCGGTTGGAAACTGGAGTACCATCTCGGCACCGGAACATCGACAGAAAAGACGACCATTGCCACCGGTTCTGCGGTCGTTACCGATGCGATTATAGCACGTTGGAATGTGACAGAGCTAGCAAATGAACAGACATATACGCTGACGCTGACTGCGTGGGATCAGGCAGATAATACCGCGAGTGCGACAACGACGTGGACAAAGGCCGAAGGCAGCCGTCAGATAGATGCAGCGCTCGTACACACAATAGAGACGGATGCAAGCGGTGTTTGGAACGCATCGTTTGAAAAAGCAGATTCCAAAGATACTGCAACCTATAGCGCCGCGAAGCTCGTTGTCGATAACGTTGTGCGGGATACGCAGACAGCAGAGGATTCCGGCCTGTCGCTTACCCTTCCCGCGGAGTTCGCAGAGGGATCAACCCATTACCTGTATGTGATGGCGTTTGATGCGGATGAAAATCCGGTATATAGCCATACAACATATGAAAAACAACATCTGTTCCTCCCGGCTGCTGAAACGACCGGTTTTACCTTGGAAGGCATGGCATTATCCGAAGGAGTCGCAGCGCTCACCGGCGACAGCGGTACGCTGGTCACGCCCGCACTGGAACTGAGCGGTACGATCTCGTATCTCGACCTGGTCGTCAATCAGACGGTTCCGACCGGCGCTGCTGTTGCATATGCAGTATCGGTAGATAACGGGGCATGGCAGCCCATTACGCCTGTTTCGACGGACGGCGGCGCAACGATTACCATTGCTAACCGGATGTACCTGTACGGCAACAGTACCGGCAGCAGTGTACGGATACGCGCAACCGTAACAAAGGGAGCAGCGACGACAGCGCCCACGATCGATCAGATCTATCTTGAAGCGCGTTACATCTTTTATGGCAGCAGTGAACTGGTACAGACGGCGTTTTTGTCGGATGCACGCGGCTTTACGGCGCTGAACAACACGGAGATTCTCGCGGACGGCGGGCTAACGTTGTCCGACGCAAGCGCGGCCGGCACCGTACAAAGCACCCGGCGTCTGCTTGCTGGCGAGGCCGAGGCGACGCGCCTGATCGTGGACGCCGACATTCCGAATAGCGCAGGCATCAGTTACCATCTCTCTACGGACGGCGGCACAACGTGGCAGGCCGTGTCCACGGTAGCCGCAGACGACCAGAGCACCTGGAACAGCGTTGCGCAGAGCGGAACGGAAGTCGTGCTCCGCGCCACACTCGAGGCGAATACAGCCGACGAAAAGCCGGTGCTCAACAGTTGGTCGCTGGAGGTTCGCGCAGCCATGCCTGGCGTAGCGCAAACCGTGTCGCTGATCGATCCGCCGGATAATCTGTCCGCCTTTGCCGGTGCAAACAATATGACCATATTGCGGTGGGCGCCGTCTGAAACAACGGGCGTGACATATAACGTTTATCGCAGCGAGACGCCGTATTTCTCGATCACGGGCAGCACGCCGGTAGCCACCGGGCTGACCGACTGCTACTGGTCGGACTACAATCTCAACTATGGGAAGACGTTCTATTATCTCGTGGCAGCGGTCAGGAACAATCGGATCAGCTTGCCGTCGAATCAGGCCTTTGGCACGGTTGTTGCGGAGGATGAGCTGGAAAAGCAGCTCGGCTTGCAGGACTACTGGAGCTATGCTCAGTTCAGCACGGACAGCGGAGCCGGATACATCAATGTCGCAAACGGCAACGTGGTGTACCAGACCAGCGACATGATAATATCCGATCCGTTCTTTGCCATGGTCATGCGCCGCACGTTCAACAGTCTGGGGACGAGCAAGACGGCGCTGGGCGTCGGCTGGGATTTCTCATTCAATACAACGCTCATGCGTGAATACGACAGCGAAACCGGCGAAGAAACCGGCCTGATCCTGAAGGACGGCGACGGATCGCTGCACCGCTTTGCACTGCAAGCGGACGGCACATATGCAAGCGCCGCAGGGACGCGCATGATACTCTCGTATGTCGCGGCCACTGCGGACACTTCGGCCGAATACACGATCACCCGAAAGGACAACATTACCTACCATTTTGATGCGCAGACCATGCGTCTCAAATCCTTTACCAATCTAGCGGGCGCGGCATTGACGCTGACCTATGATGTGCGCGGCAATGTGGTCGAAGTAGCCAACAGCGTTGGCGACAAGCTGACGCTCACATACAACGTAAAGCGTGCCGGAGCAATGACGCGCACGGGAGAACCGTCCTATCAGGACGTCGAACCCGAGGATACGGACTACCTGTATGTCAACGACCATATCGACATGCTCGAATCGATCACATGGGCAAGCACCGAAGGCGATCAGCCGAGCATTACGTTCACCTATGCATACGATGCACAGGACCGGCTCATCTCTGCATTCCATGCGCTGCCCGGCAACAGCGCCTACACCGAAACCTTCACCTATTCGGAGGACGGCCTTGACTCGATCACGAACCCGGACAACCGTGTCTACAAGCTGTCGTATGATGAAACCGGCCGCTGTACCGGCGTTGCCTATCCGGGCGGAGAGGAATCGTGCGAATTGGTGTACGGAACGAACACCACTACCCTAAAGACGAAGATCGGCGGCGACGCTGCCTATACCGTGGCAGCCTATACCATTGCGCCCACAACCGGCGCGGTCACCAGCCGCGCGGACGCGGATGGGCACACGATCCACTACGCCTATACCGACGATCTGCTGCTCTCATCGGTCAGCTATACGAATCTGGTGAACGGTGTGTTGAGCGAAACGCCGATCGTGCAGAGCTTTGCGTATGATGGAACAACGCGCAATCTGACGCGCGCAGCGGTCACACAGGGCAGCACGCTGCTGTCGGAAACGCTGTATGAAAACTACCAGTACAACCAGCCAAAGACCGTCAAGGTCAAAAATGGCAGCGGCTATGTGACCACAACCTATACGTTCAATACCGCAGGGCAGGTGCTGACCGTCACCGATGCAGGCGGCAAAACGACCAGCAACGCTTACAACAACCAGGGTTATCTGCTCTCCACGACCGACCGCAACGGCGGGTATGTGTCGTATACCTATGATGCCAAGGGTCGCGTGATCACCGTATCGAACGCCAACGGTGCGGGACAGACGCCGTTCTCCGTCGTGCGCTATACGTATGACGAT
>ERZ857998.1548-NODE-1548-length-25324-cov-13.454193_pt1 | contig 25324 bp, 16 predicted proteins | sample MGYA00519954_ERZ857998 | MGnify/ENA primary metagenome ERZ857998 (study PRJEB31778, sample SAMEA3449424) | human gut metagenome | biome: human gut; feature: human-associated habitat; material: faeces | place: United Kingdom | collected 2010/2012 ...
GCTCGCGGATCACGCGCTCCATGCGGGAGAAGCCGATGCGGAACTGGTTCTGCAGTAGCTCTCCAACCGAGCGGATTCTTCTGTTGCCCAGATGGTCGATGTCGTCAACCGAGCCGACGCCGTTTCCCAGGCAGCACAGGTAGTTGATGGTGGCGAAGATGTCGTCCTTGATGATGTGCTTTGGAACCAGATCCTCCGCGCGCTCCTTGATCATCTGGCGCAGCTCCTCATCGGAGTTGCAGCTGTCCAGAATCTCGCACAGAACCGAGAAGCGGACCTTCTCGTTGACGCCGATCTCCTCCAGCTCCTCCTGGGTGTAGCAGGAGATGTAGTCGAGGATGTCGACCATACCGTTGGAGATGACCTTGACGGTACGGTCGCCAACCTTGAGGAAGACGGTATCGACGCCGGCGCGCTCGATCTCCTCCGCCTTGGCGCGGGTGAGCACCTCGTCCGGCTCCGCCATCACCTCGCCGGTGCGGCTGTTGATGATAGTCTCAGCAACCACATGGCCGGTGATTCGGGAGGCGATGCCCAGCTTCTTGTTGTATTTATAGCGTCCTACGCGGGACATATCGTATCTTCTTGCATCAAAGAACAGGCCGTTCAGATGGCTCTGGGCGCTGTCCACTGTCGGCGGCTCGCCCGGACGCAGCTTGCGGTAAACCTCCAGCAGCGCCTCCTCGGTGTTGTTGGTGCTGTCCTTTTCGATGGTTGCCACAATGCGCGGGTCGTCGCCGAAAAATTCCAGAATCTGTCCGTCGCTGGACAGGCCCAGCGCGCGGATGAAGGTGGTTACCGGCAGCTTTCTGTTTTTATCGATGCGGACATAGAAGACGTCGTTGGAGTCGGTTTCATATTCCAGCCAGGCGCCGCGGTTCGGGTTCATGGTGGCGGTGTAGAGCTTTTTGCCGGTCTTGTCGTAGCTCTCGCCAAAGTAAACGCCCGGGCTGCGCACCAGCTGCGAGACAATGACGCGCTCGGCGCCGTTGTACAGGAACGTGCCGGAATCCGTCATCAGCGGGAAATCGCCCATGAAGATCTCCTGCTCCTTGATTTCGCCGGTCTCCTTATTGTGCAGGCGCACGCTGACCTTCATGGGGGCGGCATAGGTGGCGTCCCGGGCCTTGCACTCCTCCACGTCGTACTTGGGCTTCTCGTCCATGCTGTAGTCGATGAAGCTCAGCTCCAGGTTGCCGGCATAGTCGCCGATGGAGGCCACGTCGGCGAAAACCTCCCGCAGGCCGGTGTCCAGGAACCACTGATAGGATTTCTTCTGGATCTCCAGCAGGTTGGGCATCGCCATGACTTCTTCGTGTCTGGCAAAGTTCTTGCGCAGGGTCTTGCCATAATACTTGTCCTTGGCCATCTTCAATACTCACGCCTTTCTTTTCGCATTTTCTCCGTGCTTTTCCTTGGGAACCGCTCTCCCGGGATTTTGACACGCTCGGCCCGGTTGTTTGTTTTCGCCCGGGCCCACTTGTAATTTCGGGGGAAAGCTGGTATCATAACAGCAGATTGAAATGGGGCATCAGGCCCCATTTTCTCAATATAGCATCTTATTGTACCACAGGCGCGGCCCCTTTGTCAACATAAAACTCCGCCGGGAGCCCGATTTTTTCGGATTCCCGGCGGGGTTTTTCGCAGGCACCGTATTTTTATGCTGCGCAAGGGATTTTTCGAAATTGCGGGCATTTCCCGCGCGATCCGCCGGACGGAGCCGCGGACGGTCCGCAAATGCATAGCCCGGCAGCGCGCCGGAAAGCTCCATCCCCGGGTGTCTGGCCCGGGGCCGTTTTTTTGACCGGAGAATGCCGGAAAATCTGGAAAATATTTTGGCATTTTATGCCGTTACGTCATTGCATTAAAGTCCAAAAGCTGGTATAATATGTAAGTCGCGCTGAACTTTTATGCAGCGGCGGACAATATATTTTATAGGAGGAACGAGATGACAGCTATCAAACGGTGCTGCGCACTGGCCCTGGCGGTTCTGATGATCCTGACCGCCCTGCCGGTGACGGCATTCGCCCAGGCAGCTGAGCAGGAGGTCAACGCCTCCCTGCAGGAAACTACGGTCAGCGGTATCGCCAACGATATCGCCCGCCAGGTCCTGCGCAGCGGCCAGAAAAACGGCGAAAAAATTCAGATGGAAAACACCGCGAAGCTCGACGACAGCGACGAGGTCGAGATCATCGTGGTGGTCAACGACTCCGTGGCCGACCCGGATTCCCGGGCCCAGGTCAACGCCCTGCTGCGCACGCAGAAGAGCGCCCTGGCCCAGATCAACCGGGCCATTGACGCGCGGGTGGAGCCCCAGCGGCAGTATACCACCCTGCTCAACGGCTTTTCCGCCACAGTGACCTATGGCCAGTACAAGGCCATCCGGAAGCTGGACTGCGTCCAGTCCGCCTTCATTTCCCCCACGTTTGAGCTGCTGCCCGACACCGCCAACAGCAACCGGATGATCGGCGGCGGTATCTATAATACCACGGGCTTCACCGGCGAGGGGATGCTGGTGGCCATTCTGGATACCGGCGTGGACATGGGCCACGAGATCTTCAAAACCGCCCCCAAGAGCCCCTCCCTGACCCAGGAAAAGCTCCGGACCCTGCTGGAGACCTATGATTTCCAGGTGGAGAGCATCATCAAGGGCATCAGCGTGTCCAACCTGTACTACAGCGCCAAGATTCCCTTCCAGTTCGACTACGGCGACAAGGATAAGGACGGCAATCCCGGCGAAAAGGGCAGCCACGGCACCCACGTGGCCTCCACCGCCGCCGGTAATGTGGGCGTCAACGATGCCGTCATGGGCGTGGCGCCCCAGGCCCAGATCATCAACATGAACGTGTTCAAGTCCACCGGCGGCGCGTCCTATGCGGACATTCTGGCCGCTCTGGAGGACTGCATCCTGCTGGGCGTGGACGTGGCCAACCTGAGCCTGGGCTCCGACTGCGGCTACATCGACTATGACAGCGAGGATGCCTTCACCAAGAGCCTGCTGGACGTGTTCGAGCGCACCGGCGAGAGCGGCGTGTCCCTGGCTGTGGCCGCGGGCAACGCCTATAACGCCGCCTATGGCGACGCCTTCGGCGGCAAGGCCCTGGCCTCCAACCCCGATTACGGCCTGGTCAGCGAGCCCTCCACCTATGGCGAGTCCCTGTCCGTGGCCGCCGTGTCCAACGGCATGGTCAAGGGCCCCTATGTCACCGTGAGCGGCAAGAACCTGGCCTATCAGGACAGCGCCACCATCAGCGACGACGAGAACGCCAAGCCCTTCCGCAGTCTGTCCGCCCGGGGCTCCATCGAGTATGTGGCGGTTCCCAACTACGGCGCGGAGGAGGACTATGCGGGCCTGGACCTGACCGGCAAGATCGCCCTGGTGCAGCGGGGCGGCGGCATGTACTATGAGCAGAAGGAGCGCAACGCCGCCAACGCCGGCGCCATTGGCATGCTGGTGTACAACAACGTCCCCGGCATGCTGTACATGTCCATCACCGACTGGAAGATCCCCTGCGCCTTCATCTCCCAGGCCGCCGGTGAATACATGAAGCAGCAGGAGACCAAGACTCTGTCCGTGGCCTCCGCCGACGCCCTGGTGGAATCCCCCACCTATGGCATGGCCGACTTCTCCAGCTGGGGCGCTACCCCCGAGCTGACCCTGAAGCCGGAGATCACCGCCCCCGGCGCGGGCATCTATGCCGCCGTGCCCGGCGGCTATGAGAGCATGGACGGCACGTCCATGGCCTCCCCCCATGCGGCCGGCGGCATGGCCATCGTGCAGCAGGCCCTGAAGGCCCGGGACAACAGCATGACCGGCGCCCAGCGCAAGCACATGACCGACACCCTGCTCATGAGCACCGCCCATGTGATCTATGACGACAACGGCGTGCCCTATTCCCCCCGGAAGCAGGGCGCTGGTCTGATGAGCATCAACGACGCCGTGAATACCCGGGGTTATCTGTCCGTGGAGGGCATGGAGCGTCCCAAGCTGGAGCTGAAGGACGATCCCGCCATGAAGGGCGTGTACACCATGAACTTCACCGTCCACAACACCGGCAGCGACACCCTGTATTACGACGTGACCCCCCTGGTGCTGACCGACACCACCGAGGCCTATGTCAACGGCAGCGGGCAGGAGTTCTCCACCATCAGCGGAAGCTCCCGGCTGCTCCCCCACACCTTCACCACCAACTGCGAGAATAACCGCGTGTCCGTGGCTCCCGGCAAGACCGCCGATGTCACCGTCACAGTCACCGTCACCGACGAGGGCCGGACGATGCTGGCCCAGTTCCCCAACGGCGGCTATGTGGAGGGCTTCGTGACCCTGACCCAGGTGGACGCAGACGGCAGCAGCCTCACGGATCCCATTGATCTGGGCGTGCCCTTCCTGGCCTTCTACGGCGACTGGACCAAGGCCCCCATCATGGACTCCACCGATTACTGGGAGACTCTGGACGGCTCCGCCAGCCAGGCCCAGGCCTATATGAACACCGCCTTCTCCTCCTCCAGCGAGAACACGGTGGACACCTACCTGGGTGACAACAACTACACCAGCGTGCCGTATCTGGCAGACCGCAATGCCATCTCTCCCAACAACGATGACTTTATGGACAGCCTCACCGGCATCTACACCGGTCTGCTGCGCAATACCAAGAGCCTGAAATACACCATCACCGGCGCCAACGGCCAGGTGTACTACAGCAAGGACTGCGAGTATGTGGGCAAGTCCATCTACAGCTATGACTATTACCGCATCGTGCCCGCCGGCGTAGACGCCGATTACACCGGCATCGAGCCCTGGTACGGCACCGACGCCCACAACGCCAAGCTGCCCAACAACACCAAGGCCACCGTGACCATCGAGGCCACCCTGCCCTATGGCGACGGCGTGGGCGCCAACCAGAAGCACTCCTGGTCCTTCCCCATCACCATCGACACCGAGGAGCCTCATGCCGACAACCTGAAGGTCACCGAGTCCGAGGGCCGGTACTATCTGAGCCTGGACGTGTCCGACAACCAGTATGTGGCGGCCGTGGTGTTCTACAACATCAAGAACAGCGAGATGCTCTATGGTATGCAGGGCTTCGGCGAGGACAAGCCCGGCGTCACCAGCCACATCAAGGAGTATGACATCACCGGCTTCGGCGAGACCTTCGGCATGATCGTCCACGACTACGCCGGCAACTCCAAGGCGTATACCGTCCGCGCTCCCGGCAACCCCGACGATCACGGCACCATCACCCCCACCAACATCCTCTGGACCGAGAACTTCAACGAGAAGTGGCTCCCCGACGACTGGAGCGTCCAGAGCAAGGGCGGCTCTCTGAACACCTGGTACCGCGACCAGGACTACACGGCCACCGTGGACTATGACGACGACAACCAGCAGAACGAGTGGCTCATCTCCCGCACCACGGATATCAGCGGCGTGGATACCGAGGTCCACATGGTGTTTGACTTCTACACCACCTATTGGCACACCGTGGAGTATAAGCACTGCAACCTCCAGGTCATGGCCTCCGGCGACGGCGGCGCCACCTGGCAGGAGATCTGGAACCTGCAGCGGGATTCCGGCCTGTTCACCGCCTGGACCAAGACCCAGGCCAAGGTGACCATCCCCGAGAGCCTGCAAAACAGCAAGGACCTGCGCTTCGCCTTTGTCTACACCGGTAAGGGCGGCTCCACCCTGTCTATGGATAACGTTCAGCTGTACGCCGAGGAGCGGGACAACTATGTGGCCGTCACCGCCACCGCCGGTGAGGGCGGAACCATCACCCCCGCCGGTCAGACCCTGGTGAAGAAGGGTACCAGCAAGACCTTCGACATCGCCCCCGCCCAGGGCTATGAGATCGTCAACGTCAACGTGGACGGCACGGATCTCGGCCCCATCAGCTACTATACCTTCCAGCGGGTGGGCGTGGACCACACCATCTCCGCCACCTTCCAGAAGGCCCAGCCGTCCGGCGAGACCGTCACCCTGACCACCACCGCATCCGACGGCGGTACCGTGGCCCCCGCCGGTCAGACCAGCTACGCCCCCGGCGCAAGCGCCGAGATCACCTTCACCCCGGACCCCGGCTATCAGCTGGTCTCCGTGAAGGTCAACGGCCGCACTGTGGACGTGACGGACGGCGCCTACACCCTGGTCATGGACCAGAGCTATGCCGTGTCCGCCGCCTTCGAGAAGATTCCCGACGTCCCCGTGGTGATGTTCCAGAACGACTTCGAGGACGTGGCCGGCGACAGCTTCCCCTTCCACGGCTGGACCGTGAAGGTGCAGGATACCAGCAGCACATGGAAGCAGTATACCTATTACAACTGGAAGAACGAGGGCAATGATTCCAAGCACGCTTACATCAGCAACGACTGGAAGGGTGCACAGGATGAGTACCTGATCTCCCCGGTGGTGGACCTGTCCGGTACCCGTGACGGCGTGCTGACCTTCGACTTCGCCTACGGCGAGTACGGCATCAAGAACAAGACCTTCACCGCTACGGTGGAAGCTTCTACCGACGGCGGAAAGACGTGGAACGCTATCTGGAACTTCCAGGACAGCTATACCGGCCAGCAGGCCAGCAACTACATCATTTCCGGCAGCGCAGAGGTTCCCGTGCCCGCCGAGTACAATGTGGACGGCGTCCAGTTTGCCTTCCGCTATGTCCATCCCAATGAGGACACTACCGGCCAGCTGGCCATCGACAATGTGAAGCTGATGGCGGTGGAGGACGGCCCCGTGGCCCAGAAGTACACCATCACCGCCACCGCCGGTGAGGGCGGCTCCATCACCCCTGCCGGTGAGGTGTCCGTGAAGGAGGGCGCGTCCCAGACCTTCGCCATCGCCGCCCAGGAGGGCTACGCCATCGCCGATGTGCTGGTGGACGGCCAGAGCGTGGGCGCGGTGGACAGCTACACCTTTGAGAATGTCACCGCCAACCACACCATCGCCGCCGTGTTCACCAGGACGGCCTCCGACGTGCAGTTCGACAACGACTTCGAGTCCGAGACCTTCCCCGGCCACGGCTGGACCGTGAAGGGCCCCCGTACCGACAACCCCTATACCTGGTACCAGGGCACCAATACCAAGCTCAATTCCACCAAGCAGGCCCGCATCGACATGGATTACTATGAAGATCCCTGGGGCGGCAGCTGGAGCGTGGGCGGCATCCGAAAGCCTCTGCTGCCTATGGCAGGCGGCAGCGATAAGCTGCAGGATGAGTATCTCATCTCCCCGGTGGTGAACCTCACCGGCAAGACGCCTACGCTGAGCTTCGATTACCTGCTGTTCAAGTCCGTCATCGGCAACTACTGCTCCGTGACCGTGGAGGCCACCACCGACGGCGGCCAGACCTGGACCACCATCTGGACCGCAGCCGATCTGGAGCCGGTAAGCGGTTATTGGTTCATGGGCACGGCCAACGTTGCCGTTCCCGCCGCCTTCTGCACGGACAATGCCCAGTTCGCCTTCCACTTCTATAAGAAGGCCAACCAGGGCTATGACGATACCGACGCCATGTTCGCCATCGACAACGTGACCATGACCTACGGCGTCACCGATCCCTGCGCCGATGGTCATACCCTCACCGCCGTGGCGGAGGTCCCCGCCACCTGCGAGGAGACCGGCGTCAAGGCCCACTGGGTGTGCTCCGTCTGCGGCAAGCTGTTCAGCGACGCCGAAGGCAAGAACGAGACCACCCTGGAGGCTCTGACCATCCCTGCCACCGGCCACGCCTGGGGTCAGCCTGCCTGGACCTGGACCGGCTACGGCGCCGCCGAGGCCTCCTTCGCCTGCGCCCGGGATGCCGGCCATGTGGAGGAGCTCACCGCCGCTGTTACCAGCGAGATTACCACCCCCGCTTCCTGCGAGAGCACCGGCGTCCGGACCTATACCGCCACGGTGACCTTCCAGGGCAAGAACTATACCGACACCTGCACCGAGACCCTGCCCGCGCTGGGCCACAAGACCCAGCTGGTGGGCGCTAAGACCGCCACCTGCACGGAAGATGGCTACACCGGCGACGAGGTCTGCACCGTGTGCCAGGAGGTCGTGAAGAAGGGCGAGGTTATCCCCGCTCTGGGCCACAAGACCCAGCTGGTGGGCGCTAAGGCCGCCACCTGCACCGAGGATGGCTACACCGGCAATGAAGTCTGCACCGTCTGCGGCGAGACCGTGAAGAAGGGCGAGGTTATCCCCGCCACCGGTCACAAGACCCAGCTGGTGGGCGCTAAGGCCGCTGCCTGCACCGAGGACGGCTATACCGGCGATGAAGTCTGCACCGTGTGCCAGGAGGTCGTGAAGAAGGGCGAGGTTATCCCCGCTACCGGCCACAAGACCCAGCTGGTGGGCGCTAAAGCCGCCACCTGCACGGAGGACGGTTACACCGGCGACGAGGTCTGCACCGTGTGCCAGGAGATCGTGAAGAAGGGCGAGGTCATCCCCGCCACCGGCCACGATTACAAGGACGGCAAGTGCGCCAACTGCGGCGAGACCGACCCCAACTACAAGCCCGCTGAGCCCGAGAATCCCGGCGTCAAGACCGGCGACGAGGCTCACACCGCTCTGTGGCTGGCTGCGGCCTCCGTTTCCCTGCTGGCTGCCGCCGCCCTGCTGCTGGGCAAGAAAAAGCACCTGAGCTGACCCCTTTCCGCAAGGGTTCCGTAAGGTAACAGCAAGCCCCGGGATGCTATTGCGTCCCGGGGCTATTGCATAGAACCTTTGATTCTCTGCTCTCCATAAAAAAATCCGCAAGGCACAGCCCTGCGGATTTTTTTACTTGATTCGGTTACAGATACTTGCGCATGCCCTCGGTGGCCACGGAAGCGTCGGCGGTGAGGGTCACGGTGAACTTCACGGTGTTGGCGTCGCTGAACTTGTCCAGCCAGTGCAGGAACTTTTCCACGGCGGCGAAGTCCTCGCTATGTACGATCTTGCAGAGGTTATCCACATAGACGTGGGAAATATCGTAATTGCCCGCATACAGACCGCTGATGAAGCCCCGCAGGCACTCAAAAGAATCCAGGTGGTATTCACCGGCGTTAACCAGGCGCACAGAGGACTTGATGTCGTAGGTCATGTCCGCGCCGGGCTCGATGCAGACGACACAGCCGCCCTCCTCGGCCACGGAGGCATGAACCAGCTCAATGAGCTGCTTGGTCTTGCCGGCGCCGTTGTCGCCCATAATCAATCTAACCATAAGAGATCACTCCTTTTGCATATATGTATACCATACCATAACTTGACGGAAATGGCAATGGGAAAATATACGGTTTTTTACCGGCCCAACTTTTCCCGCAGGGCCTGGCCCATGTCCTCATAGCCGGGCTTGCCCAGCAGGGCGAACATGTTCTTCTTATACGCCTCCACCCCCGGCTGGTCGAAGGGGTTCACGTCCAGCAGATAGCCCGACAGGCCGCAGGCATATTCAAAGAAATAGATCAGCTGGCCCAGGGTGTCCGCGTTCAGAGCCCCGCAGCGCAGGATGATGTTGGGCACGCCGCCCTCCTCATGGGCCAGCAGGGTGCCGTCCATGGCCTGGGTGCGGATAAAGTCCATGGTCCTGCCCGCCAGGAAGTTCAGCCCGTCGCCGTCGGCGGCGTCAAAGGGCACCGTGCTCTCCTGCTCCTCCGGATCGAAGCGCACCACCGTCTCCAGCAGATGGCGCTCCCCCTGCTGGATATACTGGCCCATGGAGTGCAGGTCCGCCGTGAACTCCACGCTGGCCGGGAACAGGCCCTTGTTCTCCTTGCCCTCGGACTCGCCGTACAGCTGCTTCCACCACTCGGACATGAACCGGAAGGACGGCTCATAGGAGGCCAGGATCTCGATCTTCTTCCCGGCGCGGTAGAGCTGGTACCGGGCCCCGGCGTACTGCCAGGCGGGGTTCTGCTCCATATCTCCGGCGGTGCAGACCTCCTGCATCCGGGCGGCTCCCTGCATCAGGGCCCGGATGTCGATGCCCGCCACGGCGATGGGCAGCAGGCCCACGGCGGTAAGGACGCTGTAGCGCCCGCCGATGTCGTCAGGCACCACGAAGGTCTCGTACCCGGCCTGATCGGCCAGGGACTTCAGGGCTCCCTTCTGCCGGTCGGTGGTGGCGTAAATGCGCCGGGCCGCGCCGTCGGGGCCGTATTTCTTCTCCAGCAGCTCCCGGAAGAACCGGAAGGCCACGGCAGGCTCCGTGGTGGTGCCGGACTTGGAGATGACGTTCACGGAGAAGTCCACCCCCTCCAGCAGCTCCATGGTCTCCCGCAGCTGCCGGTCGGACAGGCCGTTGCCCACAAAATAGATGTTGGGGGTGTCCTTGCGCCTGAGGTTATAGTTGGGGGAGCACAGGCACTCGATGACGCCCCTTGCCCCCAGATAGGAGCCGCCGATGCCGATGACCACCAGGGCCCGGGAATCGCTCTGGATGCGCCGGGCCGCCGCCTGGATGCGGTCGAACTCCTGCCGGTCATACTCCTGGGGCAGGCGCACCCAGCCGGTGAAGTCGCCTCCGGCGCCGTCGCCCTTCTGCAAGTGGTTGTGGGCGATGCGCAGGCGGGGCGCCAGCGCCGCCTCATAGGGCAGGGCGATAAATCGCCGCATATGGGTCAGGTCCACCTGGATCATAGGGATTACCTCCTGTGTAAATCGGATTTTTCATCACACCGTATCTTACCGCGTTTTCCCGGAAAATACAAGGGGATTCCCGTCGAAACGGTGAAAATCCTATCCGATCACATGGTCCGCAGCTCTGCCCGGGGCGCGGTCAGGTCCCAGCCGCGCCCATCCCGCAGCAGCAGCTCCGCCGGACCGCCGGGGATGTGCTCCGGGGCCCGGTCCACCCGGGCGTCCACCATCAGGAGCCGGGGCAGCGGCGTGCTTCTCAGCCAGTCCGGCATGGGCGGACGGTCCCGCAGCAGCAGCGGCAGCCGGAACAGCTGATCGTCGTTGCCGCTGAACATCCTATAGGCGGTCGTATCAATAAGATACCGCTGCGCGCCGAAGCGGATAGCCGCCGGACTGTTGGCCCGCGCCCATTCTCCGCACTCCCTCCGGGAGGACGCCATCAGCAGGCTGAGACTGCCGTAATACGCATCCCGGGTAAAGCCGAAGGCGTACCACTCCCGCCCGTCCGGCAGGCACAGAACGCTGCCCAGGGGCCGGACCTCCTGGATATTGCCGCTCTCCCAGGCCAGGATCTCCGGGGTCAGATATCGAAGAATATTTTGCATTATGATTACCCTCCTGAGTTTATCCTGAGTTTATATTTTATTGTATCGTTGTTTCCTCTGTGCCGCAATATCATTCCTGTTCAGTTTCCGCCAAGGATTACCCGCAGAAGCACATGGTCCGGGCCAGGCGCAGGAACATCTCCCCGAAGGTGAGCTTTTCCACGGTCTCCGCCGCCCGGATGGGGACCTCCAGCACCGTCTCCCCGTTCTGGGTCACCGTCAGCGTACCCAGCACGTCTCCCTGCCGCACCGGGGCCTCCGCAGACTCCGGCAGGGTCACCGTCTGCTCCAGCCCCTGGAGCCGGGCCTTTTCCGCCAGCAGCAGGCCCTCCGCCGGGTCCACCATAGACTGCACCGCATCCCGGGTCCCCAATGTCACCGGCACCGGCGGCAGCGGCTCCTCCGGGGTGGCATGGACCAGGCCATAGGTGGAGAACCCATAGTTGAGCAAAGTCTTGGCGTCCTCGAACCGCTGCTGGCCGGTGGGAGATTTCAGCACCACGGCGATCAGCTCCATGCCCTCCCGCTCCGCCGTGGCGGAAATGCAGTATCTGGCGGAGTCCGTGGACCCGGTTTTCAGCCCCGTGGCCCCCTCATAAAAGCGGATGAGCTTGTTGGTGTTGGACAGCTGGAACTGTCCGTCCCGCAGGGTGTCCATCCAGATGGTGGTAAAGCGCCGGATGTCCGGGTGACGGCGGATCAGCTCCCGGGACATCACGGCGATGTCCCAGGCGCTGGTGACGTGGCCCTCCGCCGGCAGGCCCGTGCAGTTGACGAAATGGGTGTCCTGCATTCCCAGCTCCCGGGCCCGGTTGTTCATCCGCTCCACAAACAGCTCCGTGACCCCCGCCGTCTTTTCCGCCAGGGCCACGGCGGCGTCGTTGCCGCTGGACACGCACACCCCCTTCAGCAGGTCCTCCACGGTGATCTGCTCCCCGGGGGACAGAAAAATCTGGCTGCCGCCCATGGAGGCGGCATAGTCGCTGACGGTGACCACGTCGTCATAGGCCAGGGTCCCCCGGTCGATGGCCTCCATCACCAGCAGCAGGGTCATGACCTTGGTGACGCTGGCCGGTTCCAGGGCCTGGTGCTCGTTTTTGGCGTAGAGCACCTGTCCCGTCTCCTTCTCCATCAGCAGCGCCGCCTCCGCCTGCACCGGCAGCTCCACCCCCCAGGCCGGACACAGCGTCAGCAGCAGCACCAGCACCGGCAGTGCCCCCAGCAGCTTTTTCATGGCAAACCCCTCCCCGTTTTTTCTTCACCGTATGCGCCCGGGGGCAAAAAAAGAACGCCCCCGCCGGGGCGTTCTCTTTTTCAGGTTCACGCGTTGAGGATGCTCATGAACTCCTCGCCGGTGATGGTCTCCTTTTCGTGCAGGAACCTGGCCAGCTCATCCAGCTTCTGCCGGTCGTCCCGCAGGATCTGCAATGCCTTCTGGTGCTGCCGCTCCACCAGCTCCACCACCAGCTGGTCGATCTTGGTCTGGGTCTCCGGCGAGCAGGCCAGGGAGGTGTCGCCGCCCAGATACTGGTTGGTGACGGTCTCCAGGGCCACCATGCCGAATTCGTCGCTCATGCCGTACCGGGTCAGCATGGCCCGGGCCAGCTTGGTGGCCTGCTCAATGTCGTTGGAAGCGCCGGTGGTGACGGAGTCGAACACCACTTCCTCGGCGGCCCGGCCGCCGGTGAAGGTGGCGATCTTGTTTTCGATCTCCTCCCGGCTCATGAGGTAGTGGTTGCCCTCCTCCACCTGCATGGTGTAGCCCAGGGCGCCGGAGGTCCGGGGAATGATGGTGATCTTCTGCACCGGGGCGGAGTGGGTCTGGCGGGCCGCCACCAGGGCGTGGCCGATCTCGTGATAGGACACGATCCACTTCTCTTTGTCGGTGAGAATGGCGTTCTTCCTCTGATACCCGGCGATAACGGTCTCGATGCTCTCCTCCAGGTCCGCCTGGGTCACCAGCTTCCGTCCGTCCCGCACCGCCCGCAGGGCGGCCTCGTTGACGATGTTGGCCAGCTCCGCGCCGGATGCGCCGGAGGCCATCCGGGCCACGGTGGAAAAGTCCACGTTCTCCGCCAGCTTGATCTTCCGGGCGTGGACCTTCAGAATCTCCTCCCGGCCCTTCAGGTCCGGCAGCTCCACCGGCACCCGGCGGTCAAACCGGCCGGGCCGGGTCAGGGCGGGGTCCAGGGACTCCGGGCGGTTGGTGGCCGCCAGGATGATCACGCCGGAGTTATCGTCGAAGCCGTCCATCTCCGTCAGCAGCTGGTTCAGGGTCTGCTCCCGCTCATCGTTGCCGCCGTACTGGCCGCCGCTGCGCTTCTGGCCGATGGCGTCGATCTCGTCGATGAACACGATGCAGGGGGCTTTCTCCTTGGCCTGCTTGAACAGGTCGCGGACCTTGCTGGCACCCATACCTACGAACATCTCTACGAACTCCGAGCCGGACATGGAGAAGAAGGGCACGTTGGCCTCGCCGGCCACAGCCTTGGCCAGCATGGTCTTGCCCGTGCCCGGAGGGCCCACCAGCAGCACGCCCTTGGGCATGGACGCGCCGATCTCCTGATACTTGGTGGGATCGTGGAGGTAGTTGACGATCTCCGTCAGGTTCTCCTTGGCCTCGTCCTCGCCGGCCACATCGGCAAACTTGATGCCCTCGGCGGACTTGACGTAGACCTTGGCGTCGGACTTGCCCAGGTTGAACATCATGGAGTCGCTGCCGCCCATTTTCTTCATCAGGCTGCGGGAGACGATCTGACCGATGGCGATAAAGATCACCAGCGGCAGGACCCAGCACAGGATATCCGTCAGCAGGGAAGTCTGCTCGATCTCCTCGCCGGTGGTGGATACGCCCGCGTCCAGGAGCCGCTGCACCAGGCCGTCATCAGGCACGATGGCGGTCTTGTAGATGGTTTTGCCGTCGGTGGAGGTAAAGAGGATGCGGTTGCTCTGCTGCTGGATCTCCACCTGGCCGATCTCATTCTTCTCGGTCATGGAGACGAAGGTGTTGTAGTCCACCTCCTTGATCTGGTGCTCCGCCAGCCAGGGCATGGCCAGCAGGTTGAACAGCAGCACCAGCAGTACCACGATCATGTAGTAGTAGATCAGAGGTTTCTTGGGGGATTTGACCTCGTTCATGGTAAGGCCTCCTTGTTCTGCATAGCTTTTTTTCTTTGATGAATTACCCTACCACATTTTGCCCGAAGTGTCTATAAGCAAATCCACAAAAACTGCGGGAAAACCCCGTTCCGGAGGCCGGAACGGGGCAGAATTTACGTTTCTGACACAATTACAGGGCGGCGAACAGGCGGCTGCCGGTGCGGTGGAGCCAGCGCAGCAGCACCAGCGTCAGCACGACGGTCAGCACTGTCCAGGCCAGCAGATACCACGCTGCACCCATGTCGATACCGAACGGGTAGTACAGCACGCCGACAAGGGCGGCGTACACCCAGCCGCCCAGCATGGCAAGCAGCACCGTCAGACGCTGCTTGATGACGGTGATCTCATTGGTCCAGACCAGGTTGGGGCGCTTCAGGTCCATGGTCAGGCCGAAGGCTGCCGACAGCCACACAAAGGCCTGAGGCAGCGCTATCAGCAGGAGGGCCAGCGGCAGGGCGGGGCGGACGGCCAATAGTATCAGTACAGAGGTGACTGCCATGGGGATACCCGTTACCAGCACCTGTACCAGCAGCTTTGCACGCAGTACCTGCCACGGTGTCACCGGCAGGGACTGTGCCAGCCACAGGTTCTTCCCCTCCAGGGAGATGGAGGAGGAGGCCATGTCGTTCATGGAGCCTACCAGGCACAGGGCGGCGCACAGCATCGTCGCCAGAAGACCGGAGACCTCGCCACCGGCCATTTTGTATATAACAGGCAGCAGGTCGCTGCTCTTTACCAGCAGCAGCACGCCCAGAATGGGCAGCATGACCGTGCCCAGACCGCAGTTGAGCATATAGTTGGGACTGGCGGTGAAGCGGCCCAGCTCCTTACGCAGCAAGGCGGCGGGCACACCGGCGGCCTTGACGGCCGTCTCCTTATAAACGGCCTTGGCGCCGCCGTTGTTGGCGGTGGCAATGGACAGGAATGTGCGGCTGAGCAGCAGGTATGTGAGCGCGCACAGCGCCGCCATTACGGCCAGCACCAGCACGACAGCCAGATAGTCGCCGGCGCCCATACGGCCCATGAGATATAGGGGATAGGCGCTGCCGCGGATGGCTGCACCCACCTCATTCAGGTGCAGCATGAGCTGCTCGATCAGTTCGTTGGCGCGGAAGCACACCATGTAGTACAGGGCAAAGAACGCCAGCGCGATCAGGGTGGTAAGGAGGTTCTTGCGCTTGAGCTTGCTGTGGATCTTGGCTACCACCCAGCCCAGCAGACAGGAGAGCACCAGCACCAGCAGGGAGACGGCCAGAATCAGCGCGATGCCGCCAAGCACAGTGGCGGCGGTCAGCACACCGACGACCCAGTAGACGATGACGCAGGGCAGCAGGATCACGCCGGAGAACATCAGACCCATCAGGTATACACCCAGCAGCCGGGAGGCCAGAATGGCACGCACGGGGATAGGCAGCGACAGCAGCAGATCGTTGTCCTTGGCCTGGTACAGGCCGGAGAACGTGTTGAACACGCTGCCAAACACGCCCATCAGCACACCGACCAGGGCAAAGAGGGTGAAGTACAGCCAATCCAGACCGGCCTCGTGCAGGGGAGCGCACAGACCTATGGAGAACAGCGTGAACATACCGCCGATAACGCCCACCATCAGCAGCACATACAGCACGATCAAACTGACGGTGCTTGCCTTGGACCGGGGTTTGTTCTTTTTCGCGTCGTAGAAGTAGCTGCGGAAGATCTCGGACAGCTGTTTTTTCAGCAATAATTTGACCATCACTCCGCCTCCAGCTCCAGGAAGACCTCCTCCAGGGAGTCGTCGCCCTTGACCTCCTCCATGGTGCCGGAACGGATGAGCCGGCCGCCCTTGATGATAGCCACCTTGTCGCAGAGCTTTTCCGCTACCTCCAGCACATGGGTGGAGAAGAAGATGGCGCCGCCGTTGTCGCAGATCTCACGCATCATGCCCTTGAGCAGGTGGGCGGCTTTGGGGTCCAGGCCTACGAAGGGCTCGTCCATGATGATGACCTTCGGGTCGTGGAGCCACGCGGCAATGATGGACAGCTTCTGCTTCATGCCGTGGGAATAGGCGGCAATGGGTTGGGCCAGGTCGCCCGTCAGCTCAAAGGCATCCGCGTAGGTGCGGATACGAGCCTGCCGGGTCTGGGCGTCCACGCCGAATACGTCGGCGATGAAGTTCAGATATTTGATGCCGGTCATGTAGTCGTACAGATCCGGGTTATCGGGGATGTAGGCCATCTCCCGCTTGCAGCCCAGGGGATCGGCCTTGATGGATCGGCCATCGATGGTGATCTCGCCCTGGTCAAATTGCAGGATACCCACCACGGATTTCAGCGTGGTGGTCTTGCCGGCGCCGTTATGGCCGATGAAGCCGTAGATCTCGCCGGGGGCGATGTGCAGCGTCAGATCGTCCACGGCCTTCTTCTCGCCGTAGGTCTTGGTCAGATGTTGAATGTCCAGCATGGGGTCAGTTCCTCCTATTTCTCTCCTAAGCTTCTATTGTGGGGCATCATCAGCCGCGGCTGCGGCTGATGATGCGGACGATGCCCATAACGGCGGCGTACAGCACGCCGGCCACAGCCCAGATGATCCAGCTGTACCGGGGTTGGCCGTTGCCGTGGGGACCGTAGGTGTACAGCAGGAACACCGCCGTGGCGGTGAGCCAGTAGATCATGGTGACGGTGCCCATCAGCTTGTGGTGCTTTTTCTGGGGACGGGTGTAGTCGCCCTCCTCCAGCAGCTGCTCCATGGCGCCCTGATATACACCGGCTGTGACCAGGGCCAGACAGCCGATGGCCACCAGCACCAGTAGCGCGCAGACAGCGGCGATATAGAGCAGGTCGCTGCCGCTTATGCACATGGCGGCGAACAGCGGTACGGCGGCCAGCACACACAGCACCACGCCCACGGTGACGAGCCGGGTATGGGTGTCCTTGTATTCCCGCTGCCGCTGGCGGACCATGCCCTCCACGCCGTACTCCGTTTCAAAGGGTTCCTCCTCCAGAAACCGGTACTCCTTGGCTTCTGCACCTGCCCGCAGAAAGATGCTCACGGCCAGCGCCACCAGACCCAGCAGCACGCACAGCCCGATGCCCGCGGCGGCATTTTCGGAGATGTGGAAGCGCTGCACCTCGCTCATGCCGGCCAGCAGCAGCAACGTCACCGGGGAGATGATGCACAGGGCGGTGGCTATGGCGATCTTCGGCGCGGCGGCCTTACGCAGGGCCAGATAGGCGGAGGCCTGGGTCAGGCTCACGCGGCGCAGGGGCGTGTCGTCGTCCTGGGCCGCGGCGCAGGGCGTTTCCTCCTCCAGTTCGTCCTTCAGCAGGAAGTCGGTGGAGACACCGAACAGGCGGCTCATCATCACGACCTTATCCATATCGGGCACGGACTGTGCGCCCTCCCATTTGGATACGGACTGGCGGGTGACGCCCAGCTTCTCGGCCAGGTCCTCCTGGCTCCAGCCTGCCTTTTTCCGCAGGGACACGATCTTGTCAGCTAAAATCATAGGTATGCGCTCCTTCCGTATGACGGCGGGTGCCGCCGTTTGGTTTTGATGGCGCTATCATACGGGTTTTGCCGGTTGCGGTCTATAAACCGGGGCTGGAAATGTGTCAACCGGCGGTTGCGTTTCGGATTTTTGGGCAGTTTTCCCCTTTTGCTACAGGCTTATTGTACGCGAAAACGTTTTCACTGTCAACTTACAGGACGGTAAGATTTTATTAAGATATGTGCAAAAAAAAGAGCCGCCCGGAGGGCGGCCCGTCTGTATTTTGTTATTCCTCCGTGAAATGCACGTGGTTGAAGATGTGGTCCTGACAGAAGCAGTGGTACCCGACGCACTTGCTGCAGTAACGGAATTGCAAATCAGGGTAGTCGGTATCCGTGCGGCCGCAGACGGCGCACTTGTGGCGATAGCCCTGCTGCTGGGCCTGCTTGGCCTGCTGCTGTTGGGCCTGACGGAACTGGACGGTCTTGCGGGAGTTCTGGTATTTGGCGCGCTCCTTCAGGTAGTGGACCTCCGGCCAAATGAACACGGCGAAGTTCAGCAGGGCCACGATGGGCAGCACTACACCGGCCCAGTTGTGGGCGCCGATGGCCTTGATGATGTCGAAGGCGAACAGTGCGCCGTCCAGGTACGCCAGCCACTTCATCCTCACGGGGAGGATGAAGAACAGCAGTACCGTGGTGTCCGGGAACAGGAAGGCAAAGGCGAAGAACATGGACAGGTTCACATAGCCGGTGCCCGCTGCGGTCAGGTAGGGGTTGCCGGTGATGAGACTGGCCAGCACCACGCCCAGCACCGTCAGCAGCGCGCCGCTGATGTAGTACAGATTAAATTTGGCCGTGCCCCACTGGCGCTCCAGCGTGGAGCCGATCCAGTAATAGAAGTAGAGACTGATCAGCAGGGCAAAGGGACTGGAGTAGGCGGGCACGAACACAAAGGTCACCAGCCGCCACACCTCGCCGTGGAGCAGGGCATTGAGATTGAAGGTCAGAAAGCTCAGGGCGTTGGCGTCGTTGGCCTGGGTCAGCAGCATGAGCACATAGACCGCCACGTTGCCGATGACGATAACGCGCATGAGGTTGGGAATGCCGAACCGGGGATGGGCGGCGCAGAAGCGCTGCACCCCGTCATAGAGTTTTTTCAAGGGGAGTGTCCTCCTGTGTACAAATTGTGTTCAGTATAACCCATAACGGCGGAAAAGTCATGTCATTTTTTTGAACAATGGCAAAGTTTCCGTACAGTTGAATTATTTGCAAAAATCATGGAAATGCTATTGACAATGCTAAAAAAACTGTTACAATATGCTGTACAAGTAAATACCTTATCAAGAGTGGCGGAGGGACCGGCCCGATGAAGCCACGGCAACCTGTTTTTTCAAGGTGCCAAATCCGGCGAACGAATCGAAAGATGAGGATGAGCAAAGAAGCACAGCGCTCTGTCGGTTCGGCAGAGCGCTTTTTTCAATGACCATCCGCGAGATGAAAGGAGAAAAAATTATGGCAAGACATCTGTTTACCTCTGAGTCCGTTACCGAAGGGCATCCCGACAAGGTCTGCGACCAGATCAGCGACGCGGTGCTGGACGCGATCTTCGAGAAGGACCCCAATGGCCGCGTGGCCTGCGAGACCTGCGCCTCTACCGGTCTGATCCACATCATGGGTGAGATCACCACCAGCTGCTATGTGGATATCCCCAAGATCGCCCGCCAGGTGGTGCTGGACATCGGCTATAACTCCTCCGAGTGCGGCTTTGACGGCAACACCTGCGCCGTCATCACCAACATCGATGAGCAGTCCGGCGATATCGCTTTGGGCGTGGACAAGAGCTATGAGGCCAAGGCCTCCGGCAAGAGCGAGCTGGACAACGGCGCCGGCGATCAGGGTATGATGTTCGGCTACGCCTGCAACGAGACGCCGGAGCTGATGCCTCTGGCGATCTCCATCGCCCACAAGATGGCCAAGCGCTTGACCGACGTGCGCAAGCAGGGTCTGGTGGACTATCTGCGTCCCGATGGCAAGACCCAGATCACCGTGGAGTATGGTGAGGACGGCAAGCCCGTCCGCGTGGATACCGTGGTGCTGTCCACCCAGCACAGCCCTGACGTGACGCTGGAGCAGATCCGCAAGGATATGATCGAGCTGGTCATCAAGCCCACCGTGCCCGCCGGGCTGCTGGACAGCGAGACGAAGATCTATGTGAACCCCACCGGCCGCTTTGTCAGCGGCGGCCCCGCCGCCGATACCGGTCTGACCGGTCGCAAGATCATCGTGGACACCTACGGCGGCAGCGCGCCCCACGGCGGCGGCGCTTTCTCGGGCAAGGACCCCACCAAGGTGGACCGCAGCGCGGCCTACGCCGCCCGCTGGGTGGCCAAGAACGTGGTGGCTGCCGGTCTTGCCGACAAGTGCCAGGTGCAGCTGGCTTACGCCATCGGCGTGGCGCGTCCCGTCAGCGTGCTGGTGGAGACGTTCGGCACCGGCGTGGTGGCCGACAGCGAGCTGGAGGCCGCGGTGGAGAAGGTCTTTGACCTGCGCCCCACCGCCATCATCCGCGATCTGGACCTGCGCAAGCCCATCTATCGCCAGCTGGCCGCCTACGGTCACATGGGCCGCGAGGATCTGGGCGTGGCATGGGAAAAGACCGACCGCGTCGAGGCCCTGAAGGCCGCCCTGGGCAAGTAATTGCGGGGAATTCCGGCGGTTAGCCAAAAGTAACTTGCATTTCTCCGATTCCTGTGCTATACTGGTTCCTAATAAGAACAAGGAGTGATCACATGCATTTGCAGGAATCCGGCGAGATGTATCTGGAGACCATTCTGGTCCTGACCAATCAATCGCCCCACGTCCGCGCCATCGACGTGGGCGAGTACATGGGCTATTCCAAGCCCAGCGTCAGCCGTGCCATGGGGCTGCTGAAAAACGGCGGCTACATCAAGGTGGACGACAACGGCTTCATCACGCTGCTGGAGCCGGGCCGCGAGGTGGCCGAAATGATCTACGAGCGTCACACACTGCTGACGCAGTATCTCATCCGCCTGGGCGTATCGCCCGAGGTGGCTGCCGAGGACGCCTGCAAGCTGGAGCATGTGATCAGCGATGAATCCTTCCAGGCCATCAAGCGCCACGCCCATCTGGGTACGGTAAAATAAGCGAAAAAGAGTGACCGTCTTAAACGGTCACTCTTTTTTTTGCGCCGGTCAATTCCGCCAGCAGACCCCGGCAGCCCGCCAGCACGTCCTGCCAGGCGGCCTCGAAGTCGCCGGTGTACCAGGGGTCGGCCACGCTGCCGGGACGCGCCGTGTACGCCAGCAGCAGGTGCAGCTTCCCATCGGGATCGCCGCCGCAGATGCGCCGCATGTTCCGCAGATTGGCCTGGTCCATGCCGATGAGCAGGTCATAGGCGTCATAGTCCTGCGCCGTCAGCTGCCGCGCCGCGTGGCCGCCGCAGGGGATGCCGTGCTCCGCCAGCTTCCGCCGCGCCGGGGGATAGACCGGATTGCCGAGCTCCTCCCGGCTGGTGGCCGCCGATCCGATATGAAACTGTGACGCCAGCCCGGCCTTCTGTACCAGGTCCTTCATCACGAACTCCGCCATGGGGCTGCGGCAGATGTTGCCGTGGCAGATGAATAAGATTTTTGATCATGTCTGTGTACGCTCCCTGTCTGTTGTTTCCTTCAGTATACCAGCCGTCCGCCCATTCGTCGAGAGGGAGTTTTCTCCGCGGGGCGGACAGAACCGAAGCCGCGGGTGCTGCATAAGCATCCGCGGCCTTGGCGAAAGGAAATAAAAGAGAATGGCATAGGGATCGCCCCGCAGGAGGGCGCGGGGCGGGCCGGATCAACCGGCCAGGGTGGCGGCCATGACCGCCTTGATGGTGTGCATACGGTTCTCCGCCTCGTCAAAGACGATGGACTGGGGGCCTTCAAACACCTCGTCGGTGACCTCCATGGCGTCGCGGCCGAAGGCCTCGCCCATCTCCTTGCCCACGATAGTCTTGTGGTCGTGGAAGGCGGGCAGGCAGTGCATGAACACGGCCTTGTCACCGGCCTGGGCCATGAGCTGGGCGTTCACCTGATAGGGGGCCAGATCGGCGATGCGCTCCTTCCAGACCTCCACAGGCTCACCCATAGAGACCCACACATCGGTATAGATCACGTCGGCGTTCTGGACGGCCGCGGCGGGATCGGTGATAAAGGACAGGGTGGCGCCGGTCTCCAGGGCGATGGCCTGGCATTCGGCAACCAGCGCCTGGTCGGGAAAATACTTCTCCGGCGCGCAGGCTACGAAGTGCATGCCCATCTTGGCGCAGCCCACCATCAGGGAGTTGCCCATGTTGTACCGGGCGTCGCCCATGTACACCAGCTTCTTGCCCTTCAGACCGCCGCAGTGCTCCTGAATGGTCAGGAAGTCCGCCAGGATCTGGGTGGGATGGAATTCGTTGGTCAGGCCGTTCCATACGGGAACGTCGGCGTACTGGGCCAGCTCCTCCACGATGCTCTGGCCGAAGCCCCGGTACTCGATGCCGTCAAACATGCGGCTGAGGACGCGGGCGGTGTCGGCGATGCTCTCCTTCTTGCCGATCTGGGAGCCGGTGGGGTCAAGGTAGGTGACGCCCATGCCCAGGTCATGGCCCGCCACCTCGAAGGCGCAGCGGGTACGGGTGCTGGTCTTTTCAAAGATCAGGGCGATGTTCTTGCCCTGGCACAGGGCGTGGGGGATACCGGCCTTCTTCTTGGCCTTCAGGTCAGCCGCCAGCTCCAGCAGGTAGCTGATCTCCTCGGGGGTGAAGTCCAGCAGCTTCAGGAAATCCTTGTTTTTCAGACTGGTCATGGGAGTGCTCCTTCCAAATAATAAGATAGGGCGTCAATGCCGGTCGCCCTTGTGCAGCCGCTTCTCCAGTACCGCCAGCAGCCGCGTCAGCGCCACCACGATGATGAGGTACGTCAGCGCCACCACCATCAGGGGATTGAACGCGTCAAAGGTGTTGTTGCGGATCAGGTTGCCGGCCCGGGTCAGATCCTGCACGGCCACATAACCGGCTACGGCGGTCTCCTTCAGCAGGGCGATCATCTCATTGCCGATGGCGGGCAGGATGTTCTTCATGGCCTGGGGCAGGATCACATGGATGGTGGTCTGGACCCGGGACATGCCCAGCGACCGGCCTGCCTCCATCTGGCCCGCATCCACCGCGCCGATGCCGCTGCGCATCAGCTCGGCCATATACGCGCCGGAGTTGATGCCGAAGGTGACAATGCCCACGGTGATACCTCCGCTGACGCCGCTGGCGGACTTCATGATGACGAAGTAGAAGATCAGCAGCAGCACCACCACGGGGATGCCCCGGATGACGGTGGTATAGATGTCGCACAGCACACACAGGGGCTTCATGGCGCGGCTTCCCTCGCCGCAGTATTTGATGATGGCTACCAGTGCGCCGATGACGATGCCGATGCACAGGGCGCCCAGCGTGATGATGGCGGTATTGCGCAGGCCGTCCACCAGCATCATATAGCGGTCATCCTCTAAAAATGTGGAGGCCAGCTTGGCGCCCCAGTTGGTAAAGAATTGGCCGATGGCGGTAAAAATATTCATAGCGGCGGCTCCTTAGAAGTATCTTATCATGCCCCGCCCGTCGGCGTGGGACAATTCGCGGAGAATTGGGGGTATTTAACAGGCAAATGAAGAGTGAAGAGAGAAAAGTGAAAAGTGAAGAGTTGCGGTATGCCGCTGAAGCGGCATGATCGGAATATGTTTTGCTTCTCTCTGTGCTATCGGTGGTCCGTTCGTAGGGGCGGACGACCCTGTCCGCCCGACCGTATCACGCGGCGATTCCTTGTGCCCGCCGTACCACACGGCGGTTTCTTGCACCCTTGTGTAGGGGGCGGCGTCCTCGACGCCCCGTCGGTTCACCGGAAAATTTTACGTTCGCCGCACGGGCCGTCGGGGACGCCGGCCCCTACGACGTTCTATCGTCGGTGCCTGCGTTCATCACACGACGGTTCTTGTGCCCATCCGTAGGGGCCGACGACTCTGTCGGCCCTATCGAAAATCGTATCGTCATCGTGGGGGCGGACAGAGTCGTCCGCCCCTACGAAGCTCTATGGATGCTCCGCTGACGTATCGTCAGGGTGCGATGTACGTCACGCCGTACTGCTGGAAGATCTGCTCGATGGTGCCGTCGGAGAGCAGGGCGTCCAGGGCCTCGTTGAAGGGAGCCAGCAGATCGCTGCCCTTCTGCAGGGCGAAGGCGTAGGGCTCGGAGGTCATGGCCTCGTCCAGGACGGTCAGGCCCAGCTCCGGCGCCATGGCCAGGGCCACCTCGTTGTCCACGACCCAGGCGTCCACCTTACCGGCGGTCAGAGCCGCGGCGGCGTCGTTGTTGGCGGTGAAAGCCAGCACCTCATAGCCGTTGGCCATGCAGTACTCCTCGGCGGTGGTGCCGGTCTGGACGGACACCTTCTTGCCCTCCAGGTCAGCCTTGCCGGTGATGCTGCTGCCATCGGCCACCACGATGGCCTGGGCGGCCATGAAGTACACGCTGGAGAAGTCCACGTTCTCTTTTCTCTTGTCGGTCACGGTGATGCCGGACATACCCACATCGAACTTACCGGCCTGGACACCGGGGATGACGGAGTCAAAGTCCATCTGCTGGATGTCCAGCTCCATGCCCATCTTCTCGGCGATCTTGCTGAGGATATCCACCTCGATACCCACTACCTCGCCGCCCTCCAGGGACTCGAAGGGGGGGAAGTCGGGGCTGGTGGCCACCACCAGCTTGGTCTTGGCGGCGTCGGAGGCGTCGTCACCGGCGGGAGTGCTGTTGTTGTCGGAATTGCTGCTGCCGCAGCCGGCCAGCAGGCCCAGCGCCATGACCAGCGCCAGCGCAAAAGCGGTAAACTTTTTCATCGTTATTCTCCTTTTGTATCGTTTTTTTGTTGGGAAAGGTACGTCTTTATGGCGGCGATCTGCGCCTCCACGGAGGCGGGGCCGCCCGGCGAGGTTCGTCGTGCCACGCAGTTCTCCAGCGCGATGGCCGGGTATACGTCCTCGTCGAACACGTCGCTGTACTGCTTCAGGGTATCCAGCGGCAGGGCCTCCAGCACGGTGTCGTGATGGATGCACCAGGCCACCAGCTCACCGGAGATCTTATAGGCGGTGCGGAAGGGCAAACCCTTCTTGGTGAGATAGTCCGCCAGATCGGTGGCGTTGATGAAGCCCTTCTGTGCCGCCTTGAACATGGTGTCGGTACAGGGCTTCATGGTGGCGATCATGGGGGTGAACACCTGCAGACACATCTTCACGGTGTCCACCGCATCGAACACGGCCTCCTTGTCCTCCTGCATGTCCTTGTTGTAGGCCAGAGGCAGGCCCTTCAGCGTGGTCAGCAGGGCCATCAGGTCGCCGTACACGCGGCCGGTCTTGCCGCGGCACAGCTCCGCCATGTCCGGGTTCTTCTTCTGGGGCATGATGG
>ERZ857998.1555-NODE-1555-length-25257-cov-9.084715_pt1 | contig 25257 bp, 21 predicted proteins | sample MGYA00519954_ERZ857998 | MGnify/ENA primary metagenome ERZ857998 (study PRJEB31778, sample SAMEA3449424) | human gut metagenome | biome: human gut; feature: human-associated habitat; material: faeces | place: United Kingdom | collected 2010/2012 ...
CCTCCGGGTTTCCATTTTCGTCTGAATTTCATTTCTTGTTTCCACCTTTCTTGATAATATATCCTCAAAGCCTTACGGCATTTGGGCGCAAAAAAAGCGGGAACAACGATTCTGGTAAAATCCAGTGTGTTTGCCTGACAGCAAACACTCGTCATTCCCGCAGCATTGGGGTGTTACTACCCCGTAAAATAAAAAGCCAGCAGCAGCCGGCCTCTCATGGCGCAGCAATACTACTGACAAAAACGTACAAACCTGACAACGTGCACAGGTGGATCGCTCCACACACAGGCCAATCGACCCATGCCCCAAGCAGGGGAAATTGTGCAAACTCATTTACAGGCAAAGTGTAACACAATATATTGTATAAGTCAATACGCAAATACTATATTTAGGTTTTCTGAGATGTATGCAAAAAATACTGACAGAGTCTTGTATTTATTTTATGAATGGTAAAAGCCATCCGCTCCGCACCTTGAAATCGCCCTCAGAGATAAGGAGGGCTGCATAGATTCGTCCGGAAGTTATACAGGACCGGCTGACAGTATGCCTTTGCGTACCTGCCGGGGAAGTGCCGCACAGCGGCAGCCTGCAAATACGCGGCCTGAAGCGAGGGCGCAGGAAATGGTCCGGAAAGCGAATTGACTTTCAATAAAATTATGCTTGGCAATCGTTGTTGTGGAGAGTATAATATGCCTACCCTGCTAAACAATTAGGGAAGGAGGTATTCACTACAAACTATAGCGGTTTCCAAGCTGCAAGGAGGTATTATTTTGTCTGACCAAATCTGCAGCAACAATGTTCAACGCACCTACACCGTCGAACAGATCTCAAAAATTCTAGGTGTCAGTCTACGCAAGACCTACTATCTTTGCGAACATACAACAGATTTTAAGGTCATTCGACTTGGCAAACGGTGCCTACGCATTCATAAAGAATCATTCGATTCTTGGTTCAATGCGTTAGATCAATCATAAAGCAACGAGCAAGAAAGGAACCGTTATGGCAACATATACAATACGCGGAACATCGCACAATGTCGTCTATACTTACAAAGCAGCTGACGGAAAACGTAAGCAGCAATGGGAATCCTACTCTTCTGAATTGGAAGCAATTCAGCGCAAAGCCTATATTGACTATCTTCAATCTCAAAACAGGGCATCTGATATTACGCATGAAGCATCCGAGTATCGTAGAAAAAAAGCCGTTGAAAAGGTAGCTCAAAAAATCGCTGCTGAAAATGCAGTAGCTACTCCCGATACTCCGTCCCCTGAAAGCGAAGACAATATGAGCAAGACCTATCGAGAATTTATGGAGCGGTTTCTTCCAATACACGCAAGAAAGAAGAACTTCTCACCTAAAACCTATGACAGCTATCGTCAAAATCTGGAGACGCACATATACCCCTATTTTGGTGATTGGGTCATGAGTTCTATTACCAGCAGCGCCATTGACGGCTTTATCGACCATCTTTTTCAGAAGCCTTGCCGTGGAAGCAAGAGTTATGGCAAACACACTTCGGAAATTCCAACACTGAGTTCTGGGACCGTAAAAAAATGCTATAACATTCTTACACTTGGCTTTGAAACAGCAAAACGATGGAACTACATCGCAGAGATTCCCAATACCAAAGGTCCATCCGAACACTACAAGAGGCGTAAAGCCTGGTCTTCTGAGTATATTTCAAAAATTCTCGATCAGATTCAAGATGATCCCATCCTCCATCTCTCGCTTCACCTGGCCTTTGTATGTTCACTTAGAGCGGGCGAGATTGTTGCTATTGACATTCACTCAATCAACCTTGACGAAGGCAGCATGTGGATCTCCCAAATTCTTGAACGTGTCTCTGACGAGGCCCTCAAAAATCTCTCCAGAGAAAAGATTGCTAAAGTTTTTCCAAAACAGTTTTCTAACGCTAAAAGCCACCTTGTCTTAAAAATTCCAAAAACAGAAGGCAGTTTGAGAAAGCAATACCTGACAAGCCCATTAGTTCAAGAAATCAAAGAGCGCATTGCGGAAATCAACAGAGCGAAAGAATCTCTCGGTTCTGAATATCAAGATAATGGACTGCTGATTTGCCAGCCAGATGGACGTCCCATTGACCCAAATAATCTCTGCAAGTCCTTCAAAGAATGGCAAAGCGCAATGAATATTACGGACCAAATTGATCTTCAGGGTTTACGTAAGTCAGGACAAATGCACAAAATCAGACTGACTAAAAACAATTACCAACTTGTGGCTGCTAACGCTGGACAATCCCCGGAAGTACTTATGCATCATTACAATGAAGCACTTGAAGTAGAGAAGCAACAGCTTGCATCGATGGTTGAATCAAGTTTTTATCCAACTCCTGCAAAATCAAATGAGAAGCCAGCATCTCTTGACGCAGCCGAAATTCTAAAACTGATTCAGGAAAATCCTGACCTCTCTGCCAAGCTCATGCAGCTATTAAAAGTCTCTGCATAAGACAGCACACGATACAAACACTTTTTCGTTTAGCATGATGTTTAGCAACCCCGCAAATCTATGGTACTTGAGGTTCGACTTAAAAAAAGAAAAAACCTCGAAACCATAATGGTTTCAAGGCTTTTCTGTGGAGCTGCTGACCAGATTTGAACTGGTGACCTCATCCTTACCAAAAAGCCCTTGCATTTTTTAGTGAGTACCCATTCATGTTAAAGAAGCCCCTTGAATCCCTTGTACCGCAAGGGATTCAAGGGGCTTCTATTTTATCTTCTGACGCTGCGTGTTGGTTCGTATTGGGCTGTTTTTGGCCGGTTGTTGGAAAATTTGTTGGAAAGCCTCTGTTGCTAACAACGTCCCTACGTGCCCGCCGCACGGGATAAGATCAATGAGGGGATCGACAGACTGTAGCACCACACAGTCTGTCGATCTCTTTTCTGTTCACAAATTTATCTCCGGTGCAGTGAGATGAGTAGACAAAATTACCTAACAATGATACCTTAATTAAACGATGGTTTTATGTAAAATGTTATATATAATCCAACTCAGAAGAGTTCGATAATTTGATAACATATTTGCTCAGCTTGAAACCAGTCAATAAAAACGGGTTGTAAAAGGTGATCAGTATGTCGTCACGAAAAGAACAATTAAGAATTTGGTCGGTGGGAATTGGCTGTGCTGTCATGGCGGCGCTAAAGGCGTTACCCTTTTCCGTATTGTCGATTTTTTCTCTGCCGATGTGTGAGGAACTTGGGGTTTCCATGGGCAGTATATCCATCATATTCAGCGCCGTTTCCGTGGGGACGTTAATTATGTCGCTGGCCATCGGCAGGATTTTCGCCACGGCACCAACAAAGCTCCTGGTGGTCGTAGGCGGCGTCTCTACCCTCGTCTTTCCAGTGATAATCGGAATTGCGCACAGTGTGACGACGGTCATTACGGCTGGCATAACCTTTGGCTTTTTGGGTAGCCTCGCAAGTTCTACTATGGCGCAAATCATCATTTCAAAATGGTTTGTCAAGGCCAGAGGCATCATGATGAGCGTTGTTCCAGCTTGTTCGACCGCCCTCAGCACCATTTCTTTTCCAATTCTCACCCGTCTGATACAAACCCATGGGTATAGGCTTGTAGCTGTTTGGCTTGGCATCCTTCTTGGCGGGGCTATTATTTTACTTGGCCTTTTTGTTGTGGTCGGATCACCAGATCAGGTAGGTCTGAAGCCCTATGGATGCCGGGAAGAATTTTCGGGCGCTGGCAGCCAAGGGCAACCGATACATCAGGAAATATCTGGAATCCCCCTGCGGCAGATATTCAGGACAACGGTGTTTTGGTGGATTCTGCTGATGGGATTTCTGGTCGGCTGCAGTATGCAGATCTACAACAGTCAGGAATCCAGCTTCTACCAGTCTATTGGACTCACGGCGATGGAGACAGGCCTCATCCTTTCCTTAAACACTTTAGCTGGGTCAGCGGGCAATCTTCTGTTTGGCATAATCAGTGACAAGAAAAGTTCCGCGGCGGCAGCTTATATCCAGGGTCTGCCGGCGACGGTGGTTTTTCTGGCGGTTTCCCTTTGGAAGGGCTGGGTGGGAGCCGTCATTTGCTCGGTATGCTTTGGCGTAATGAATGGCACCGCTTTGTTTGGCCCCATTATGCTGCCAAAGCTGTTCGGAACAGAACAATCTGCCTCTATGATCGGTATATTCTATACCGCTGTGTGCCTTGGCAATGTACTAGGGCCAATTCTCTCAGGGTTTCTGTTTGATATCTACAAGAACTATGTGATGCCTTTTCAGATCGCGGGCATCATGATGGCGATCATGCTGGTGGCGGCGTTCAGGGTGACGCACCAGAAATCCGTATGATCTGTCAAAAATCGTGAAAATCAGGGGGGTGACGTAATGGCGAAGAGTTCGGATATCCCACAATTCGGTATGTTGTCGGGTGTAAAAGTGCTCAGCTCCGGTGTTGTTGTGGCTGAACCTTTTGCGGCCGCCCTGATGGCGGAGCATGGCGCCGATGTCATTCATGTGGAAAGCACCCGCCATCCCGAAACAACTCGCTGCTTGACCTTAAGCTGGGCCCAGGATGCCCGAAACAGGCGTGCTTTAAGTCTTGACCTCGCAAGCCCCAAAGGACGTGAGATCTTCTGCCGGCTGCTCCAGTGGGCGGACATTTGGATGGAGTCCTCCAAGGGCGGTACTTATGACAAATGGGGGTTGACCGATGAGTATGTACACTCGGCCATCAATCCCAAGCTGGTGATCGTTCATGTCTCGGGCTACGGCCAGACCGGCGTGGAGGAATATGTCAAGCGCGGCAGTTACGACCCGATCGCTCAGGCCTTCTCCGGATATATGTTCTTAAACGGCGCCCCGGAGCCTCAGCCTCCGATGGTAGCACAGCCGGGCACCGGCGACTTTGTAACGGGCCTGTTTGCCCTCTGGTCAGCGCTGGCGGGCCTTGTGAAAGCTAGCCGCACCGGCAAAGGCGAAGTGATCGATGTTTCTCAATATGAATCGCTGCTGCGCATTTCAGCCCACCATCCCAGTACATACTTCACCACAGGCGAACAATCAATGCGTACCGGAAACGCTTCAAACATGGTCGGCGGCTTTGACGTGTATCAATGCAAAGATGGCAAATATGTGTATGTCGCGATGAATGTGGGTTCCTGCGTCAAACGCGGAATCAGCCTGTTAGGGTTGGAGAACGATCCGGACTTTCCGCCGGATCTGCGGTTGATCCGTATGGGTACTCCCACTGCCACGAAGCTGGACCAGGCGATCAAGAACTATTGTCGGCGCTTTACGGCGCAGCAGGTCGATGAGACATTCAACGCCGCAGGGATCCCCTGCAGCGAAGTGATGGAGTATAAGCAGATAGGTGAAAACCCCCAGGTGAAAGCCCGGGAAAATATAGTGGAGTGGTTTGACGAGGCTTCCGAGCAGTACGTTAAAGGTATTGGCGTCCTGCCGAAAGTCAAATACAGCCCTGGCCGTATCTGGCGGGGAAGCGCCAAATATGGGCAGGACAATGAGGATATTTTGGAGGAACTGGGCTTCGGTGAAGAGGAGATCGCTGGCCTTTACAGAGATAAGATCATTGTCAAAGAAGGCGTATGACAAAATCAGCGCAGAAAGGATGAGCTTCGTGGCAGCGGACAGGAATAGGACACAGGGAGTCGCTGCGGATATTTACCGCATACAGGTCCCGATGCTGGGAAAATCCGTGGGTGTCAACGCCTATCTCGTCAAAACCTCCGAGGGCTGTTTGCTTGTGGACACGGGCTGGGATTCGGAAGAGTCTTTTGATGGACTGGTCCGCGGTCTCGCTGATGTCGGGGCAGCCTTGGAGGACCTTCGCTATATCGTCCTCACCCATAACCACGCCGACCATTATGGGCTGCTCCACCGGCTTATCCCTCACACTCATGCCAAGACCGTGATGCACGGAACAGAATGGCAGTATGTCCATTTGCTTTATTCAGACACGGATTCCCTACGGGCCAAAACAGATGCCTGGCTGCATACCCACGGTATGCCGGAGTACGAGCAGTCTGTGCTGTCAAAAAAGCAGTTAGGACTGTTGTCCCTGGAATCCATGGTGACGCCAGATCAAATCGTGTTGGGCGGCGAGCATCTGCGTTTAGGCCGCTTTGATTTTGAAGTGATATCTACGCCGGGGCATTCCGAGGGACATATCTGCCTTTACGAGCATACCTGCCGCATACTTCTTTCCGGTGACCATGTGCTGCCAAACATCACACCCAGTGTCTGCCTGCACTTGCAATCACCTGGCCATCCGCTAGCCGATTACCTCAGTTCTTTGGATCGGGTGGCCGCGCTGCCGGCTGAACTGGTGCTGCCGGCCCATGGCGAACCCTTCCGAGATTTTTCAGGGCGCGTGAACGCGATCAAGACCCATCACGAAGAGCGCAAGGCGGAGATGCTGGCTGTCCTGGATGAAGGGGAAAAAACAGCGTTCGAGGTGGCGTCGAAAAGCACATGGTCTACGGGTGGGATGCCATGGAAACAGTTACCACCCCATATCCAACGGGTGGCCGTATCGGAAGCGCTCGCCCATTTGGATCTGCTCCTGATGCAGGGACTGGTTGTACAGGAGCACACAAATGGACTTTGCTTGTATAGATCGAAAAGGATGTGAGAGAATGACTTGACAGGGCAGCACAGCCATGTGGCTGCCGACGGGAAATTCACAATGATGCAATTATGAAAGGAGATGGCAACGTTGAGTAATGATGAAAAGAGGAACAACGCGGCATCCGCAATGCCGGAACTGACGTGGGAGGATACTGAGAAAGCGATCGGCACCCCCTTCTTTGTGGATCACGGCGCGGATGCGGTGACCGAGGGGTGGATCCGTTGGTGGAACGAAGTTCTTGAGGTAGGCTGCCCGATGTATTATGACAAAGCGGTTGCGGCCGAGCTGGGACATCCTGATATTCCCGCTCCCGCCACATTTGCTTTCATCGCCGCGGCGAGTCCTTTCTGGTCGCCTGGCGACCCAGAAGGAAGGACGGATCCTTTTATGCCTAAGGATCCCGCCATGTTTGTGCCGAAGCCCCGCACAACGAGGGGATTTGCCACCGACGTGGATGCCGAGTTCCTGCATCCTATCTATCCTGGTGACCGGCTCACGCGTACCGCCAAACTTGTGAGTGTCACCCGTAAGCGTCTCAAAACCGGGGACGGCGCGTTTTTCACCATAGAATCCACATATACCAACCAAAATGACGTTGAGGTCGCAAAGATGCGCATCACCTGTTGGAATGGTAATCCGGTAAAGGAGGGCGAATAAGATGGTGGACTGGAGTAAACAGATTTTCTTTGAAGACGTCGAGGTAAACGACCTTATTCCTGTTCTGCGGCTGCCGCTGACCACGAACCGCCTAATCATGGCGGCCGGTGCCAACCGGGATTTTGTAGCGATGCACAATGACAATGAGGCGGGGCGCAGGGCTGGCGCACCGGGGATGTTTGCCAATACCTGGTATGTCATGGGCCTGGCCGAGCGTATGCTGCGGGAATGGATCGGTCTGCGCGGCGAGGTAGTGCGGATCGGCCCCTTCCGTATGTCCCGTTTTAACTGCCCCGGCACTGTCACGGAGTGCGGCGGCACCGTGTTGGATAAGCGCCAGGAGGGCGGAAAGTGCTTGGTGGATCTGGATATCTGGCAGGATGACGGTTCCGGCCGGACCATGGTGGGGAAGGCGACGGTGGCCCTGCCCAGCAAAAATTGACCGGGAACGGAGAACGTACTTAGAAAGGAGAATGTAAGAATGGCAAAAGGAACTGATATTCCTAAATTTGGTCTTTTGAACGGCTTGAAGGTACTCGGCTGCGGCGTGGTGACTGCCGAGCCCTATGCTGTTGACATGATGGCAGAGCACGGCGCTGATGTGATCCAGATCGAGAATGTCAAGGCTCCGGAGAGGACACGTGGGAATATTCCCGCCTTTGCTTCGGAAAACCGCAACAAGCGCACCTTGGCCCTCAATGTTCCCGAGGGGAAAGAGATCTTTGAGCGTCTGCTGAAGTGGGCGGATATCTGGGTGGAATCGTCCAAGCCCGGTATGTATCCCAAATGGGGCTACACCGACGAGGCGGTCCATGCCATCAATCCCAAGCTGGTGATCGTCCATATCTCCGGGTATGGCCAGACCGGCGATCCGAACTATGTCAATCGTCCCGGCATGGATGCCTCCGGCCAGGCTTTCTCCGGCATCATGAGTATCAATGGTGAGGCCGGCGGTTCTCCCCTGGTGTCCAAACCTGGCTTGTCCGACTATCTGACCGGCCTGTACGCAAGCTGGGCCGCCTTGGCAGGAGTTTATTATGCCAGAGAGACGGGCAAGGGCGATGTGATTGATGTATCCCAGTATGAGCCTCTGCTGCGCTTCCAGTCTCCGAATATCATGCTGTATCTGCTCAAAGGGCTCCAGACACCCCGTACCGGCAACGCCAATGACACCTATGCGGGCATCAACTCCTACAAGTGCAAGGACGGTGCCTATGTGATGATCCAGGTAAGCGGAAAGAATGTGATCATTGCCGCCGCCCAAATGCTTGGTATCGCGGATCATCCGGCGCTGGCCGAGGGCAAGTCCCTCCTGTGGGGCACGGAAGAGGCCGAGCTAATGGACAACGCTCTGGCGAACTTCTGCGCGGAGCATACCGTGGAAGAAGTCGAGGCGCAGATGAGTGCTATCAAGGTGACGTGCAGCATCGTAATGGACTATGCGATGATGGCAAAAAATCCGCACATCATTGCCCGAAACGACTTTATCGAGTGGTATGATGAGCACGCCGGACAAAACGTGAAGGGTGTGGGTGTCTTCCCCAAAGTGCGGGACAACCCCGGACAGATTTGGCGCGGCGCACCCAAATTTGGTCAGGACAGCCAGGACATAATGGAGGAGCTGGGCTTTACGGCGGAAGAGATCGATGACCTCTGTGAGAAGCAGATCATCGGCAAGGCAAAGTAACCTTCTGTAGGGGGCCTTGAGGCCGGCTCAGAGATAAAAAATTGTGGAGAAGCTCTCTGAGCCGGCCTCAAGTTATCAACAAATAAATGAATATATGAACATAAAATCATTCAAAGAAAGGATAACGGAATATGGATTTTAAGTTTACCGAAGAACAGGAACTGTTGGCAGCCAGTCTGATCGAATTTATGGACCGGGAGTTCCCGGAAAGCCTGATGAAGGAATGCGATGAGAATCACCGCTTCCCCGAGGAGGCAAACAGGAAGTTTTTTGAAGCGGGTTTCGGAACTATCGGTATTCCCGAGGAATACGGCGGAACTCCCGCGGACATGGTGACCATGTGCATGGTCATGGAGATCGTCCACCGCTATGGCTGGCGCTGTGTCAGATACACCCCTCTGGCCTTTACCAGTATGCTGGAGTTTGGCTCTGAGGAACAGAAGGCCAAGTACCTCCCGAACCTGGCCAAAGGCATCCACAGAAGCGCTTTCGGTATTACCGAGCCCGGCGCCGGCTCCGACGCCGCAGGGATCAAGACCACCTACAAGAAGGTGGAGGGCGGATACATCCTCAACGGTTCCAAGATCTACAATACCGGCGCCAGCATTGCTGCGTACAACAATATCGTGGCCCGAGACGCCGATGTGGATGATCCCCACAAGGCCATGAGTATGTTCCTGGTACCCATGGACACGCCGGGCGTCCGCGCCGTGAACCTGAACAAGGTCGGCCAGTGGATGGAGCCCACCTGTGAGACCTTCCTGGACAACGTTTTCGTGCCCGACAGCGCGCTATACGGCAAGGAGCACGGCGCGTGGATCCAGCTGATGAAGCACTTTGAGGCCGAGCGTCTGCTCTGCGCGGCCATGTACTTTGGCATGGCGCAGACCGCCTACGCCGACGCCGTGGCCTATGCCAACTCCCGGGAGCAGTTTGGACAGAAGATCGGCAACTTCCAGCTGATCCAGGAAAAGATCACCTATATGCGCATCAAGATCGAAAATATGCACAATATGCTCTATAAAACGGCTTGGAAATATGATCAGGGCATCTCTATCCGCACGGAGTGCAACATGGCCAAGCTGTACGCCTGCCAGTCCTGCTGGGAGATCGCGGACGACGCCATGCAGATCCTGGGCGGTCTGGGCTATACCATGGATCACCGGGTGCAGCGCATCTGGCGTGATGCCCGCGTTGGCCGCATCGGCGCCGGCAGCGACCAGATCATGATCACCACCATTGCCAAGAACACCCTCAAAGAGCAGGCTTCCAAGGGGTATGTTGGCGGCACCCGGGGCTTGGGCTAAGAGGTCAATCTCCTTTTTTGAAAAACGGAAGTGGTTTCCTGACATGAAACTCTCCGGTGCGCAAGGATTCCGTTCGGTCGTACTCATGAGTAAGATAAGAGAGGATGAAATACTGTGAATAAAAATTCAATAAAAGCTTTCCTGTGCTGTGGCGGATGCGTTTTGAACATTGGTTTATCATATCTGTTCACCAATCTTGTAGGTCTGTTCTGTGTTCCCCTGGCCACGAAGCTGGGCGTTCAGTATGCGCAGATCGCCATTATTTGGACAACGTTATCTCTGGGAGCCATTGCCTCCCGCTCCTTCACGGGTACTCTGTTCCAGAAATACAATCCTAAAGTAGTGTGTGCCATTGCCGGCATCATGTTCCTGATCGGGCTTCCGGGGTTGACCATGGTACAAAGTCCCGTCATGGCCTATGTTCTGTTCTTTTTCGTGGGCCTGATGAATACGTTCACCAGTTCGCTGCCCTTCCAGCTGCTGGGCTCCAAGTGGATCGGGACTGGACGCGGCACCATCATCGGCATGACCCCCATTTTCTCCGCGATTTTCTCCACCCTCCTCGCGCCGATCGCTACCTCCTACGCGAAAACCTATGGTTTTGAAAAGACAGCGATGGTGGCCGGTGTTATCCTGTTCGTATGCTTTGAGCTCGTTACCCTGCTTTGCCTTTCCAGAGAACCCGCGGCTTACGGCATGGAGCCGGTGAACCTGAAGTTCCTGGAGGGCAAGGGCAAAAAGGCCAAGGCCGCGACTGAGATCTATGAGACCAAAATGCCCATCAGCGAGATCACCAAGCTGCCCGTGTTCTGGGTGATGATGGTTCTCCCGCCCATGATCTGCGTTGTGCAGCAGGCTTTCTATTCCAACAGAACCGCCATTTTGGGCTCCATGGGCCTGGATCTGACCCAGGTAGCCTATCTGGTTGGCTTTTACTCCATTGGCAACTGCATCCTGACCTGGCTGTTTGGCATCCTGTGCGATAAGATCGGCTTCAGAACATCCATCCTGATGTACGCCGCGGCCGGCGCGGTCCTCTGGTTTGCGTGGCCCGGTCTCAAGACCATGGGTCTGATCGGAGGCATGATTGTGATGATCTGCGCCAACGTGTGCCAGATCAACAATTACTTTGGCCCCAACGTTATGATCCCTCTGTTTGGTGTAAACAAGTCCTATACGTTGACTAGCTGGGCCTCCATGGCTGCGAGTGTCGGCTCTCTGGTAGCGCCGGTGATCGTATCGGTCATCGGCTCTTACGACACCGTCCTGTTCGCGGCTGCCATTGTGTATGTGGTCGTATTTGTACTGATGATGGTGGCCACCAGACCCAGCGCTCTCGCTGTCATTAAAGAAAAAGACAAAGCCTATGTGGAATCCCATAAAGGCGCGGCCGCGGAATAAAACAATTTGAGAAACAGCCGGAGTTCTTCCTACGGGAAGAACTCCGGCTGTTTCAAACGATCGGTGCTCCTAAAAGCGGGTCTATACCGCCAGCAGGCCAAGGCTTCTGGCCTGCTCCACGGCCTGGATGCGGGAATGAACGCCCAGCTTTGCGAAAATGTTCCTGATGTGGGTGCGCACAGTGGCCTCTGAGAGGGTAAACTTTTCCGCTAGCTGCGCCGTAGACATCCCCTTGGCCATACACTTGAGGATCTCCACCTCACGGGCGGTCATTTGGTCCACGGAGAGCTTCTGGGTCTCTGCCCTGCGGTAGCATGGGGTGTCCGTCATCTCCTGAAGAAGCCGGGCGGAATAGTCCGGGCAGATATTTGCCGCTTGGGCCATGGTAAGCAGGGAGCGCATGGGCTTTCCTTCGCAGATAAACACACGGACAAAGCCTTCCGGTTCGGCAAACTCCAGCGCGGGCTTCAGTGCGTCCAACGCCTTTGAGCGGGCATCCTGCTCATATAGAGCCAATGCCTGCAGTATACGCAGCTGCACGGCTAAATACCCACAGCCGCGTTCCTCCGCCTCGGCCAAAAAGTGCGTCAGCTGGTCCTGCATATCTTGAAACAGACCCGTCCGGCGTGAAGCACGTCCCCGCTCCAGCAGCAGCCGCATACGGGCCGGGATCTCCCCCCTTCTATGGGGGCGGTACAGTTCGTCCCCGTCGGCGGGAGGAATGCCGCCAAGCAGCTTCGCGGCGGCAACGAGATTGCCTTGATACAGTGCGATTTTCGCGGCGGCCGATTTGACATAAGGAGTCCAGTCAAACTCCGGTCTGGGCGCGGCACAGGCCAGTGCCTGATCCAGCGCTTTCCGGGAACCCACCGCGTCCCCTGTCAGGGAGAGGATATCGGCCAGATAGGAATAACCGCAGGGGATGTGGGTCCCTGTGCGCATACTCTCGTAGCCGCGCAGGCCCATTGTGAAACATTCCCTGGCCGCGTCTAATTTGTTCCACTCATAATACAGCTGCCCGAGAAAAATATATGCTCTGCTGATTTCCGCCCGCACAAGAGTGCCCTGCATACCGATAATGGTTTGTGACATCTGTTCAGCTTCCTGGAGTTTTCCTTGCCAGAGCTTAGCTGAAGCAAGCTGGGACAGCGCAACGGCGACCTTTCGCATGTCCGGCACTCCAGCGTAGGCCCTATAGGAACGTTCCGCCCATTCCGCGCCCTGCGCGGCGCGGCCCTCTCCCAAATAGGCTGAGCTGATGGAAAGGGCAGCGGTCGCTGTGGTGTAGCCGGACTTGTGTGTGATGCTGTCAGGTAAGCAGAAAAGGGCCTGCTCAGCATAGGCCAACGCCTCATTGTTGCGGCGCTGATCCCGGCTGATGAGGGAACGAAGAGCGTAGACCTCGCTCAGGCCCTCCTGGTTGCCTGCGTGCTGAAAGGCCGCCTCGGCTAATCGGAGGGGTCGTTCGGCCAACTCCATACTCTTGGAAAAGATACAGTGGTGCGCCGCTTGGAGGCAAACCTCCGGCTCAGACAGAAGGGTATCATCGGAAAAGGTAAGAAACATACGAAGCCATGGAAAACTGAATTTTTCATTCGATCTGCTGGCTGTGTCGAGCCTTTCAAAATGAGCGGCCATCAGGCGGTCGGCATGGTCCAACTCTCCTGCTGCCAAAGCCTGATTCGCGCTGGCAGCCAGATCCCCGCGAAGCTCATACCACTCGCGGGCGGTGGAATGGAATTTTTTTCGTTTCTCAAAGGAGGTTTTGCGATCCAGCTTAATGGTAAGAAAATCGCGCAAAGGCGCGGGATAGATGTACCAATGACGACTTTTATCCAGAGGCAAGATCAGGCAGAACGCCTCCAACTGCCGAAGATATTCATCGGAATCCTCCCTCTCAAGAACCGCGTCGCACAAAGAGCGGTGAAGAGAGGGAAGGATACTGGTGATCAGCATGAACTGGCGAAGCTCAGAATCGCTCTGTTCATGAAAGATCTCATTCAGATAATCCCAAAGATAACTGTCATCCGTATGGAGATGGAGGAGATAATCGTGTACACGCTCGGCGGGTAACTGCCGCAGGCGCAGTTGGATCAGCTGAAGACAGACGATCCAGCCCTCTGTGAACGCAGTTAAGGAGCGAACTGACTCCTCCGGCAGGTCCAGTTCTGATTTGCGGACAAAGGCTTCGATCTCATCGTTGCAAAAACGAAGATCCTCCGGAAAGATCTCGGTCAACGCATTTTTTACCCGCAGAGTGGCTTGAGAAAAAGAGGGTATCGTCCTGCCGGCGACAAACAGATGGAGGGTGGGCGGCATATGGAAAATCAGCCATTTGATGGAATCGTGGATCTCCGGATCGGTGATAAATTGGTAATCATCAAGGACAAGAACAAAATCCATGGCGGCATTCTGTGCTGACTGCCGTAAGAGATCCATGGTCTCCCGCACGGAGGTCAACATTTGGATCTCCGCAGGGAAGGAGGCGCTAAAAACCTCGGGAAACTGTGCATGGAATTGATGCAGGGAAAGGGTCAGCTTGTTCACGAAGCCGGATGCCGTGTTGTCTGCCGGATCCAGGCTTACCCATATCACCGGTGTCGGGCAGCCCGAAGCCCATTCATGAAGAAGAGCGGTTTTGCCCCAGCCCGCGGCCGCCGATACAAGAGTCAGGCTGTGCGCAGCCCCTTCGTCCAGCTTTGCCAGCAGTCGCGGTCGGGATATGTAGTTGGGTGGCGGTGTAAAATGGCTGGAACGACGATCTGCAAGCATGACCAACACACCCCTTCATTCGTACATCATGAGTTGACTTCCTTTTAATAATATAGAAAAGTCTTTTGTATGTCAAGAAAAAGACAATAGACGGCGTGCACCTCCCAAAAGATCGTTTTAAAATACACAATCAAAATACCTCATTTGAGCGTTGCAGGTACCTCAAACACTGCTTTATAATGATAAACAGCCAGAGTTGAAGGCCTAGTCGGTCAGCGGAGAATCCCCTCTGCTGAAGCGGGGCTTCCGGCTTCGGCGCACCGCTTGTTAGCTTTGTTAGCTTTGTATTGATTGGGATAAAACAAAAATAAAGGAGTGAGCCAATGAAAATCATCGTTTGTTACAAGTTAGTGCCGGAGGAACAGGATATTGTGGTCAAACGCGACAAGACGCTGGATTTTACACAGGCGCAGTGGAAGGTGGGCCAGTACGACCTGAACGCGGTGGAAGCCGGCGCGCAGCTGGCGGAAGCGGCCAGCGGGGAAGTCGTGGTTTTGACGGTGGGCGGAGATATCGTAGATAACTCCAAGTTGAAGAAGGATATCCTGTCCCGGGGGCCCGCCCGGATGTATGGCGTGAAAGATGAAGCCTGTGCGGCGGCGGACAGCTATGCCATTGCGCAGGTCCTGAAGGCCGGAGTCCTTAACATCGGCGACGCGGACCTGGTGATCTGCGGAGAAGGCTCCGGAGATATTTATGCCCAGCAGGTGGGACCGATGCTAGGCGCCCTGCTGGGCTGGCCGACGGTAAACGCGGTGAATAAGGTCACGGCGGCAGACGGTAAAGTGATCGTGGAACGCGGCTTGGAAAACGATGTGGAGGTGCTGGAAGTGGCCCTTCCGGCGGTCATCAGCGTGACTGCTGATATCAATGTTCCTCGGATCCCCGGAATGAAGGAGATCCTGGCTTCGGGAAAGAAGCCTGCCACGATCTGGAGTCTGGCAGATGTGGAGGCCAGCGCGGGCAGCGTCACCGAGACTGTGAGCATACTGGCTCCCGAGGAGACCGAACGGCTGCAGATCGTGCTGGAGGATGCCTGTGACGAAGCCATTGAGACACTGTACAACCATCTGCGCAAGCTGGTATAGGAGGAGCATGATGAATAAATTACAAAATGTTTGGGTCATCGCGGAGAGCGCGGCAGCAGAAGAGCTTGTGGCGGGCGCGGCAGTTCTGGGAGAAAATACAGCCGTGGTGCGCTGTGAAGGTCTGGAGACCGGATCGTATGTGAACAGTATTCCCTCTATTGTAAAGCTCGTAAAAGAAAAGGAGCCTGAGCTGGTGCTGACAGAGGCGACCAAAAACGGCCGTCTGGTGGCGGCAGCCATCGCAGCGGCGATGGGAACCAGCGTCCTGACCGATACCTCTGAGCTGAAGGTAGAGAACAGTGCTGTGGTCAGCAAACGGATGGTATATGGCGGCGCGGCCTTCAAGACAGAGAAAGTCTCGGAAGGCACGGCGGTGGTTTGCGTCGGCGCCGGGGTTTTCCAGGCGGACGGGACACAGGCCGGAGAGACCCTTACCGTGAAAGCCGAAACCGGAGCCTGCGGCATTACTTTTGTGGAAAAACGCGCAAAGCAGGTCCAGACGGTGAACCTGGCGGCCGCGAAAGTTGTGGTCGGTGTGGGCCGGGGACTGGAACGGGAGGAAAATCTGTCTCTTGCCAGAGATCTTGCCGCGGCAATCGGCGGGGAAGTGGGCTGCTCCCGCCCGGTGGCAGAGGGCGAAAAGTGGATGCCCAGAGAGACCTATATCGGCGTTTCCGGAGTGATGATCAAGCCGGAGTTGTACATTGCCTGCGGCATTTCCGGGCAGGTGCAGCATATGGCGGGCGTCAATCAGTCCAGAGTGATCGTGGCGATCAACAAGGATAAGAGCGCGCCCATCTTCAAGCAGTGCGACTACGGTATCGTGGGCGACCTGTCTGTGGTACTTCCGGCACTGACGAAAAAATTTGGACAGTAACCCTTGGTCATCTATACAGAGTTGTTGCACTAACAGACGTATGCACTAACGAAAGTAGGTATTGGAACGGTCCCTGTCTCATTAATATTGTGACATAATTCGTACGAGGAGATGTTGAACATGGAATGCAACATGAAAGACAGAGTGGTAATGGTATCTGGCGGTTCCAATGGAATTGGCAGATCAGCCGTTGAGGAGTTTGCAAAACGTGGATGCAAGGTTGTCATTTTTGATTATGACGAAACGACAGTAGATGAAATTCGTGAAGACTGTAAAGGTTATGGCGGCTCTGTTGACTTTAGGAAAGTAAATATGCTTGAGAAGCAGGAAATCATTGATGCTTTTTCCTATATCAAGGATAAATATGGAAAATTGGACTACGCTTTCAATAACGCTGGCGGAGGTCACTTAGGAAAAAAGTTTACTGAAATTGACGACAGCGTTTTCGACAGGGTTATGAAACTCAACGTGTATGCCAACTGGTATGCAATGAAAGAGGAATTTAAGCTGATGAGCAAAGCCGGTTTTGGTCGGATCATCAATGTAGTTTCTGGTGCAGGTATTATTCCCGCCGAAGGTTCCGCCGCATATGGTACCTCAAAGGCGGCTCTTGTAGCAATGACTAAAGTTATTGCACTTGATTGTCGTCGTGATAACATTACTGTCAATGCGATTGCTCCAGGCACTATCGCAACTGCCAAAACGCTGCCTTATAAAGAAAATAATCCTGTAGCCTGGAATAATATGTTAAAGGATGCTGTCAGCGGTCGTTTGGGGGAACCTTACGAAATCGCAAGAGTTGCCGTGTTCCTTTGTGAGGACGATTCTTCCTTCATTAACGGTGTTGTTATTCCGGTGGATGGGGGTTTTGTTGCTGGCAGGACAAGGGAAAATCTGTAATAAAATCGCAAGGGGTTTTGTTTCCTATTGGTATCTTCACTCGTCAAGCAGTGCGACTACGGTATCGTGGGCGACCTGTCTGCGGTACTTCCGGCACTGACGAAAAAATTTGGACAGTAACCCTTTGGGGAGGAAAAAGCGACATGCGCTTTAAATGAAACATGTGAAGGAAAGGATCAGAAGGAATGGATTTCAAGCTGAATGAGGAACAACAACTGATGCGGGATATGTTCCGGGAATACGCACAAAAGGAATTGAAGGCAATCGCTGCCAAGCTGGATGAGGAAGAGCATTTCCCCATTGAACTGATCCCACAGATGGCGGAGATCGGTCTGCTGGGTATCCCGGTTCCCGATGATTTCGGCGGGATCGGTCTGGGCGCTTTTGAAAACGCGATGGCAATTGAAGAACTTTCCAAAGTCTGTGCCAGCACCGGCGCCACAATTTGTATGCATTCTGCTTTCTGCTGTGATTCTATTGTTGCTTTCGGTACGGATGAGCAAAAGGAAGCCTACTTACCGGTGCTGGCTTCCGGTGAGAAGCTGGGTGCCTTTGCTCTGACTGAGCCCGGCGCAGGCAGTGATGCCGCCGCCCAAAAAGCCACCGCTGAGGACAAGGGTGACCACTATCTGCTCAACGGAAATAAGATCTTCATTTCCAATGGCAGCTATGCGGACATTTACATTGTGTTTGCTGTGACCGATAAGGCGGCTGGGCGCAATGGGATCAGCGCTTTTATCCTGGAAAAGGGGATGGAAGGATTTGAGTTTGGCAGCAAAGAAAAGAAGATGGGTATTCGCGGCTCTGCTACCTATGAGTTGATTTTCCGGGATGTTAAGGTCCCTAAGGAAAATTTACTTGGAAAAGAAGGGGAAGGCTTTAAGATCGCCATGGCCAGTATTGATGCCGGCCGGATCGGCATTGCCGCCCAAGCTCTTGGTATTGCTCAAGGAGCGATCGATGAAACGGTTCCCTATGTCCAACAGCGCGAACAGTTCGGCAAGCCTTTGAGTCAATTCCAGAACACTCAGTTTGAGCTGGCTGAGATGCAGACAAAAGTAGACGCTGCCCGACTGCTGGTTTACCAGGCCGCTTGTACTAAAGATATTGGTCAGCCTTACGGACATTTGGCGTCCATGGCTAAGCTGTTTGCGGCGGAAGCTGCTTCCGATGTGACCCGCCGCTGCTTGCAGCTGTTTGGCGGTTATGGATACACCCGCGAGTACCCCATGGAGCGTATGATGCGCGATGCCAAGATCACCGAGCTTTATGGCGGTACCAATGAAATTCAGAAAATCGTTATTTCCAAGTGGATGGGAGTCAGATAACTCTTATTTTCTCATCTGTATAGGGTCGGCATGAAAAGGTATTTCGCACGAAATATAATAGGAACGACAATTTTTCTATCTGAAGTTCAGAAGGTAAACGTCAAACCTATCGGCGTATGAAAAATGAGGACTCCAAGATCAACCCTCGGAGTCTTCATTACTATTCACTTCGCTCGGCATTCAGCCGGAGCATTCCAGGGCATCAAGGATTGGAGCACCGCTTCTTGGGAAAGGTCTGCGTCTTTTGCCGTTCTTAGCAACCATGTCAAATAGCTGTATGGATCCAAGCCGTTCTCAATAGCCGTCTGAATCATGCTGAACATAACCGCGCTGCCGGTGGCGCCCTTGGGGGTATTGGCCTTACGGTCAATGACAAAAGGCCTAATGCTTCTCTCTGCCCGGTTGTTGGAGATCTTCAGCCTGCCGTCCTTCAGATAATTGGACAGGTAGGGCCACTGCTCCTTCAGATAAGTAAATGCCTTGCCCAAAGCAGACTTCGGTGCTGCCGCTCTGGATTTTGCCCATAACAACATAGCGTCTAAAACAGGTTTTGCCTGCTTCAGCCGCTCTTCATATCGTTCTTCTGCCGTTTTGTCCGCAATCTCCTGCTCGATTACAAAAAGAAGGTTGCAGTAGGTCATCCCCTGAGATGCGGAGCTGCCCTTTGTCTTGCCCTTGGGGAGAGATTTTACTGCCTCGTTGAACTTTCGTCTAGCATGAGCCCAGCATCTCACGACAGTAATATCCTCTCCCAAATCGTGGTATCCGGCATATCCGTCCGTATGGAGATTTCCCTTATATCCGGCAAGGAACTCTTTGGGATGCTTTGCACCTCGTCCTGGTTGGTACTCATACAGAACAATGGGCTTGTCCGTATCTCCACCCGTTCTGTACAGCCACATATAGCTCTCGCCCTGCGGTTTCCTGCCCGGTTCATGGAGCACCTGTAGCGTGGTTTCATCTGCATGGAGGACATCCCTTGTAAGAAGTTCCTTGTGCAGGCACTCATACACAGAAGTCAGATAATCTTCTGTTGCCTTCAATATCCAGTTGGACATGGTTTGGCGGCTCAGATAGACGCCCTTTCGGCTCATCTCCTGTTCCTGTCGGTACAGCGGACTGCCCATGACAAACTTTTGGGTCATGATATGGGCAACAGCTTCCGGTGTAGCAAAGCTGCCGGGGATGATGTTTTTCTCCTTGGGAGCCTTTACAACAGGAGTTTCGGTATCTTCCTTGTTGCAGGTCTGGCAAGCGTCGTTGTAGTAGATAAGTCTGGGAAACCTCTACGACTTTGACAATGGAGTATTCATTTATGATGCTTCATTATTCGATGGTTACGAAACTCATTCTGGTGTCGAATTGTTCTCTGAGGAGGATTACGCTGCTTTAGAGGCAGAGCTGAAGGCTTTGTCCGATGCGCAGGAGAAGAATGGCTACTATGTAGAAGAGCTCAAAAAGGATCCAATATGGTACGATTTTTTCTACACTAAAATCACGACTGGTATGCGCGTCGGCGAGATTTGCGCACTTCAATGGGATGACTTTGACGAAAAACGATGCACACTTAAGGTTAGAAGATCATTCTCCATGGATCAGGACCGCAATCTTATAATCGGTGACACGAAGACATTTACCGGTAATCGCACGATTCTTCTGCCGCCAAGCACCGCATCGGTTTTGCGCGAACGCAAGAACAATGATTAATGATTAAAGAGGTTAATTGTCTTGATGCAAGAGATGCTATCGAATTACCTGTCAAACAATAAAGAGTCTTTCGTTTCCAAAACCATTGTAGCGCTGTTTCAGCAAGCGGCGAAGTGGTATCCGGAGAAAGAGGCTGTAAAATTGATGAATACCTCCATGACATATCGGGCCCTGGATCGCAGTTCTGACGCGTTGGCAAAATACTTGGTAAAGCATGAGAATGTGAAAGAGGGCGATGTTGTCGTTGTTTCCGCTGTCCGGAGCATTGAGGCCATTGCCATTATTATGGGCATTTGGAAAACTGGGGCTGCATATGTTGCCGTGGACCCGGAATGTCCGTCAGCCTACAATGAATCCTGCATGAGAATTGGAAAGCCCAATTTGTGTGTTGATGTTAATTATCTGCACACGGCGGTGAACAGTGAGGGTGATGCTTCTCCCTTCAAAGATCGGTCTCGTCCGGATCAGTTGGCACTCGTCTTGTTTACATCGGGGTCAACAGGAAAACCGAAGGGCGTTCGACTCCTTCACTCCAATATTTCAGCCAGCGCCAGTAATTTCGATTCCATTCCATTTTACAGCAGCGATGTATTCGCTTCGCTTGCCAGCCTGCTGTTTGTTGCATTCGTTTATGACCTTGCAATATCCATGGCACTGGGATGTACGCTGCATCTTGTGCCGACGCAAATCCGTAAAAACATCCAGGGTATCGCTGACTTTTATGTAGAAAACAAAATTACAGTTGCTTTTCTGCCGCCGCATATGGCTCAAAAGTATATGAAAGTAGATCAAAACAGCCCGCTTCGGATGCTTTTGGTAGGCAGTGAACCGCCTCGGAATCTGCAAAAAAGACCGTACCAAATTGTCAATGTATTCGCGTCAAGCGAAGCCTGTGCCATTATAAGTCATTACGACATAGAGGATCATCGCAGCAGATATCCTATTGGAAAGCTTGTTCCTGCGATCAGAGGATATATTGTAACGGAAGAGGGAACGTTGGCGAAAGAGGGGGAAATAGGGGAGCTTTGGATTTCCGGGCCTCAGGTGTTTGATGGATATGTGGATTTGCCTGAGCTTAATCAAGAGAGAATAATTCCGAATCCATTTGATTGCGCACCCGCTTATTAGCGTGTGTTCAAGACTTCTGATATCGTGCATATGCTGGAGGACGGCAATTTGGAGTATATTTGCCGAAAGGACAATATGTGCAAAGTTCGGGGATTCCGCGTTGACCTGCTCGGCGTTGAGGTGGTTATGCTTTCCTACCCCGGCATAACCGAAGCGTGTGTGACCTACTTTACCGATAGTGGAGGTACCAATATCCTGTTTGGCTATTTCATTGTTGATCACGATGTCGACCACGAAACCCTGCGGACTCATTTGGGGGAGCACCTTCCTTATTATGCCATTCCTGTTGGACTGATTCAGGTGAATGATTTTCCCCGGACTTTGTCAGGCAAAGTAAATCGCAGTGGATTTGTGCCGCCAAAGGAACTTGACGATTACAAAAAGCTTGCAATTCAATATTTCTAGTCTCTGTCCGAGATAAGTATTGGTATGCTGTCTTTTCGCCGCTTCTACTCATCTTCTTTGCTACCGATAACTATCTGAGTGTCAGAGGCAAAGAAAAACTCAGTATGTGGCTAGGGGTTGCTACACAGGAGCCGAACATCGTACTGGACCTGATTTTCATCGTCTTTCTCGGCTGGGGGGCGAGGCAGCTGCCTTTGCAAACTGTATTGCTATGGCATCCGGCTCGGTGGTAATCCTTCTCCTCTTTACTGGAAAGCGAATGGATCTCTTCTATACAACTGCAAATATTTACGGACGAAAATCCCTTTGTTTTCTTGCCAATGGTTCAAGCGAATTCTTCAGCAATATTTCCATGTCTGCAATGTCCATCGTACCAATTCTATTGTTCTCAGATACCGTGGAACAACAGCGGTCGCCGCTTTTTCGATGGTTATGTCTGTGGACAGCATTGTGGGGATGCTCATTTTCGACCTGCGTGATTCATTCCAGCCTGCCATCAGCATTGTTATGGTGGCTGATCGGCAAAGAAAAAGAGATCTCCCAGGATCTTGCTGAGAGCTGTATCTCTCTCTTTTCTCTCCATTCTGTTTATGGTGTTCGCTGGCCGTTCTGTGGTATAACCGCTGCCATCACCACGGACAAGGCCGGCAACCCGAGGCCCAGGTCAATGTGTCTGACGAGGCCGTCACCGCGGCTCAGGAGACTGACGAGCCTATAGTCCTGTCCATTCCTCCGATGACCGCTGGTGAGACCAACGCCCCGGCCATCGAGGTCAATGTGCCCGCCAGTGCGGGCGAGGCGAAAGTGGAGATCCCTATAGAGAAGCTCACCCCCGGCACGGTGGCTGTGATTGTGAAAGTCGACGGCACCGAGGAGCTCGTCAAGACCTCCATTTCCACTGAAAACAGTGAGGTGCTATCCGTCGAGGGCACTGCCACCGTGAAGATCGTGGACAATGCCAAGGAGTTTGTGGATGTTCGCACTGGCCACTGGGGCGAGAACGCCTTGGCCTTCGGTGCGGCTCGTGGTACACCGCCCCCTCTCAAATCAATCCCAGCAGTGAAGTCCCGCTCGAAAAACACTCCGTCAAACTTTCAAACAAATGTTAGAGTAATCTCAGGGGCATCGTGACTTCTTATGACAATCTTTATACCACCGCAGGTGGAAAAGATTTGCTTTACGAATTGGTTTGCATACTGACATTTACACACTACAAGAGAGTTGATGTGACAATGACTGAATAACAAAAAAGAGCCTCAGCCAACACCCAAACTAGCATCGACTGAGGCTCTTAGCGGTTGTATGGGGCTTAGGTCAAATCTCCCGGCCAGCTTTGGCTTACGGTATTGCTGTTGCAGAGGCCCTCTTCGTTGATCTCATACCTGTATAAACGAGTTAAAACCACTTGGTACAAAACAAACATTTCCTAAGGATGGAATATCCTTCCGTGGGAGCTTGCCTCTTTCTAACCTCCATTGCTGCAGCATATTTCCGATTTCAAAGCTACCCCCGCATATATACTATACTTATGAGGCCCCAGGGTAATTCCCTGGGGCTATTTCTATTTTAGGAGGTATTAAAATGCGAAAAGACGCAAGTGATGTTATCTATGGTGAAGTGTCTCTGCTCGGCATTCCTGCCTTGCTGCCCGATTGGCGGGTGGAACGCTCCACTGTTCCCGTTGGTTTCCATCTGTACGAACTGCGCCACGCTGACGAAGATTGGGGCGATCCCTGCCAATTAGCCCGGAGCATTCTCGTTAACTTTTATGGGAGCATTCTGTCCATGCAGCCCTTCCATCTGCCGGAGCACGGTTATCTTGATTTTGGCAGCAAAGACCTTGTTTACATCGAGGTCAATTCCTGCGCAACGGTGGAAGAATTTCAGCAAAAATACGGCCAAAAGGAGGCGTAGCCCATGCACAGCACTGTATATGAGTTAGCTGACCATCCCATCGCCAAAAGCAGCTATATGACCCCTGGGTATCTGCCCGATTGGTTCTTTGATACCATTGCTGACTACGCAACCGAGATGTCCGGCGCTGAACGGGCGGATAGCATCGCAACCTTGGCAGAATATTTTGGAAGTCTATGCACCCGCAGCGGCGATCAGATCAGCTTTTCCCCTCAGCTGAAACAGACATACTTCAAAGAAAGCCACCGCTATTTCAAGGAAGCCGCAAAAGCCCTGTCTAAAATAGACTACGATTCATTCGCTGGTATCACTCCGGCCACGGCTTTCCATCTGGCGCTCAAGCGCATCACGGAAAGCTACACAGACAAATACAGCTTCTATATCTACGAAGGCGGCGAACTCTCACCCTTGGACAACTGGCTCCGCAGCGCCGATATTTCAAAACCGTTCTATATAGGCGGAACGATCAACTATCACTATTGAAATCAGGAGGAAATGAAAATGGCAGCAAATGTTGAAACAATGATGTATGTACGGGAAAAGCCCTGGCACGGCCTTGGCACAGAGGTATCTGATGCACCCAGCAGCGAGGATGCCCTGCGCTTTGCAGGGCTGGATTGGAATGTCCGTCAGGAAAATGTGTTCAATGCCCGCGGCGGCATTATCAAAGGCTTCAAAGCGAATGTCCGGGACAGCGATGACAGTGTTCTGGGGGTGGTTGGTGACCGCTACAAGGTTGTCCAGAACATCGACGCCTTTAAATTTACCGACGATCTGATCGGCGGTGATGTCCGCTATGAAACGGCCGGCTCTCTGCGGGACGGCAAACAGATCTGGTTGCTGGCCAAGATGCCGGAACAGAAGATTGCCGGGGATGTCGTAGAACCCTATCTCTGCTTCACCAATGCCCACGACGGCAGCAGCGGCGTCCGTGTCTGTATGACCCCGGTGCGGGTGGTCTGCAATAATACCCTCAATGTGGCGCTGGAAACGGCCAAGCGCAGCTGGTCGATGCGTCACACGGAGAACGTTCACGAACGGCTGAATGAAGCCAGAGACTGCCTGTTCCGTGCCGGTGACTATATGGACGCTTTGGCTCAGTATGCGGACATGGCAGCCAATAAGACCATCTGGGATGATGAAATCCGGGATATTCTCGACCAGCTATTCCCTGTTACCGAAGGCTCCACTGATCGGGAGAAAACGAACATCAGCAAAATTAAAGATGAGTTTATGGTCTGCTACTTTGCCCCGGATATCGCAAAATTCCGTGGGACGGCTTGGGGCGCTATCAACGCCATCAGCGATCTTGTAACCCACAGTATGCCCCACCGGAACACAAAAAACTATCAGGAAAACAACTGGAATAAGGTGATGAGCGGCCATGTCTTGATGGACAGAATGGCCGCTGTAAATTTCGGAGTCCAAGCCGCAGGTGCACGGACTTTTAGCCGCACCATCT
>ERZ857998.1558-NODE-1558-length-25240-cov-7.838158_pt1 | contig 25240 bp, 22 predicted proteins | sample MGYA00519954_ERZ857998 | MGnify/ENA primary metagenome ERZ857998 (study PRJEB31778, sample SAMEA3449424) | human gut metagenome | biome: human gut; feature: human-associated habitat; material: faeces | place: United Kingdom | collected 2010/2012 ...
CTATTTGCTCAGAAAATGACCTAAATGGCAGTGTTCCGATGATCGGCGTTCTGGGTGCGGGCCACATTTCGCCGACGCATAGGAATAATATCTGCTTGATGGGGGAGCTTTGCAGCAGCCACAGCAGAAATGCTGCAAAGTCCTCCCTGTATTCCGGTTTTACCTTGATCGTGCAGCAATCCACCGCGCTGTTCTCTTCTCCAAGCCAGCCCGGATAAAAGCTTTGCGCCGGATGTTCCCTGGAATACGAAAATTCGAACATATCATCGCAGCATTGATAATCAGAAAAGTCGCCTGACACAGCGAAAAATTGATACAAGTACCCATTCAGATTATTTATAACAGGCCATTTTTCAAAGTAGAATTTCCTTTGCTTTGCTGCAAAGAAGTTGTGCCTCACGCAGTTAATTGCCCCAAAATTTTTCCGTTTCTTCGGCGGAACTACATCAAATGCGGTTAGGCAAAGAGCAAGGCCGTCATACATAAAACATTCCCCAATCAAGAAATAATTTCCCAAATTGTTTTTTTGAGAACATAGCCAGCACCTTCACGCGCCCTAATCCAAGCGGGGATAAAATGCTTGACTTTTCCATTTCCCCTTTCCACTATGGCAATAGGGATGCAGTATCTCCCCATTGCCATAGCGGTCGCAGGGTGCTTGTGTGTAAATTGCGGGTTGTGGTCTATTTCTATTCTTGTCCCTAGTAGCGACAATGCGCCTTGCTTCTTATCTTGCTGTAAAAGCAGTTTTTTTGCTTAGTTCCGCCGCAATCCAATTCTCATTGATACGGTAGATTCGCTCACCACAGAGGACAAGTTCATATAACACACAAGAGTCGATTGCTTGCCCGTTCCAGTTCACGACCTCTAATTCTGAAATTTTTCCGTCTAAAATGTGCAGATACGTACTGATATAAGAATTTGCCTTACCACTTGCCTGAAAAGGCGGAGTGACGTTTTCCATTTCTTTTACCCAATAGAAATTTGGGCGATTTTTCAGCTCATGGATCGTTTCATTTTCAACCAAGAACTTCGAGCAAAAATCGATCAAAACCGGGACGCGTTTGGTTACTTGCAGTTTTGGAATATCTGTATGATAGGAAAAATCAAAGAAGTAACTGCTGCGGCAGTCCTCAAACGTGATTTCAGCAGACTTGATTTGCGTGATAACCTGCTCGTTCCATGTAAGCCGCAAATCAATGAATGCTTTCAGAATCAATTCGAGGATCTGTTTCTGTGCTGATGCGTTATTTGATGTAGTAAGTTCCAACATTTATTATTGCTTCCCCTATTCTTTTTGCTCCGTAATGAATGATTTTATCCGCATAGCGCATATCATAGTATGTTACGCTGTTTGCAAACGGGAGATTGCGGCCTACAACATCCTTAGCAATCGCACTATTGACACTTGAAACATCCAATCCTGTTCCATTTAAATGCCTTCCACCATGCCCAAACGTCACATCCGTTCCATCCACATTTACAGTAGCAGTTTTTCCACCGCCGCCCTTCGGGGGACTGTAAGAACACATGTTATGTACCAGCACACCACTGGCCACATAGTAGGTGTGATAATCCGCAACCTGGAAGTTATAGACCTTGACAGGGCTTTCGAGCAGCTCATGCTGGACCTTTTCCACGACGACATATTCGCCGTTGACCAGGACGAGAATGTCACCCGCACGGAGGTGCGCTGCATCCGTCCAGCCCTTGACCGGACAATAGAACGGGTGCGTCGGCGTGGCAACAATTTCCTTGTCGCCCACGAAAATGTGCGTCAGCTCGGTCGTCTCGTTGATATAGGTTTCGACGACCGGCTTGAGCGCAACGTCTCCGGTTTCTTCATCCCACGCCCAAACAAGATCTCCCGCTTTGATTTTCTCAATTGCAACATACCCTGTTGCTGTAGCAACCAGCGTTCCGGCGACAAAGCATGAGCCATATCTTAGATGGTTCGCATAGCCGCTCAGGCCGCCTTGTATTGCACCGGTGATTGCGCCGGTAAGAGCGCCGTCTCCCATGCCCTCCAGTGCAGCCTGCCCGGCGCCTTTCCAGCTTCCGGTTATTATTTAGATAATAATTCTGCTTTAATAAAGTGGGTTGAGAGTAACAAAATCAGCATCACCACCGCCCAAATCCAAGTGCGCTCGAATCCATTAGAAATACCAAACGAAGACAGTAATTGTTTATATTTGACAGGCCCAATGATTTCATATACAACACCAAGCACCCCGCAGAGCAGCGTACCGCAAAACGACAAAATGTGCACGATTTGGACACCTGTTTTGATTACGTCTTTCATTTGAGTTGATATCCCCTTGATTTTGCTCTTTCCACTTTTTATTCGGTAGCTGACAGCACACTTGCCACCAAGTGAGGAAGTTCCAAAAGATTTTGAGCTATTAGTTGTGAATGCAAGCAAAGCATGGCTGCAAGGCATTATACCGCACACTGCATCTTTTGTAAAATGATAAGGCAGCGATTGTGTCGCAGATGCCTTGCAGCCGGCCAATGTTAAATAAATATTGTTTAATTTTCTGCTAGGCAGATAGGAAAGAGTTGGAGTCAATAATACCTAGGGCAGCCATTTTTGAAAGAAACTCTTGCTTTTTAACAGGATATACATTTGGAGCATCTTTCATTATTGACTCCTCATAAAAGTTAATAAATGTAAATGAATACGGATGGAATACAATGCAGTACATAAGAGGCGAAATATGCTTCGGTTTTTTAAACCTGCGTGGAGAAAGTATTACGGTGCCCTTATACTGTAGGCGCAGGCCCAGCTGATTTTGATATGATTCGTAATATATTGACATGGAATCCCAGGGATAAAATTTGATTTTGTGAAATAATGAGATAGTTACACCGCTTGGACCTATTGCAATTTTACGAAAAACAGCAATATACCACCTTATGCAGAAGATGGATCCTATAATCCAAACAAGCAGCCCCATGCAGACTACGCTGGTTAGGCCATTGTTCTCAGAAACAAAAAGTCCCCCGATGAGTGCGAACAGTAGATAGGAAAATATAATAAAAACTATGTTCCCTTTGTCGGATTTTATTATCATGTATTCACCGTCAGTACAAGCACATGGTATACCCTGTACGTTTGTTTCCGCGTTTTTGCGTGTTACGAGAACGAGTCGTACGGGTTGTTTGTGTGCCAGATGCTTTCCTTTCTTCAGCCTTCACAGATACGGCCTTGTTTGTTGTTGCAGCTATGCAATTATACCCTGTTCCGAATACTAAGTCTGCACTTGCAGTTGCTGCAATGCGTAAAGCAGACTCAGTCCCGAGATTTGCCAAATTTCCAATGCTTGCCGTGGTTGCAGTAGCTGATACTGCGAAGCATAGCGCAGCCTCACCAGCAGTAGCTCCATTTTTAACCGCCGTATATGCAGAGTATGCGCCCGAAATTCCACCTGCAATAAAAGGCCCAGCACCCGGAATTGCATTTACTGCTCCTATTGCAGCCGATACAAGTGCATCGGTAAGAGTATATTCTTGGCCTGTTGCTTTGGCTGCAATATATGTTGTAGCAACATTAACAGCTGCACTTACCACAGCGCTGACCAGTGTTAATAGGCCAAACTCCCCGGTATGATCGGCTTGAATAACTGGGCTATTATTGCAATATGCAAACATATTATAGCCAATAATTCCTTGGCCTGTGCTGGAGTAGCTGTCGGCGTTGATGAACCGATGTGTTACCGGGTCGTAATAACGGGATTGGAGGTAATAGAACCCTGTCTCGGTGTCGTAGTAGTACCCACGGTAGCGCAGAGGGTTGATTTCTGCCTTGGAGCCGGAGCTTGAAAGGATATTGCCCCATGCGTCATACTCATACGAGGCTGCAACTGCACCGGATTCCGTCACAAGCTTGACCACGTCGCCTTGGAGGTTCAGGACGTAATAATACGTTTTCGGCAATGCACCCAGTTGGTCGATCATGGCGAACGGCTTGCCCGACTCGTCATAGATGAAATCGAGCACCAACGTGACCGTGCCGTCCGTTTTGACCGTCTCGCGCATGACCTTGCCGCTCTGCGTCAGGTACTCGTGCGTGACCGTCTGCGTCGAGGCCAAGTGCGTGCCTCGCGGCGCGACAGCGTTCTCATCCGCCGCCTCAGCCTCAATCGGCTCGACCTCGTCCACGGACATGATCTCGCCGGACGGCCTTGTCGGAATCGTAATGCCGCTTCAAATCTTTAATGATTTAGCGATTTAGCACGCTGATTTGTTGGCATAAGCAGCCTAGTGTTGGGCTGTCGGGGAACGGCACTGTGCCGCTTGGGGAAGCCGCAAGCTGTCCGCACAAAAGCCGTCGGCGCTTCAACACGCAAGCGCTTTAGCGTGTTGATTGTTGGAGACTGCAACAATCGTCAAAGAGGCCGCCACTTTCACGCGCTAACGATTTAACGATTTAGTGCAATGGTGCAGCATCAAAGGCAGTCTAGCACGGAATAGGGGTTCGCTGGCGCTAGCACTTGGCCTTTTGACCATTCTTTGAGAAAACCGGGTGCGGAGGGGGTGCGGCGGAAATGCCGCAATCCGCCGCACTTCCTCGCCTCCACACCCGGCGCGGGATTGTAAAATTTTTCGTGCTTATCTGCGTTTGTGCTCATCCGCACGCGTGCAGTTCTACGGGTATCAGACAATCAAAGCCTAATCCGAAACGACCAGCGCAAACCAGTGCGCGTCCAACTGCTGTTTCTCCAAAACCGTTGGGTAAGAACCGCTCGGCTCATGGGTACCATCGCTCCAAACGAGAGAAGCCTCCCGTCCCATGCTCGGAGATGATTTTACACAAAACTGGATCTGATAACTTGATACACTGATACCGCTCAGCCCTTCATGAAAGAGCGGCTGAGCAACTTCATAGAGCATTTGATATGTTGCTTCCGGGTATTCCTCTTGGGAAATGATATAGAGGTCATGATACCGTCTCACCGTTACACCATCGTTTTGGTAATCCGATCCAAGCTCTTCTACCGTGTCAATCCAAACGGGATTTTTCCCCGTCCCGATATAGTCTTGCAGCGCGAGTTGTGCCGCTTGAAGCTCCACGCGGTGTGCGTCATAAAACGCGATCGTTTCCTTCTTGTCATCCGCACTCCCCGGCAGCAAGAAACCATACAGCAGAAAAGCCACGAGTAATACCCCAACAACCGACAACAAAATTATAATTTTCTTTTTTCGAGTCATTGTAGCACCTCCCAATTATTTTGTTACACTCTTTAACGCACTTTTGATTGCTTTTCCAAAGAAGCAAAAGAATCCTTTTCCTTCTTCAGCATTGTTGAAATCGACATGTCTGGCTCGATCAGAGAATATGGCATAGCGGTTATGCTCTTTCCACTCCTTTATCAACGATTTCTGCGTTCTTTTCCACTCTGTCCCGGCAGCATACTCCAGAAGAACAGCTGTAATCGCTTTCATTTGCGGTTCAACCGTGCACAAATACGAATCTCTGACTTGGATATTAGGATCTTTTTGTGCAATAAAATCTCCGACCATGAAGTCAACTCCATCACGGAATCCGGCAGGCTTATTTGCGGGGTCTGCCAGATAGTCTTCTGATACGCCCTTATAAATATACAGCTTTCCGCTTCCGGAGACCGGAACACTAGCCGAGGTTCCCATTATGCCCGTAATATATCCGCTATAGTTATACTCATATACGTGACAATCTACTACACCATCTCCATTAATGTCAATTGTTTCAACCGGATCCGTTCCATTAGAATCCCGATAAATTACTGGATTGTTATAGCAGTATGCGAACATATTGCAAGCGGTTGCGTTTGTGGCATTGGTACTTGCATAACTATCCGCGTTGATGAATCTGTGATACACCGGGTCGTAATAGCGGCTCTGCAAATAGTAGAATCTGGTTTCCGCATCGTAGTAATAGCCGCGGTAGCGGAGCGGATTCGTATATGCCATGCTGCCGCTGGCGGACAGGAGATTGCCCCATGCGTCATAGGCATAGGAAGCCACAGACGTGCCGCCGCCATCGACCAACTTGACCACATCGCCTTGCAGGTTCAAGACATAATAATAGGTGGTAAAGCTGCTGCCGTTGTTGGTGGAATAATTCAGGGCGAACGGCAGCCCCTGATTATCATAGATGAAATCCATAATCGTTGCGCTGCTGCCGCTGCCGATCGTCTCCCGGAATATCGTATCTGTAAGCATTATAGCATATTTCGCATTTTGACGCAACTGGCCGCACGATGCGGCGGGAAAACATGCATTGATTTCCGAAAAGTGATGTGCTATACTATTTAATATAGAAATCAAACCAGAGGAGGGCCTCCCGAATGGAGCGTATCACAAGCAGTCACAATCCGCTCGTGCAGCACATGCGGAAGCTGCAGACCTCGCGCGCCTATCGCGAGAGCTGCGGCGAATTTGTGGCGGACGGCTGGAAGCTTCTGGAGGAGGCACTCAAGTGGTATCCCGAGGTGACGGCCGTTTTGACGAGCGAGCCGGAGCGCTGCCCGGCACTCCCATCGTCGGCACGTCTGGTCGAGGTCCCTGCGTCATTGATGCAGAGCGTTTCGAGTATGCGCACGCCGCAGGGCGTTTTATTCTCCCTGCGCCTGCCGCAGGAGGGCGCGCTCCGGGTGCAGCCCGGCATGCTCCTGCTCGACCGCATCCAGGACCCCGGAAACCTCGGCACGATCCTGCGCACGGCCGACGCCTTCGACCTGCCGGTCCTGCTGACGAACGGCTGCGCCGATCCGTTTTCCGAAAAGACGGTGCGCGCCTCCATGGGCGCGGTGTTCCGCCGCCCGCCGCAGAGCGCACCGATGGAGGACGTCCTCCGTGTCTGCCATGCCGCCGGGATCCCCATTGCGGCGACGGCGCTGTCCGACACGGCGTGCGATCTGCGCGAGGTCGATCTGAAGCGCCATCTTGTCGTCATCGGCAGCGAGGGGCAGGGCATTTGCCCGGAGCTGCTCGCCGCCTCGGACCGGCAGATCATCATTCCCATGCAGCCGCGCTGCGAGTCGCTCAATGCGGCCGTCGCGGCGGCGATCGTGCTGTGGCAGATGCGGCCGTAGCGCGGGAGAACACGGAAGGAGGGCGCGCAGATGCAGAAGCACTGGGTTTGGCTGGCAACGCGAAGCGGCATCGGGGTCCGGGGCCGCGCGGAGCTGCTGCGCCGGTTCGGCACGGCAGAGCGCATTTATGCCATGGACCGGGCCGCGCTGCAGGCGGAGGAAGGCCTGCGGCGGAGCTGGCTCGAGCCGCTGCTCGACAAAACGCTGGACGGCGCGGAGCGCATTCTGGCGCAGTGTGACCGTTTTGACATCCGCCTTCTGACCTATGCGGAGCCTGCCTATCCCGAGCGGCTGCGCAACATTGCAGACCCGCCCGCGCTTTTGTATTATCAGGGTCGTCTGCCGGATTTTGACCACGAGGCCGCGATCGCCGTTGTCGGCTCACGCCGGTGCAGCGCCTACGGCCTGCTGCACGCCAAGCAGTTCTCCCGCCTGATCGCCGCAAGCGGCGGGCTTGTGATGTCCGGCGGTGCACGCGGCATCGATACCATGGCGCTGCAGAGCGCGATGGACCTGCCGGAGCCGGTCGTTTGTGTGCTGGCCTGCGGGCTCGACATCGCCTATCCGCCGGAAAACGGCCAGCTGTTTGCGCAGATCGCGTCGAGAGGCTGCCTCCTGAGCGAATACCCGCCGGGGACGAGCCCGATGCGCGGCAATTTCCCGGTGCGCAACCGTATTCTGAGCGGCCTTTCCGTTGGCGTTCTCGTGGTCGAGGCCTCGGCGCAGAGCGGTGCGCTCATCACGGCGCGGCTGGCGCTGGAGCAGGGCAGGGACGTATTTGCCATTCCCGGCAATCTCGGCGTCGCCTCGTGCGAGGGGACGAATCGCCTGCTGCGCGAGGGTGCGCTCATGCCCGAAAACGGCTGGGAGCTGCTGCAGGAATACACACACCTGTTTCCGGGCAAGCTGGCGGACGGTCGCCGCCGCGAGGTGATGGAGCAGCGCTTTGGGTCGCATTACGCAGCGGCCGTCCCTGCGCAGCCCCTGCCGGAGAGACCGGCAAAACCGGCCCGCCCGGCAGCGCCTTCACCGGAAAAGTCCCCAGCCCTCGACAAAAAAGACATTGACAATCCGCCTGCAAGGCCTTATAGTGACAGAAAGAAAGCACCGCCCGCCCTGTCCGGCGACGAAGCGGCGGTCTATGCCGCCCTGACGCCGGAGCCGATCCTTGCGGATCTTCTCACGGAGCATACGGGCCTTCCGCCGCAGCGCCTGCTTGCGGCCATGACCATGCTCCAGATCAAGGGGCTGGCCAAAAAGCTTCCCGGCAACCGCTATCAGCGCGCCGGAGGATAATGGATATATGGAGGTTCCCTTCATGACAAAGGGATCGAATCTGGTGATCGTCGAGTCACCGTCTAAAGCAAAGACCATTGGAAAATATCTCGGCCCGGATTATCGCGTCGAGGCCTGCATGGGCCACCTGCGCGACCTGCCCAAGAGCAAGATGGGCGTCGATCTGGAGCACGATTTTGAACCGGACTATCAGCCACTGGCCAGCAAGGCCGCGATCATCTCCGAGCTGCGCAGCGCATCCAAGGCTGCAAAGCACATCTATCTTGCAACTGACCCTGACCGCGAGGGAGAGGCGATCTCGTGGCATCTGAAGGAGCTGCTGGAGCTGCCGGACGACAAGACGGAGCGCGTGACATTCAACGAGATCACGAAAAACGTCGTAACGCGCAGCATTCAGGAGCCGCGCGGCATCGATTATAATCTGGTGGACGCCCAGCAGGCCCGTCGCATTCTCGACCGCATCGTCGGCTACCAGCTCAGCCCGCTGCTGTGGAAGAAGATCCGCCGCGGCCTGTCCGCCGGGCGCGTGCAGTCCGTTGCCACGCGTCTTGTCGTGGAGCGCGAGCAGGAGATCGAGGCCTTCGTGCCGAAGGAATACTGGACGATCGACGTGCTGCTGCGCTGCCTGAACAAGCCGGGCAGCTTCACGGCGCACTATTACGGCGAGGAAAAGAAGCGTGAGCTGCACAGCGAGGCCGAGGCCGACGAGGTCCTGCGCGACATCGCCGGGCAGGAATTCACCATTGCGGGCATCAAGCGCACGGAAAAGCGCCGCTCGCCGACGCCGCCGTTCATCACCTCCACGCTGCAGCAGGAGGCCTCCCGCAAGCTCAATATGACGCCGCGCCGCACGATGGCCGTTGCGCAGCAGCTCTATGAGGGCGTCGACATCAGCGGCGAGGGCACCGTCGGCCTCATCACCTATATGCGTACCGACTCCCTGCGCCTGTCCGAGGAGGCGCTGGCCGCTGCGCGTGATTTTATCACCGATCGCTACGGCCCGGCCTACTATCCCGGCCAGCCCCGCCATTTCCGCAAGAAGGAGGGCGCGCAGGACGCGCACGAGGCCATTCGCCCCAGCAACGTCCGGCTCGACCCCGAGAGCATTCAGGCAGACCTGACGCGTGAGCAGTATCGGCTGTACAAGCTGATCTGGAGCCGCTTCGTCGCCTGCCAGATGTCCGATGCACGCTATGACGCCGTGCAGATCGACGCGCGATGCGCGGGCCATGCCTTCCGCGCCAGCGACCAGATCCTGAAATTCTCCGGCTTTACCGCCGTGTATGAAGAGGGCCGCGACGACGAGGCCGAGGAGCGCTCCTCCTCGCTGCCCGATCTCGACGGCTCCGAACGCCTGACTGCCGAAAAGCAGGAAAAGGCCCAGCATTTCACCCAGCCGCCCGCGCGCTACACCGAAGCGACGCTCGTCAAGGCGATGGAGGAGCGCGGCGTGGGCCGCCCGTCGACGTATGCGTCGATCGTGGCAACAATCCAGGACCGCGAGTACGTCATCAAGAAGGACAAGCGCCTCTGGCCGACACCGCTCGGCCGCGTTGTGACCGAGCTGATGATCGAGCGCTTCCGCGATATCATCGATGTCGAGTTCACGGCAAATATGGAGCACCAGCTCGACGAGGTCGAGGCCGGAAAGGTCGGCTGGAAGACCGTCCTGCGCGATTTCTATCAGGATTTCCACCGCGAGATGGAGGATGCCGAGAAAGCTCTCGACGGTGTGCGCATCAAGGTGCCGGATGAAGAGACCGATGAGGTCTGCGAGCTGTGCGGGCGCAAAATGGTCATCAAGAGCGGCCGCTTTGGCCGGTTTTTGGCTTGCCCCGGCTTCCCGGAGTGCAAAAATACCAAGCCGCTCGTCGAGCGTATGCCGGGCCGCTGCCCGCGCTGCGGCAGTGGGATGCTCAAGCGCAAGTCAAAAAAGGGCTATGTCTACTATGCCTGCGAGCGCGGTGCGGAGTGCGGCTTTATGACGTGGGACGTGCCCACGGCGCAGGATTGCCCGAGCTGCGGGCAGACGATGTTCAAAAAGTCCGGCCGCGGCCAGATGAAGCCGTTCTGCATCAACGAAAAGTGCCCGGACTTCCTGCCGGAGGACAAGCGCGGTTATAAGCGCCGCATGCCGAAGGCCACGACGGACACCGTCGAGAATGCCGAGGAGATCGCCCCGGCTGCGGAGGAGACCGAAAAAAAGCCCGCCAAAACGGCCAAAACGACGAAGACCGGGAAGACGGCCAAGGCCGCCAAGGCCGCAAAAACTGCGAAGACCACGAAAAAAGCGGCGGAGAAAAAGCCTGCCGCACGCAAAAAGACAAAAACGGAGAGCGAAGCATGACCGAAGTACGCGTGATCGGCGCGGGACTTGCGGGCAGTGAGGCCGCATGGCAGCTTGCCGAGCGCGGCTTTGCCGTCCGCCTGTCCGAGATGAAGCCGGTAAAAATGACCCCTGCGCACCACTGCGCGGATTTTGCGGAGCTTGTCTGCTCCAACTCCCTGCGCGGCGACCGGCTGGAAAATGCCGTCGGCCTGCTCAAGGAGGAGCTGCGGCGGCTCGGGAGCCTCATCCTGCAGTGCGCCGACGCCACACGCGTCGAGGCGGGCGGCTGCCTTGCCGTCGACCGCTACGGCTTTTCCGGTATGGTGACGGAGCGCATCCGGAACCACCCGAACATCATGGTCGTCTCCGAGGAGGTGACCGAGGTTCCGGCTGGACCCGTCATCATCGCGACGGGCCCCCTGACGTCCGACGCCATGAGCGAGGCCATCGGCCGCTATTTCGGTCAGACGGATTATCTGCATTTCTTTGACGCGGCTGCGCCGCTCGTCACGCTGGAGTCCATCGATATGACGAAGGCGTGGTACGCCTCCCGCTATGACCGCGGGAGCGCGGATTACATCAACTGCGCCATGACGCGCGAGGAATATCAGGCCTTCGTCCGGGAGCTGGCCGCCGCCGAGGAAGCGGAGGTGCACGGCTTTGAGGACAAAAACGTCTTTGAGGGCTGCATGCCGGTCGAGGTCATGGCCCGCCGCGGCGAGGACACGCTGCGCTACGGCCCTCTGAAGCCCGTCGGCCTGCGGGACCCGGCAACGGGCCGCGAGCCCTATGCTGTCGTTCAGCTCCGGCGCGACAATGCGGCCGGAAACATCTACAATCTCGTCGGGTTCCAGACGCACCTGCGTTTTCCGGAGCAGAAGCGCGTGTTCTCCATGATCCCGGCGCTGCACGATGCGGAATTCGTCCGCTACGGCGTGATGCACCGCAACACGTTTCTGAATTCACCGAAGCTGCTCGACGCGTGCTACGCAGACCGGCGCGACCCCATGGTCGCCTTTGCCGGGCAGATGACGGGCGTGGAGGGCTATGTCGAATCGTGCGCCTCCGGCTATCTTGCCGCCGTCAGCATGGCGGCGCGGCTGGAGGGAAGGCCCGTCCCGGACTTCGGCACCGTGACGGCCATCGGCGCGCTGGCGCACTATGTCAGCGACGGCACCGTGGCATCGTTTCAGCCGATGAATGTGAATTTCGGCATCATCGCCCCGCTCGAGCAGCGGGTGCGTGGAAAAGCAAACAAGAATCTGGCCATTGCCAACCGGTCGCTTGCGCACCTGGAGGCCATGGAGAAATGAGGGAACAGGCATGAAAATCATTCTGGATGCAATGGGAGGCGACAACGCCCCGGATGCCGTGGTGCGCGGTGCACTGGAGGCGGCAAAGGAGTTCGGCGTGCAGATCGTTCTGGTCGGCCGCGGCGCGGATATCCTTGCCAGCATGAAGGCACAGGGCTGGGATACGCTCCCGGACGGCGTGGAGCTTGCCAATGCCGAGGATGTGGTGGACATGCACTGCGATCCCGCCGCGGTCGTGAAGCAGCATCCGAACTCTTCGCTCGTGCTGGGCGCAAGAATGCTGGCGCAGGGCGGCGGTGATGCGTTCATTTCGGCCGGCAATACCGGCGCGCTGCTCACGGCGGCTACGCTGCTCGTCAAGCGCATCCGCGGTATCCGCCGCGCGGCGTTCTCGCCGGTCCTTCCGACGAAGGACGGCCACGCCATTCTCATCGATGCGGGCGCGAATGCCGAGTGCACGCCGGAATTCCTGCTGCAGTTCGGCTGCATGGGCTCGTTCTACGCGCAGAAGGCGCTCGGCATCGAGTCGCCGCGCGTGGGCCTTCTGAACAACGGCGCGGAAGATACGAAGGGCGACCCGCTCCACCGCGAGGCCCATCAGCTTCTGAAGCGCGCCGCGGAGCAGGGGACCATCCACTTCGTCGGCAATGTCGAGGCGCGCGATGTGCCGTTCGGCGCGGCGGATGTTATCGTGGCGGACGGTTTCTCCGGCAACGTCCTGCTCAAGACCATGGAGGGCACGGCCATGTTCATGTCCGGCATGATGAAGCAGATGTTCTACCGCAATCCGCTGACGATGCTCGGCGCGCTGCTGTGTAAAAAGGGCATCAACGGTATCCGCAAGACCATGGACTACCGCGAAACGGGCGGGTCCATCGTCATCGGCATCAGCCGCCCGGTCATCAAGGCGCACGGCTCGTCCGACGACGCCGCCATCCGCGGCGCGATCCGGCAGGCCATCCGCGCGGTCGAGAGCGGCTTCTGCGAGGAAATTCGTGCCAATATCGGGCAGATGATCCTGCCCAGGGAGGAAGAACATGCTGAATAAGCTGGAAAAGGCGTTGGGCTACAAGTTCCGCGATCCGGAGCTTCTGCGCATGGCGCTGACCCACACCTCCTGTGCAAACGAGATCTATCAGGACCCACTGCGCAGCTATGAGCGGCTGGAATTCCTTGGGGATTCCATTGTCGGCTTCGTGACGGCGGAGTATCTGTACCGGACCTTCCCCAAAAAGCTCGAAGGCGATCTGACGCGCATCCGCGCGGAGCTCGTCTGCGAAAAGAGCCTTGCCGCCGTGGCGGAGCGTCTCTCGCTCGGCGAGCATCTGCTGCTCGGAAACGGCGAGGATCAAAGCGGCGGCCGCCGCCGCCCGAGCATCCTCTGCGATGTTATGGAGGCCGTTGTGGCTGCCAGCTATCTGGACGGAGGCTTTGCCGTGGCCAGCGACATCGTGACGCGGCTCATCCTGCCGCAGCTCGCCGAGGCGGAAAAGACCCACGATTATAAGACGGAGCTGCAGGAGCTCGTGCAGCGCAAAAAATCGCAGCAGCTGAGCTATGAGCTCATCTCGGAGACTGGCCCGGACCACTGCAAGGAGTTCAACGTCCGCGTCCTGCTCAACGGCAGGGAGGTCGGTACCGGCTCCGGCACGAGCAAAAAGCGCGCCGAGCAGGCAGCGGCGGCGCAGGCCATTGTGCGGCTCTTTTCGGAACAGAAATAAAACGATTGGGACCACCGGCGGCAGCCGATGGTCCCAATCCTGTTTTATAGCGTGCGTTCGCGGGTCGAGCGGCGCATGGTGTTGGCCAGCTCCGTGATGCACAGCAGCGTTGCCACAAGGAACACACCGGGGATGACGATGATCCACCATGCGTCCGTGAGCAGAGCCTTTTCGGACAGGGAAAGCATGCTGCCCCACGAGACGACCTCGATCGGCAGGCCGATGCCGAGGAAGCTAAGCGTCGATTCCGCCGTGATGGCGCTGCGGATGTTCATAACGACCATGAACGAGATGGACGAGAAGAAATTCGGCGCAAGGTGCTGCCGCAGGACGTGGAAGAAGCCGGCGCCCATGCAGCGCGAGGCCAGCACATATTCGCTGCTGCGCAGCCTGCGCACCTCCGTGCGAACGACCTTGGCGATGCTGGCCCAGCTCGTCAGCCCGATGACGAGCGAGAGCGTGAGCACATTTGCCGTGCCCAGAATGGCCTGCAGCAGCACGACGAGCAGCAGGTTCGGCACGCTCAGCAGAATTTCGGTCAGCCGCATCAGGAGACGGTCCAGCCAGTCCGGCGCGCAGCCGCTGACCGTGCCGAACAGAATGGCGATGGCTGTGGACAGCAGCGTGGACAGAACGCCGATGGTCAGCGAAATGCGTCCGCCGTACCAGATCATGGAGAAAATATCGCGGCCCATCGGGTCCGTCCCGAAGAGAAATTCCCGCGACGGCGCTTCATTGCAGTGCGCAAGGTCGAGATAGGTCGGATCGTGCGTCAGGAGCACCTCGCAGAACAGGCAGCCGAGCACGATGAGCGTCAGAACGGCGGCCGAAAAAATCGGCTTGCCGCAGTACCACGGCGCGCGGCGTACCGGTGCTGCGGGCGACTGCGGCCGGACGCCGACCAGACGAAAGCGGTCGTCTGTCATTTTGAGGTCACCTCCCGTTCCGTCGGGCGAAGGCGCGGGTCGAGCCGCGCGTTCATGGCCTGCGCCAGCAGACTGCATGCGATGACGACCGCGCCGGAGAGCAGGCACAGCACCATTAGCAGGTTGTAGTCCTTGTAGCGCGCGCTCTCGTAGGACAGCGTGCCGAGGCCGGGATAGGAGAACACGGCCTCCACGATATAGGTCCCGCCCATCACATGCGGCACGGAGATGGCCATGAGGCTGAGATAGGACGGAAGCACGTTGCGCAGGCACTGCCGCAGCACGATGTGCGCCCGGCCCATTCCCTCGCTGCGCGCCAGCAGCACATAGTCCGCGCGCAGCTCCTCCACCAGCCGGTTGCGCACAAGGTAGGCATAGTACCACAGGTGGCTCAGCACGACGACGGACATCGGCAGGATCAGGTGCACGATCCGGTCGCCGACATCGTCCGCGTGGCCGACGCTGTAGGCCCCGGAGCTCGGCAGCCAGCGCAGCGTGACGGAAAACAGCAGGATCAGCATCAGTGACAGCCAGAATTCCGGGATGCAGCTCGTCACCGTGCCAAGCTTGCAGAGGATGCGGTCGAGCGGCCGGTCCTCCTTCCATGCGCACAGCGCGCCGAGCAGCAGAGCCAGCACGAACAGCAGCACGAAGCCGAGCCCGCCGAGCAGCAGGGTGTTGCCAATGCGGTCACCGATCAGCTCCAGCACGTCCATCTTGTATTTATAGGAGATGCCGAAATCGCCGTGCAGCGCGCGGCTGAACCAGCGGGCGTACTGCGTGGGCAGGGGATCATTCAGGCCGAGCTTGTCCTCAGCCCATTCGCGCTCGGCGGGGGACATTTTTTCCACGCGGTCGCCGTAGTAGGAGACGAGTGGGTCACCGGGGGCGAGGCGGGAGATATAGAACGTCAGAACGGACAGCAGCAGCACGCTCAGCACGAAAATGCCGAGGCGCGGCAGCAGCCGCAGGAAAAACCGGCGGACCTTCATACGGCGCCCCCTCCTTCCAGCAGAACGTAATGCTCCGGCGCGACCTCCGTCCATGTGCCGCCGTCCGGCAGCGGCCCCTCAAAGACGAGCGGCCTGCGGGCGCGCTCGAGGCGCGGGTCCGGAATGGGGATGGACGAGAGCAGCGCGCGCGTATAGGGGTGCTGCGGCGCGGCGAACAGCGATGCCGTCGGGGCCAGCTCCACGAGCCTTCCCTGATACAACACGCCGACGCGGTCACAGAGGAATTCCACAACGGCAAGATCGTGGGCGATGAACAGGAAGGAAAATCCGTGCTCCTCCTGCAGATGGCGGAACAGATTGATGATCTGTGCCTGAATGGAGACGTCCAGCGAGGCGACCGGCTCATCCGCAACGAGCAGCTCCGGCTCCATGGACAGGGCGCGCGCAATGGCGACGCGCTGGCGCTGCCCGCCGGAAAGCTCACCGGGGTATTTGTCCAGATAGCCCGCGTCCAGACCAACATAGCGCATCTGGAATTCCGCCTCGGCGCGGTAGCTGCCGCGCGGCGGGCGGACGTGCTGGATGCGCATCGGCTCTGCAATGATGTCGCATACGCGCATGCGCCCATTCAGGCTCGAGCCGGAGTCCTGAAAGATGATCTGCCGCTCTGCCTGCAGCGTGCGGCGGTTCGCGCGGAAGGCGCGGCGGTCACAGATGTCGATGCCGCGATAGAGGACCTGCCCGCTCTGTGGCCGCAGCAGATTCATCACGCAGCGCGCGATGGTCGATTTGCCGGAGCCGGATTCGCCGACGAGACCGAGAACCTCGCCGCGCCGGAGCGTGAACGAGACGTGATCCACAGCGCGGAGCACGGCCCTTCGCCCGAGCGGGAAGGCGTGCGTCAGACCGCGCACCTCGAGAAGCGGCTCAGCCATGGCGCTCGCCTCCGATCGGCGGCGTGATGTGCGGGGCCCGGGGGTCGAGCAGCCACGTCGCGGCAAAATGGGTGTCGGAAATGCGGAACATCGGCGGCTCCTCCTCATAGTCGATGGCAAGGGCATATTCGTTGCGGCAGGCGAAGGCATCGCCCTTCGGCGGGTCGATCAGCGTGGGCGGCATGCCGGGGATGGTATGCAGCCGCGGCTTCCCGCGGGACAGCGCCGGGAGCGACTGCAGCAGACCCCAGGTGTAGGGGTGGCGCGGATCGTAGAAGATATCCTCCGCCGTGCCGAGCTCCACGATCTTCCCGGCGTACATGACGGCCACACGGTCCGCCACGCGCGCCACGGCGCCGAGATCGTGGGTGACGAAAACAGTCGCCGTGCCGAGCTTCTGCTGAATTTCGCGCAGAAGATCGAGAATCTGGGCCTGAATGGTCACATCCAGCGCGGTCATCGGCTCGTCGGCAAACAGGATCGACGGGTCGCCCGCCAGCGCAATGGCCAGCACGACGCGCTGGCGCATGCCGCCGGAAAAGTGGTGCGGATACAGGCCACGCCGCTCCTCCGGCCGGTCGATGCCGACAAGGCGCATCAGCTCGAGCACGCGCTGTTCCAGAGCCGCGCCGCGCAGGCGGGGCGCATGAACACGGACAGCGGCCGCCAGCTGCGCGCCGACGGTCATGCTGGGGTTCAGCGCAGTCATCGGGTCCTGAAATACCATGGAAAACAATGAGCCGCGAAGCTTCTGCAGCTCGCGTTCCCGCAGCTGCGTGATATCACGGCCATTTACCGCGATCGTGCCGCTCTTGCGCCGCGCGCTCGGCGGCAGCAGGTGCAGGATGCTCTTACACAGCACGCTTTTGCCGCAGCCGGATTCGCCCACGATGGCGAGGACCTCACCCGCGCGCAGCGAAAAGCTGACGTCGCGCACGGCCTGGACCTCTCCCGCCGGGGTGAAAAAGCTGACGGACAGATTTTTTACTTCCAGTAGCTCTGCCATAGGATCACCTGTTAAAACGCACATGCGGGAGGCCCGGTTCTGCGAGCCTCCCGATGCTTTTTTCCGTTGTTATTTCTCGATCGTCCATTCCTGAACATTCCAGAAAATGCCGACGCCGTGGTGGCCGAGTACGGTATCCGCCGCGATGCCCTGCAGACCGTCGACGGCGACATAGTTCGCGTCGATGTAGCAGATGAAGGCATAGGCGGGATCGGCGGCCAGAGCCTCCTGGAACTTGGCGTAATACTGGCGGCGCTGCTCCGGGTCGGAGGTCTCGCGGGCCAGCTTCAGGTAGCTGTCCACGGCGGCATTGGAGTAGCCGGAGTAGTTTGCGCCCTTGTCCGTGCCGAAGACCTTATAGGTGTGGTCATCGGCGTCGAACGGGCTGCCCCAGCCGATGAGGCAGGCCATCTGTCCGCCCCAATCCATCTGTGCGGGAATGTCGACCGTGCAGTTGATGCCGATATCGCGCAGCTGCTGTGCGGCAGCCTGTGCAATGTCGATGCGGTCCTGCTCACCGGCCATGACGCTGATGACAAAGCCGATCTCCTTGCCGTTTCGTTCGTAGAAGCCGTTTTCACTCATCGTGCAGCCTGCGTCCTCCAGAATGGTCTTTGCCTTTTCCGGGTCATAGTCGTAGTGCTCTACATTGGAGTCGTTATAAATGTTGCGCTGCAGGGGACCGTAGGCGGCCATGCCCTGCCCGAGCAGGACGGAGTCGATGATGGCCTGCCGGTCTATGCCGTAGCAGATGGCGGGGATGAGGTCGCGGTTCTCCGTCCAGTAGTCGTTCCAGAAGTTGAAGAGAATGCCGCGGTAGTCTGCCGTCGTCATGTCATAGCAGGTATAGCCCTCCTTGTCCGTAAAGTCCTTTGCGTTTTTCGGATCGAGCAGGGCCAGATCGATCTCGCCGGACTTCAGCTGCAGAGCCTGTGCATTGTCGTCCGTGACGATCTTGAAGATGATGCGGTCGATCTTCGGCGCACCGAGGTAATAATCCTCGTTTTTGACCAACACGATGGACTGCCCGGCGTCCCAGCTCTCCAGCTTATACGGGCCGGTGCCGACCGGATGGCGGAAGAAATCCGATTCCTGCATGTCCTCGCCCTGCAGCAGGTGCTGCGGCAGAATGGCCATGGTCATATAGTCAAGAAAGGCCACGTTCGGTGCGGACAGGCGGAAGACGACGGTCTTGTCGTCGGGAACGGTGATCTCCTCCACGTCTTCGAAGTTCGGCGCGTTCTCCGAGCCATTTTCGGGGTCCATGATGGCTTCAATCGTGAACTTTACGTCCTCGGCCGTGAACGGCTCGCCGTCATGCCACTTCACGCCGTCGCGCAGGTGGAAGGTGTAGGTGCAGGCGCTCTCATCGTATTCCCACGATTCAGCCAGACCGGAAACGACCTCGTTGCTGCCGTTGTGGGCGGTCAGACCGCTGAAGAGCAGCACGTTGATCTCGCCGTGCTCATCCATGGCGGGGTTGATGCGGGTGTAGTCGCCGCTGCCGTAGACGAGCGTCGTGCCTTCGTCTTCGGTCACTGCCGGGCTTTTGCTGCATGCGGCCAGCGCCAGAACGGCGCTCAGCACCAGCAGCAGTGCAAGAATTCGTTTCATTGGGGGTGGTCCTCCTGTCATTTCGGGCCCTTTCGCCCGTTCTCGTGATGCATTTTAGCATACGAAATTCGGTTCCGGAAGCTCCCCCGGGGGATATTCGATGCAAAAAGATCGAAAAAAGTTGTGCCGGCTTTGCCTCGTGAAAAAGTGGCCATAGCCGCTTTGCCCTATGTTCGGAAACAAAACCGGACCGGTATCTACCGGATCTGGTCCACACCGGGACGGTCCGCCAGCACCTGGCGCACCTGACGCCGCCGCAGAAATACCGTCAGCCAGCACACCGCCATGGTGATCAGACCGCAGACGGTCATGCAGAGGCGGTAATCCAGCACCTCTCCCAGTGCGCCGATGGCCAGAGAGAGCGCCGCTCCCGCCGCTGTGCAGAGCATGGACTCATAGGCATTGAGCCGGGCGCGCAGCCGGTCGGGGATATAGCGCTGGACTGCCGCCTGACGGATGGTGGCGCTTTGAATGCCCAGAAAGCCGCAGATCGCCCGATTCACCAGCATCAGGGGATATGGCAGCCACAGCAGGCAGGTGTCCATCAACTCATAGGTCTGATATACACCGAACAGAAAGCCAAAGCGCTTTTTCTCCGGGAGAGAGTAGCGGTAGCGGATGGCTCCGCCGATGGTGCGCCCGGCAAATTCCGCAACGGAGAAAAAGGAATACATGGCGGTAGTGAAGCCCGGCGCCGTGCGGAAAAAGGCGATGAGCAAGGGAGAATAGCCCGAGGCCATGCCGTTGGTAACGGACATGTACGCATAGAGCCCGTGCAGGCCGTGCTCCTGCCGCAGATAGGCGGCTGCTTCCCGGACATCCCGCCACCATGTTTTCAGAGACAGCAGCGGCTCCTGATCCCGGCGGCTTTCCTGCACGCGAATGCGACTTTCCAGGAAGGCCGCCAGTACCGAAAGCGCGGCCTGTATCAGCAGAAGCCGTCCCACGCCCAGCTTATCGTACAGCACCGCCGCCAGCGGCATCATCAGAACCTTCAAAATGGGATAGAGCATGGCTGAGACGGTGTAGGCCCGCTCTTCCTGCCCCTTCGGCAACAGCAGGGGATAAAAGCTGTTGTAGGCCAGCTCGTCGAAGGCCCCAAGGCACGACACAAGCAGGGAAAAGGCCAGATAAGCAATATAGGAAAAGGAACTGTGCAACAGAAACAGTCCTGCTCCGGCGTAGCACACACCGTTGAGCAGGTCGCCCCACACCAGAAAAGGCTTACGCGGCAGACGATCCATCATGGGAGCGACGACCAGCGGCAGCAGCACCATCGGGATCAGCTGGATGGCGACCACCAGCGCCGCTGCCAGCGTGCTGCCTGTTTCGTCAAAGACCAGAAACGATAGGGCAAACTGACTGATGATGCCGCCTGCTGCGCCCAGTGCTGTGGCGGCAGTAATGCGGGTAAAATCCCGCGTCCAGAGTGTTTGTTTCATAGTGTTCACCTCGTGGTTATAATTATCGCACAGCTCCTTACAAAAGGAAAGCATGTCATCATGGGAAAATTGTTCCCGGAATGACATGCTTAGATTGGAAAAAACACTATATTATAGGAAACTCCTCCAGTAGGCGGCAAGCTTGGCGGTACTGGCGGTTCGCCTTGTACCATGCCAGCACCCACTGCAGGTGGAACCGGGTGAAGCCCATGGGGTATGTCTCCTGCAGCTGCCGGAAGCAATCCAGCAGCTGAGCGCCGTAGGCGCTGTCGTGAAGGTAATCCGCATGCTCCAGCCGATAGCGTACCAGCGCCAGCATCTGCCGCTCTGTCTCGCCGGCGGCCAGAGACTCCGCCTGTTGGACGGCTGCCAATGCCTGCTCCCGGTGCCCTAACTGTTCATGGCAGATGGCGAGCTTGTGCAGGTCCAGAAAGCTGGGATGCGCGAGGGCGGAAAAGTAGGGCAGGGCTTTTTCTGGCTGGCCGAGCTGCAGCTGCGTGGCAGCGGTATTGTAGCGGAGGGATGCCAGACTGTCCGTGTCGCCAAGGGCCTCTGCCAGATGCTCCGCTACAGAAAAATGGGTCATCATTTCCTCCATGCGGCCCAGATCTGAGTAGCAGTTTCCTATAAGAATACGGCAGGAAAGCATCATGTGGGGATAACCTGCGTCTGCCGCCGAGCGGTAGGCGTCTCGCAGCACCTCGATGGCGGTCGTATACTCCCCCTTTGTGTAGAGGGCTTTCCCGTGGAGCGAGGACAGCAGCGGCAGTGGTTCCAGCCGCGCGGCCTCGTCCCACCGCCCCTGCAGAGCACGCTGCAGAGCCAGCTGCCGGGTGGAGAGAAACGGTTCCCATTCCTCTGGCAGGGGCTGCATGGTATCTGTGTAAAAGGCAGCCAGCAACAGGATGTCCGCCGCCAGCGGACTGCAGGCAAGTCTCTCCTGCTGGGGCAGTACCAGCTGCTCATAGCAAAGGAAAAAGCCGGGACTGCCGGAAAGCAGGGCGTTCCAGCAGGGCTTCAGATCCTCCGGCTCCGGTATCCAGACAAGGCCCAGACGACGAAGCAGAAGCTCCGTCACCTCCGGAGAGGGCTCTGCCTTGCCCTGCTCGATCTTGGATAGGTAGGAGGGAGTGCAGATGCCCAGGCACAGGCCGTCCTGACTCCAGTCCCGCCGGAGACGGGCCTGGCGAATCAGCAGCCCGGCGATCCTTGCGCCCCTCATCTGATGAGACCCCGCAGAATGCATGCAGCCGAATGGAGGGCAAAGAGTCTGCGGCCGATGTTGGCAGCAGGACCCGTCTGTCCGATTGTTCCTTTTTTCATTTTTTGCTTCCTCCAGAAAATCAAATTGCGGATCGTCTCAACCGGAACACCGCTTAGCCCCTCCCGCGTCATACTTCTGGGCTTCTGCACGCGTAGCCCCGTACTCCGGAAGGAATACGGGGCCAATACGGTCCGCTCAGAGATCGAAATAGCGGTCGAACTCCGCTGGGTGCGGGATGCGGCTGATCTCCTGCGCGTCGGCGCGGAGCGTTTTGACGAGCGTCTCGAGCAGCGGCATCGGGAACACGCCGTCGCGCGTGAGATAGTCGTGATCCGCTTCCAGCGCGTCGAGCGCTTCGTCGAGGCTGGCGGGCAGGTGGCCGAGGCGCTTGCGCTCGTCTGCCGGGAGGTCGAAGAGATTGAAGTCAAACGGCCCCCAGCCACGTCCTGCCGGATCGATCTCGCGCTCAATACCGTCGAGGCCTGCCATCAGAATGGCAGCGTAGGCAAAGTACGGGTTGCACATCGCGTCCGGGTTGCGGAGCTCGAAGCGTTTCTTGTCCGGCGATTTAACATAGGCCGGGATGCGCACGACGGCGCTGCGGTTCGCCATGGCATAGCCGATGGTGACAGGGGCCTCGAAGCCGGGGATGAGGCGCTTGTAGGAATTCGTGCTGGGGTTCGTGATGGCGCAGAGACTGCGGGCGTGCGTCAGCAGGCCGCCGATGAAGTGCATGGCCGTGCGGCTGAGCTGGCCATAGCCATCCGGATCGTAGAACACGGGCTGACCGTTCTTGCGCAGGAGCATGTGTACGTGCATGCCGTTGCCGGCCTCGCCGTAGATGGGCTTCGGCATCAGTGTGGCCGTCATGCCGTTCGCGGCGGCCGTATTGCGGATGACGTATTTCGCGGCCATCGTGGCGTCTGCCAGACGGGTCATCTCGCCCAACTCGACCTCGATCTCCAGCTGGCCGGAGCCGCCGACCTCGTGGTGGTGATACTTGACGTCCACGCCCCACTTGGCAAGCTCCAGACAGATCTGGTTGCGCAGGTCAAACGTGCGGTCGCCGGGCAGATCGGCGTGGTAGCCATCGTGCGGGCCGGTGTGAAAGCCGTTGTTCGGGAATTCCCCGGCGGACCAGACGGACTCGCTGCACTGCAGGCGGTAGCCGACGGCATCCGGGCGCAGGGTGCGCGTCATGCCGTCAAACACATGGAACTCGTATTCCGGCCCGATGATCATCTCGTCCGCGACGCCGAGAGCCTGCATGTGGGCGATGGCGCTCTTGGCGACATTGCGCGGATACTGGTCGAACGGGCGGTTTGCCGGATGGTCGATGACCATGACATCGCCGATCATCGTGAGCGTCGGCGCCTTGACGAACGGGTCGACGACCGCCGTCGTGATGTCCGGCAGGAAGACCATGTCACTGCGCTCAACCTGGGCATAGCCGTAGTTCGAGCCGTCGAAGCCGATGCCGTGCGTCATGATGTCCTCGTTGAAGCGGGCTGCGGGGATGGACAGGTGCTTCCACCTGCCGCGAAGGTCGATCATCTTGAAATCGAGAAATGCGATGCCGTTCTGGCGGATAAAATCCTGGATCTGCTGTACATTCTGAAACATAAAGGTTCCTCCTGCTCACATAGTTTCCGCGGGGATAGTCCGAACTCGGAAAGACTGCGATTGGTAAAAATGACGGAGATTCTGGACTTGTGCTCGTCTGCATTATAGTAAATTCACGAAAGAAAAGCAAGCCCATTCCGGGCTCTGCAGAAAATTTTGTATATCACGATGAATATACACGGACGAATGTCCGCGGGCGGTGTAATTTGCGGAAAAACCTTGACACCGCGGACCCTTGATGGTAATATAATACCAATAATATAGGCGTTGTGACCGGGAAGAGTAGCCGGGCCGTCTGCCGCAGAGAGCGTCCGTCATTGGCTGAGAGCGGGCGCGGCGGACTCCGTGCGAAGCGTGCGCCCGTGAGCGCCGGGGAGACCCCGTTGGCCGCGTCAAGGCCGGAGCAAGAAATCAGAGTGGAACCGCGAGCACTGCCCGCCTCTGGAGCGATCCGGGGCTGGCAGTTTTTTGTTTGGAGGCGAAAGAATGCGGTTAAAAGAAACCATAGAGGCATACCGCCGCAACGATCCCGCAGCGCGCAGCGGCTGGGAGGTCTTCTGGTTATATAACGGCCTGCACGCCACGATGTATTACCGCGTGGCGCACTGGCTCTATGAACACCGGCTGCGATTCCTTGGCCGTTGGGTCTCGCAGTTTGCGCGGCGGCGGACGGGCATTGAGATCCATCCGGCCGCCAAGATCGGCAGACGGCTCGTCATCGACCACGGCACCGGCATCGTCATCGGCGCGACAACGGAGATCGGCGACGACTGCCTGCTCTATCAGAACGTTACGCTCGGCGGCACGGGCATGACGAACGGCAAGCGCCACCCGACGCTCGGCAACAACGTCATGGTCGGCAGCGGCGCGAAGGTGCTCGGTCCGTTCAAGGTCGGCGACAATGCCCGCATTGCGGCGAACTCCGTCGTACTGCACGAGGTGCCGCCGGATTCCACCGTCGTCGGTGTGCCCGGCCGCGTTGTCCGGCGCAACGGCGAAAAGCTCGACCATATCCACACGCCAGACCCTGTCCGGCTGGAGCTGGACGCCCTGTATGCGCGTATCGAAAAATTAGAGGAAAAACTGAAGGAGGATCAAGATGTATCTCTATAATTCCCTGAGCCATAAGAAGGAGCTCTTTACCCCCATCGATCCGAAGCTCGTCAAAATGTATACCTGCGGCCCGACGGTCTATCACTTCGCCCACATCGGCAACCTGCGCAGCTATATTATGGAGGACGTGCTCGAGAAGAGCCTGCGCTACATGGGCTATCCCGTCAAGCGCGTTATGAACATCACGGACGTCGGCCATCTGGCCTCGGACGCCGATACCGGCGAGGACAAGATGCTCAAGGGCGCGCGCCGCGAGCACAAGACCGTCATGGAGATCGCAAAGTTCTACACCGACGCCTTCTTTGCCGACTGCGCCAAGCTGAACATCAAGCGGCCGGACGTCGTGGAGCCCGCCACGAACTGCATCCCGGAATACATTCATATGATCCAGACGCTGCTGGACAAGGGCTATGCCTATCTCGCGGGCGGCAATGTCTATTTTGACACGTCCAAGCTGGAAAAATACTATGTCTTCAACGACCATAAGGAGGAGGACCTTGCCGTCGGCGTGCGCGAGGGCGTCGAGGAGGATTCCAACAAGCGCAATCAGAATGACTTCGTTCTCTGGTTCACGAAGTCCAAGTTCGAGGATCAGGCCCTCAAGTGGGACTCCCCCTGGGGCGTGGGTT
>ERZ857998.1572-NODE-1572-length-25024-cov-12.019985_pt1 | contig 25024 bp, 21 predicted proteins | sample MGYA00519954_ERZ857998 | MGnify/ENA primary metagenome ERZ857998 (study PRJEB31778, sample SAMEA3449424) | human gut metagenome | biome: human gut; feature: human-associated habitat; material: faeces | place: United Kingdom | collected 2010/2012 ...
GTCTTACATAGTGAATTAAGTTTTACGTGGTGAACTTACTATTTCAAGTCACCAACTTTTTCTTCCCGGCCGATCCGCTTCCGCGTGGCTGTGAGAGAAAAGCTCGTCTGCTCTCAAACGACAGCTTGACTATATTACCACTCTTTGGTCTCACTGTCAATACCCTTTTTTGACTTTTTTATTATGTATAGCTATGTTTCCGGAATCACGACAAAAGCACTTTGCGAAGCGGCGCCCAGGCGCTCATGGGTGCGTGCCATGTGCGCATAGAAATCTCTGATTTCGTTATGCGCACTTTTGTCTCTACCCAAGTGCAATATTCCGTTTCAGATACGCCGGGGATTTGATATTATTGTCAAGATGCGCTTTGGCCCACGCGATGCTTTCTTCATCTCTGCCGTCCAGCTCCATTTTGATATCCTGTCTGGTCACAGGGCAGGCTTTGAGGAACTTGCCATCCCGGCTGAGCACCACGATCTGCCCGAAAGCGCCAAAAAAGTATCGGACATTTCCATCCTCATCCCAGTACATACCGCCCGTAATCACAGCATCCCGATCGGCTTTCATCACATATTCAAAGTCAAAGATCTCCACCAGCACATCGTCCGCAATCTCATACGCAGAACATTTGTAAAAAGAGTCCAGCACAAACCCCTTGATCGCCGGATCCGATTTCTTACAATTCTCCAAGTTCAATTTCGTGGCATATTTCAAAACGTCCGCATATTCGTTCAAATATGTCTCGTCGATCGTACCGTCCTGCTGAGGAAAACAAGTGATCTCACTGTTCTCCGCTTCGGCAGCGGTTTTTCTCTTGTCATATCGGATACTCTCCGCCGCCCGCACCAACGCGTCCAGCGAAACATTCCCGCCGAGCACACACTGCGCATTTTGCGCCATATCATTCCATGTCAAAATCGTCAGGTTGCTGTCATTTTCGGCTAGGTTTCGGTAAACCAATGCTTCCTTGTTTCCCACCGCCGTCTTGTCTTTGGAACCGGCATAATTATCCAGAAACATCGTATCAAAACTGCCCGGCACATAGCAGTCCAAAGACACAAACCCGCCGCGGCCGTTTTCGTAGGTCACCTCGCACCAATCTCCCGTATCAATGGATTTCGCCTCCGCATAGTTAAACCCGTCCGGCACCGCACGTATCGACGGGAATCCCATCGCGCGAACCTCCTTCCCGGAACTGTTCTCAAAATAAAGCCACCCCGCAATCACAGCCAGCAAAACCACCATAATATAAATGATTTTTTTGTTCCTGTTCATTACTTCTCCCCCTGTCTTTTTTCTCTCATTACCTACCCTAAAAGCTTCTGCACTTTTTCATTCAATTTGCGGTAGACCCGCTCTACAAACCACGGCTCCGTCGAAGCCGCCAGCGCTGCCTCCGGCGTAAACCACGCTACGCCGCTGTTTTCATCCTCTTTGACGCGCAGCCTTTCCTCTTCATCCGCCTCGACCAGATAGGTCACATTCAAATGCAGATGCGATGGCACATACGCGCCGCGCTTTTCGTGTCCGTCTACCGTCAGCACCTCGAGGGAAAAAATTTCTCCGGCAGGCTCCGCAGGCCGCACATGCTGCGCCGCAAGTCCGCTTTCCTCCGAAACCTCCCGCAGCGCCACCGCCAAAAGATCCGCCTCCCCGTCCGCGTGTCCGCCGAGCCACGACCATGAATCATAGATATTGTGATAAGCCATCAGCACCTTGCTGCGCGCGCGATTTACGACCCAAGCCGACGCAGTCATGTGCGCCAGCCTGTTCTCCCGGGAGAAAACGTCTTCGCTCGTCGTCAAACATTCCAAAATCAACGCCCGATCCGCCGCCTCCTGTTCATTATATGGTTCATAGGCGGCCAACTGCTGCAGAAGCTCTTCTCTTGCGTCCTTTGTCTCTTTCAAATCCGCTCACCTTTCTTTCCTTTTCTCTTTTCTTCCCTCATCGTGATCACGCCGCCGCGAACGGATCGCCGATCGTTACTTTGATATCCGTCGGCCAGGTCATCACATTCAACGCACTTTCCGGCGTTCCGTAGCGATATGCGTATCTTGCAGCCGGCAGCTTGATTTTCAAGGCTTCCGCCCACTGCACGAAGCCCTGTTCCTCGGTATAATCCTGCAGATTATCCGTCAGCCTGCCGAAGTAGGCAAGGCCGCGCCGATCATACACCGCAAGCTCCGCGTCACTCTGTGGACTCCAATCCCAGCTTTCCTGCACATAGTCTGCCTTTACATAGCTGTGACCGACCAGCACCAGCCGCTCGCCGTCGTAAACCATCTGTTTCAGATAGCCGTAGCAAGGCAGATCTTCATCCGGGCGGCTCGCCATCGCAAGGTCCGCAAGGTCCAGCGTTTTGCGATAGCTTCCGTCCTGATACGCGATCACGCAGAGCTTGGATACCGCGTCGCTGAACACCAGATAATCGCCTGCGTCCCGGCATTGGATCTCGTAGCGGCTCTGCAGGACATCCAGCGACTTCTCGCAAGTCATCGAAGCAAGGTTCACGACCTCTGCCGTCAAGCGGCGCTCCCGATCAAATTTCGTGACCGACTCCGAATCTGCATCCTCATACCGACTGCTTTTTTTGGTATCGCCAAACTGCCACGCCCGGCTCGTCAAAAGCAGCTTTTGTCCGTCCGGACTGCTGTGGATGCTCACATAATCGCGGGTCGGATCCAGCGGATAGACCATTTTCAGCTTTTCCGGCAGGAAAACATTTTCCGCGGAATCGTACGGCAGCCGATACAGACCGTAGCCGCCCGGGATCATTGACGTATCGACCAGCTCGCCCCGGTAGCTGTGCGGATCAAAGGTGAAATAAACCGCTTCCGGCGTGCCGCAGGCAATCGTCTCAAAAGAAAAGGAGTCCGCATTCTTCTTTGCCCGATCAAGTTCATACGAAAGCCACGCCCCGCCGAGCGAATCGATCGAATTCCGCTCGGCTTCCAAGATGCGGCTTTCGCTCTCCAGTACCGGAATCCGGAAAAAGCGGTTCAGGCTCTCCCATAGGGCAAAACTTTCCTGATCGGCAGTGCTGACATAATTTTTGTATGCTCCCGTATCCGCGTTATAGGCGAATTCACTGCACCGGACATCCAGCACATGGTTATCCTGCCCGGTCAGTTCCAGTTTCAGCCGATAATACCGCAGCAGATCCTGCATGCGAATCTCCGCCTTTGTCTTCTCTCCTGTGTCAAACGCATGCTGCAGATCTTGCAGGATCGTCGGCGTTTCCGGCGTAAAGTAGCTCCGTACTGCGGCGCGCCGCTTTGCCCCCTCGGTCGTGCCCGCCTGTTCTTCCTCGGTCAGAGCCGCATTATCCGGATCGATCGAATTGCTCCAAAGGAAGCGCAGGCTGCTGCTGAGCGATCCGGTGTCCACGCAGCCCCTGAGATCCGGCCATGCGAGTGTGACCGCTTCCTGCTCCTGCGGATTTCCGCAGGTAAACGAGGTACTCTGCACATGCAGTGCATTCTGCTGCACGCAATCTGCATCCGTTTCTGCCGGGTCTAACGCCCCCGATCCCCCGAAACGCCAGCGATGCTCCCAGGACAGCTTGCTGTCGGAGGTTCCGCCAAAGCAGAGTTCGACCCCCTCTGCCGCGGACGCGTCACCAAGCAGCGTCGTTTCCGTAACGGCGGCGTGCCGCATCGTGTCCTGTATGCCGCAGAGCACCGCCGCGGTTCCGGCCAGCGCCAGCAACAAGGCCAGCAGCGCAATCGTTCTTGGTCTCTTCATCTGTACTCTCCCCTTTTCCCATTCTGTTTCGCTTTTTTAAAAAAACCTACATATTATATGCCGAGCCAGGTGACTTTATCCAGATAACTGGTTAAAGCGTTTGTACTGCTGTGCGCGTAGGTCTTAGCTGCGCCGTCACGCGGTTTGACATTATCTTCCCATGCCCGATATTCTTTTGCGTTGCAAAAATCCTGCATGTTTGAGCGCAGTGTGCCGTAGTAGGCGAGCCCCGACGCATCGAGTACCGCGACCTCCACCGTACCGGCGGTTTCCCAAAGCCACATCGTGTTATCATCATCCTCGATGTCAAAATCCGCCTCGCCGAGAATGCTCAGCCGCTTGCCGTCATACGCTGTGCGGCAGCGATTATCATAGAACAGATTCTGCAGCGCCGGCTTGCGGAAATCGACATCCGCCAGCATCAGTTCCTTTTTATAGCTGCCGTCCTGATAGGTATACAAGCATAGTTCGCTCCGGCCACGAAAGATCAGATAATCTCCCACGTCATAGCCGAGCGCGGTGTCAGCGCTGCAAACGATCTCTTCCCGGCGGTCGCATTGCATCGTCCGGACATCGATAATCTCCGCCGTCGCCTGCACCTCCTTGACACCGACTGCCGCCAGACGCGCCGCCTGACTGACCAGAAACAGCTTCGCGCCATCCGGCGAAGCATAAATATCCGTATATTGCTTCTTTGGGTCGAGCGCATAGACCATCTCCAGCTTCTCACTGAGGAAAATCTCCTTTTCCCGGTCGTAAGGCAGCCGATAGATTCCATAGCCGCCCGGAATCAACGAGGTATCAACCACATCGCCGTCGTCCGTATGGGTGTTAAAGGTGAAGTAGACCGCGTCCGGCGTGCTGCAGGCGATGCTGCAAAAGTCAAAGTGATCTTCCTGCTGAGAGCAGTTCTCTTTACCTTGATAATAGTTAAAATTCAAGCTGCCTTCCGGATATTTGATGACTTCAAATCCGCTGCTCTCTGTTTCCGGGATCGGGATCCGCAGGAAATGGTTGAGATCCTGCCCGAGCTTCACGGAATCTTCCGAAGCATAGACCGCATTATCCAGTGACGCTGCCCAAATGGACGTCCCCGTCAGATCGCCCTCGATCGGATAATAGCGAAAGATATCCTTGAGCTTCAGATCCTGCGTTGTTTCCCCGTCTGCCGGGAGCGCCCGCTTGATCTCCTGTACCCGCTCCGCCGCGCCGGCGGTAAAGAATTCCTGCCGCACCTGCGCGAGCAGTTCCTGCCGGATCGGATCTCCCTCGGCGGGATCGGTCAGGATATCGTCTAAAGCGTTACCGCTCGTCATATAGCCTGTGAGCCGCACATACGGTACCGGGCCTTTTTTGTCCGCAGGAAACGGATTTTTCCGGCTGAACGCCGTCTCCTGTACGTCTGCGCCGTCATCCGCGCCGCCATAAGTAAAGACATTCCTCCAGTAAAGCTGATTCTGCAGCCCCATGCCGAACGAAGCGCTCAGACCCGCGGCAGCTGACGCGTCTCCGACAATCGTTTTCTCTGTGATTCGGCAGTCTGCCATCTGTCCGCGCACCGCTGCGAGCGTGAAGCTCGCCGCGCCCAGCGACACGATCACCAGCGCCGCCGCGATTCTGCGTAGTTTCATGCCTCTTCCTCCATCTTCGCGATCGCCTGCCCGACGCGCTTCGCCCGGTAGCGATAGCTTTCCTTGATCAGCTCGACCAGCGTCCTGCCGGACTCCCGGATTTCCTCCACGTTCAGGTCTCCGATCACCTTACCCTTGTGCAGCAGCACCGCCCGGCCGACGAAATTCTCTACCTCTTCGATCAGATGGGTGGACAGGATCACCGTTTCGCTTGGCTCCAGCAGCCCCAGCAACACTTTATAAAAATCTTCGCGATTAAAGATGTCATTGCCCGCAAACGGTTCATCCATCAGGATATAGTCCGCCCCCTGCGAGAGTGCCAACAGCACCTCGAACTGATTCTTCTGCCCCGTCGAGAACTTCCCGATCGCGCGGTTTGCCGGCAGCTCGAAGAACTCCATCAGCGCATCGAAACGTTTTTCCTTGAAAGTCCCAAAATGCTCCTGATAGAACGCCTTGTGCCCCTCGGCATCCATGGCCGGGAAAAACGAGTGCTCGCTGGTCGCGAACGCGATGCGGCCGATATTGCGCCAGTCGATCTTTTCGCCATCCAGCGTGATCTCCCCCCTATACTTGAGGAAGCCCAGGATCGACTTCATCAGCGTGGTCTTGCCCGCACCGTTTTCTCCGAACAAGCCGACGATCTCCCCCTGCGGGAAGCAGAGGCTGACATCCTCCAGCGCGGTCTTATTTCTGTATTTTTTCGTGACATGTTTTAACTCGATCATTGCAAAATCTCCAATCTCCATTCCGCCGGGCATACCGGCTCTACCATAAAATTCCCCAGCCTGCCTGCTGCAGCTTCTGCCACTGTCCGGACGCCAGGCACACATCCGGTGTGAGCGCCATGTAGTACCCATAGAACAGTAGCAGCATCACGACCATGAGCAGCAGGATTGCCGTCGCCTCCAGCAGCGGCAGGCTCCAGCAGTACCGGAACCGCGCGTGCCGCTGCGGCAGCCTGCGCAGGGTATAGTCCGCCCGCGCGCCCTGCTTGAAATAGCGATAGCGGTTCCAGAGCTGAACGGCCAAAAGCGCCGCAACCATCCACTGGTACAGCCGCAGATTCGCACCGAGCACGCTGACAAAATCCGTCATGATCGCGCCCGGCAGCAGTACCTGTCGATCAAGGATCTCCGGGTCGCACAGCAGTCGGTAGGCATCGCGGTAGTCCACGCTGAAGTTCCGAATACTAAAAAACAGCAGGAACGCAATCTTTGCGAAAAACATTCTTTTTTCCTCGCTTCGGTTGTAGCCCGGCGGCAGAAGCGATGCGAGCCAATCCCTAAATCTGTGCGTTGGAGTCACAGGACTGCACTGCTTCTGTTTGCGCGCCTCCTGCGTCCTCTGCTCTTGCTTCCTCTGCATCCTCGACCATCCTTTCTGCGTTTTTTCTCTTCCAACCGTTCTTGCTGCTCGCTGCCGGTTCCTCCTCCGGCTCCTTTTCCTCCGCGCTGACGCTCACCCTTGCCGAAGTGAAACAGCCTGCCATGAGTGCCGCCACCAGCAGGTTTCCGCTTGCATCGGTGCCTGAAACATACTCATAACTGCCGATGAGCAGCATCGCGCTGATAAAGACCAAAATCGTCTTATTCTGATTCTTCCGCGCGAAGTAGCTGTATCTAGCGATGCACGCGGAGAGCGCCAGCACGCCGGTGATATTACGGATCCAAAAGGTCACATTCTTGATCGGCAGCAGCATATAGAGCTGCGGTGTACGGACAAACGCGAGCAAAAGACCCATCTCCCGGTTAGCTGCCGTCGAGATATGACTTGTAAAATAGGCTCCGAACGCGTACAGCAGCGTGACGTTCAGCGCCCAGAACACGAAGTAGGCCAGCAGTACATAGACCGTCTCCACCCAAAAGACATCCAACGGCCGGATATGCAGTCTGCGGATCGTATAGTCCACATTGCTCTTCTGCGCCCTGAGCGGGTCGATCAGCGCCAGCGTCAGCAATAAAAAACCGATACCGAACGGAAGCGCCGCGCCCCGCGCGAACAGATTTTCATAATACATCGTCTCGCCTTGCATCAGTACGACCAGCGTGATCGCCTCCGCCAGCAAAGTCAGCGCGATGACAATACCGACCTTGCAGCCCCCGCTGCGCAGAAACAGATCATAGACGGACAGATAGTCCGCTTTGCGCCTGCTGCGCGATTCTTTTTCTTTTGTTTTTTCTTTCCCTGTTATTTTCATTTCTCCGATTCCCTCCTGTCCTCTGCATCCCAGTATCGCTCGATCATCGCGATTGCCTCCGCCTTGCTGTACCCCGCAGCCTTCAGCGTCTGCACAGCGCGCCGCCCCCCTTCTTCGGCCAGCGCGTCCTTGATCTCGGCAATTTTTTGCGGTGAGGCACTGATACAGCTCTTCGCCCCCGTATGCGAACGGATCAGCTCCCCGGCCTCCAGCATCGCGTACGCCTTCTGCACTGTATTGGGATTGATGCCCAAAATCGCCGAAAGCACGCGCCGCGACGGAAGTTCATCCCCATAAACGATCGTCCCGGCTGCCAGACCGCCCCTGATAAAATCAATGATCTGCATATAGATCGGACTGTTCTCGTCCAGCTTCATTTCTTCAAAACGTATCATCCTGCTCTGCGCCCGCCCCCTTTCTGTTTCTGTCTCTCAAATTCTGACTCTCAAATCACATAAACAAATATTGAAGTACTTCATCGCAAACCGTACTATGCGAATAATACAGTTTCCTTAACCGTATTATATGAGTAACACAGTTTTCTGTCAAGCCCTTTTTTTGACGTCTCCGCAGGCAGCCCATCCCCGCGCGCATTTCCCCCAAGAAAACATTTTCTCAAGGTCTGCCGAATTCCCCAAAAGCCCCAGGTCGCCCCGATCTTTTGGATTTTCCCGCGAAAATTTCTCTGCCCGGCATTGACGGCAAGGCAAAAGGAAGGTATAATGATTGGGTATGCAAAACGCAGTTATCCATTCGTGAAAGGAGGCTATTCCCATGAAACACATCGAAACGATTGAGACGCGTGACCTCGCAAAGAGCGCTGTGACCGGCGGCTGCGGCGAATGCCAGACTTCCTGTCAGTCCGCATGCAAGACATCCTGCGGCGTGGCAAATCAGGCTTGCGAAAACGATGAAAAATAGTATGGGCGCATGACCCTGTCCGCCTGTCCGGAAACGGCGCAGGCGGGTATTTTTTTGGCAAAGCATATCAAAAAACATATCAAGCAGATCAGGAAAGGAACAATTTCATTGATTCATCAATATCAGCTAAACGGTTACAACATTGTGCTGGACACCTATTCCAGCGCCATTCATGTCGTGGACGAGATTGCCTATGACATGATCGCGATGTTCGAAGATAAAACAGCAGGCGAAATCATCTCCGCGCTGCTCGCCAAATACGGCGGGAGGCAGACAGCAGACGGCGAGACCGTCAGCGAGACAGACCTGCGGGAATGCTATGCAGAGATTCAAAAACTGAAAGATGACAAAAAACTGTTCGCGCCGGATGTCTATGCGGACATCGCCGGGCAGTTCAAAAATAATTCACGCGACATCAAGGCGCTCTGCCTGCACGTCGCCCACAGCTGCAACCTCAACTGCAGCTACTGCTTCGCCGGGCAGGGCAAATACCGCGGCGAAAGCGCGCTCATGCCGCTGGAAGTCGGCAAACGAGCGCTGGACTTTTTAGTCGAAAACTCCGGCAGCCACACCAATCTGGAGGTGGACTTCTTCGGCGGCGAGCCGCTGATGAACTGGGAGGTCGTCAAAGAACTCGTCCGCTACGGCCGCAGTCTGGAAGCGCCGCATCATAAGCGTTTCCGCTTCACGCTGACCACCAACGGCGTCAATGTTGACGACGATGTGATCGAATTCTCCAACCGCGAGATGCAGAACGTCGTCATGAGCATCGACGGCCGCAAGGAAGTGCACGATCGCTTCCGCGTAGACTATCAGGGGCGCGGCAGCTATGATACCATCATCCCGAAGTTTCAGGAGTTCGCAAGACGCCGCGGCGAACGTGATTATTACGTCCGCGGCACTTACACCCACGCCAACCCGGATTTCACCAACGACATCCTGCACCTCGCGGACCTCGGCTTCACGAAGCTTTCGATGGAACCGGTCGTCTGCGACCCAAGCGACCCGTCTGCGCTGACCGCGGAGGACCTGCCGATCCTGTTTTCGCAGTATGAAAAGCTGGCAGAGGCGATGCTCGCACGCCAAAAGGAAGGTCGTCCGATCACCTTCTATCATTATATGATCGACCTCAACCACGGTCCTTGCATTTATAAGCGCATCGCGGGCTGCGGCTCCGGTACGGAATACTTCGCCGTCACGCCGCAGGGCGAGCTCTATCCCTGTCATCAGTTCGTCGGCGACGAGGCCTACCGGATGGGCAATATCTGGGACGGCGTGACCAATACCGACATGCAGGAGAAGTTCCGCCAGTGCAACGTCTATTCCCGCAGGGAGTGTGATGACTGCTGGGCAAGACTCTACTGCTCCGGCGGCTGCGCGGCGAACGCTTACCACGCGTCCGGCGACATCAACGGCGTTTACGAATACGGCTGCGAGCTCTTCCGCAAGCGCATGGAGTGCGCGATCATGCTCAAAATCGCCGAAAATTCCGTTTCTTAACAGTTTATTAACATAGGCTTGAATCTAGTTTTTTTGCGGATTCAAGCCTCTTATTTATGTCGAAATCTTCAAAAGTTCTTCAAATTTTCTTCACATTGACGCAAGCTTTTGTTGACAAGTTTTTAACTAGAGGTTATAATGAGCCTAGTGTTAAACAACACTCATTCTTTATTTATTTAACTTCATATGATTAAGGAGGACTTTATTATGGGTAAAAAGATTCCTTTGTGGCAAACCATTCTGGTTATGCTCGTGATGATCGGATTGTTAGTTTGGTCCATCGTCAAAGACGCAGGTGGAGAGCCGCACATCGCACTTATCCTCGCAGCTTCTTTCGCGGGCATCATCGCTTGCTTAAACGGCTGGAAATGGGCTTACCTGGAGCAGGGTATCCTCGCATCGATCAACCGGTCCATGCAGGCGATCCTCATTCTTGCAATCCTCGGCGCGATCATCGCTTCCTGGATGGCAGCAGGTACAATTCCTTCCATGATGTATTATGGAATTAAGATCATCAGCCCGAAGGTATTCCTCGTAACCGCTTGTATCCTTTGCTCCATCGTATCTCTGGCGACAGGTTCATCCTGGTCGACCGCGGGTTCCATGGGCGTCGCTCTGATGGGCGTCGGTGCAGCGCTCGGATTCCCGCCGGCCATGACAGCAGGTGCTGTTGTATCCGGTGCTTACTTCGGTGACAAGATGTCCCCGTTATCCGACACGACCAACCTCGCTCCGGCGATGGCAGGTGCGACCCTGTTCGGACACATCAAGCACATGGTTTACACCACCGGTACTTCCATGCTGATCGCTTTGGTTGTGTACGCAATCATGGGCTTCATGCATGCATCGAGCAATGAGCCGGATCTGTCCGTCATCGACGAGATTTTGGGCTTCATTCAGCAGTCATCCAATATCAGCGTTGTCACACTGGTTCCGCCGCTGTTCGTTATCTGTGCAGTCGCATTAAAGCTTCCGGCGATCCCGTCTCTGGTAGGCGGCGCTGTCATCGCAGTTCCGTTCATGTTCATGAACCACGCTGCAATCGAAACAGCGCTCGAGGACAAGGTGATCAACAACGTATTCTACATCATGAACAACGGTATCTCCTTAGGTGTTGTTCCGGAGGGCGCTTCTCCTATTATTGAAGAACTCAGCAGCCTGCTGTCCTCCTCCAGTGTACAGGGCATGATGTGGACGATCTCCATCATTCTGTCAGCAATGTGCTTCGGCGGTATCTTAGACTGCACCGGCATGATGGCTTCCTTCGCATCGATCTTCCTGAAGGTTGCAAAAGGCAGAGGCGGTCTGGTTCTCTCCACTGAGTTAATGTGTATCATCACAAACGCAGTATGCTGTGACCAGTACTTATCCCTGGTACTCCCGGGCAGAATGTTCAAGGAATCCTTCGAAGATATGAGACTGCGTCCGGAAAACCTTTCCAGATGTCTGGAAGACTCCGGTACCATTACCTCTAACTTCTTCGCGTGGAACACCTGCGGCGCTACCATGAGAAACTTCCTCGGTATCGACTCCAGCTACATTCCATATGCGATTCTGAACTGGCTGAACCCGGTAGTCTCTGTATTCTTCGGCTACACCGGCATCACCATGACGAAGCTGACAGAAGAAGAATATGCAAAGATCTTAGAAGAAAGAGAAGAAGAAAAGAAGGCCGCGTTAAAGGCACTCGAAGCTTAATATCGAACTTCATCATCTTACAGATTATTTAGCCGCCGGCCCTGCCGGCGGCTTTCTGTTGTGCGTAAACCGGCGCAGGAAAGCGCTTGCGCCCCCTCCTGCCAAAACTTCCGGCGGCTTTTTCCATTCCATAGCTTCGCGCGTCCTGTGCGCGAAAACGGGCGTCCATGCAGGACGCCCGTTTTCGTTTACATATTACATAACCGCAGAATCAGAATCATCATATTCTGCTGTCTCTATTGTACATCTTGTATACAGTATGTGTCAAATATTTTCTAGCAGTTCTCCTGTTCTTTTTCTCGTACCCGGTGCTTGCGCAGCAGGCACACAAACCGCTCCTTGCCGAACAAACAAAAATGCAAGCAGCCCAAGCACCTATGCGAGTTTCGCGCGCAGCAGAGACACAAAATCAGCCGACGCGTATAGCGACAAACACGCTTGGCAAAGCAGCAGCTGCGCGAGGCAAACACACGCGCGAGGAAATCCAGCGTTCTCGCCATGCGCTTTTGTCCCCTCCGGCTCATATTTTTCAGTGATCTTTGCCATACTAGCAGCAGGGAAAAGATGCGCATGATGGAATTCGAGAATCCTCCGCGCATATCGTGCTTCTGCGTGAGCGTCGCTTTACGAGCAGCTTTTTCCGATATTCTGAAGCATCGCTACGCGATATTTCCTACATAACAGGAAAGGGTGTGCCGCTTCCTTGTCCGCGGCAGGCACGACAAAATCCGTTTTCCGTCTTGCAAGTATTTGCTTTTCTGTTCAAATTTTGAGAGGACCGCACATGAATGAAAATTTCCTGCAGGCTATCCTGCAAAGCATCGCCTGGCTGCTCACGCGGCTTTTATCGGTTTTGACGCCCCTCTTCATCGGCCTCGCCATTGCTTATCTCCTGCATCCGGCGGTCGATTGGCTTACACAAAAACTACGGCGCCGCGGTCTTGCGATTCTCCTGACGTATCTGCTGGCCGCATGCTTTCTCGGCGGTCTCATCTGCGGCTTTGTTATTTTGATCCTCGGTGCCCTTCCGCAAGGAAGCCCTCGAGAAATCACGACCCAGATCTTCGCCTATTTTGAGAGTGCTTATCAAGCTGCAGATGCCTACCTGTCCGATTTTTTGCCTGATGGTATGCCCTCCCCGATCGCGGCGGGGCTCGGGCAACTCTCGGAAAGCCTGGAGCGGCGTTTTTCCGTCGAGGCCGCGGTCACATTTTTGAGCGGCCTCGGCAACGCGATGCTTCATTTTTTTATCGGTTTGGTCGCTTCTGTCTACCTTCTCAAAGATCGGGACTTCTTCTACATGCTTTGGGAACGCCTTCTTTCTGTGCTGCTTACGCAGCGCGCGCACGGGCTTTTGAATGAAAATCTCTCGGAAATCAACCAGGTGCTTTCCACCTTCGTCAAGGGCGCGATGATCGACAGCTTGATTATCGCCTTTCTTTCCTCGGTAGTGCTGACCGCCCTTCAAGTCGATTACGCGGTCATCATCGGATTGCTCGACGGTGTGCTCAACATCATTCCCTATTTCGGTCCTTTTTTCGGTATGCTGCCTGCCTTCGCGGTCGCGGCCGTCACCGCGGGTCCGCTGCATGGCATGTTCGCGGTTTTCGGTCTGTTCGTGGTTCAGCAGATTGACGCGAACTACATTTATCCCAAGGTGGTCGGCGGCAGTACGGGGCTGCATCCGCTCTTCGTTTTGCTTTCTGTCTCGCTCTTTGGGTCTTTTTTCGGTATCGGCGGCATGCTGCTTGCGGTTCCAATTGCTGGCATTGTACAAATATTCATAAAAAAATGGGCATTCAGTCGTTAAATTGTAGAAAAATCACAATTAAATTTATTTTTTCTCTTGATTTTTTATAATTATTCAGATATAATGAGTGCATGCACGGAATAATTTATACACTAGTTTTAATAAATATTCACATTTAGAACTTTACGAGCAGCATAAGGCGCGGGACACCTGTATCGACCGCGCGGCGGCATCGCAAACCGAAAACAAGGGGGAAATGAATCATGATGAAACTTTGGAAAGGCAAATATTTTGATGAGGAGGATCTGATCGCAGATGAATTCTGCGCGTCGATCGGATTTGATCAAAGACTGTGGAAGGAGGATATTCTCTGCGGCATCGCGCATGTCAAAAAATTGGCGGCAGAAGGCAAGCTGACAGAGGATGAATACGACAGCATTGTCGTACATCTGCAGGAAATTCTTTGGGATGCGGAAGCGGGCAGGCTGCATTTTACAGCCGAGGACAACAATATCCAAACTGCTGTGCAAAGACTGCTGACCCGTCGTATCGGCGATATTGCGTGGAAGCTGCAATTAGATCGCGACCCTGCTCTGCACTCCGCGCGGACGCTGCGCTTGTATCAAAAGGAAGCGATCCAGTCAATTTACACCTGTATGGATCAACTGATCGCGGTACTTCAAGTCTTGGCCGCGATGCCGAAAGAGCTGCTGCCGGAACAGGACGCCACGCCTTTCGCCGCGCTGGCGGATAATCTGACGCAGGACAAGGCACGTTTCGCGGATTGCGAAAAGCGTACAGTCATCAGTGAAGAAAACACTTCCGCGGATGCGCAGGTTTCCGTCTGTGATACCGCTTTCGCGTCCGAATTTTTAAGTGCCTGCGCGATGTCCATGGCGCACCTGGCCGCGTTCTGCGACGGACTTGTTCTTTCGACGCACTTCGCCGCTGAGGCAGAGGCTCCGGCCCTGACTGACGCGCAGCTGCATATCTGCAGATTGATCAGCAACAAGACCTCAAGGGTTACCGGTGATTTGATGTCCGTTCTGACAACCTCCGGCTCCTACACAGTATCCGCGGCCGCGAAGCTCCAGGAAACCTGTCAGCCGCTGTTTGACGGCTACGACTCCTTGAAGGACACGCTCAAGGTGTTACGCAGCATTCTGCAAGGCATCGCTGACAAAGCGAAGGCTGCTCCACAAAGCGCTTAGCCTTTTGCCTGCGCAAAAGATGGCACATGTCAAAAACCCCGCGAAAGCGCGCGTTACCGCGCCTCGCGGGGTTTTCTTCGTATGTTGTTTTCTTATTATCGAAAAGGATTCGTCGTTCGACTGTTTCCTCCCGCGAATTTTATCAGCTTACGCTTATGCGAAGGTGATGACCGTTCCGGTCCTGCCTTCCAGTGCATCGATTGCCTTCGCTAAGGACGTGATAATCGCTTTCTTGTCCGGATTTGCCTTGACGAACTTCATGGCAGCCTGTACCTTCGGCAACATGGAGCCAGGTGCGAACTGCCCCTCTTCGCAGTACTTTTCAGCTTCTGCGTAGGTCAGATGTCCCAGATTCTCCTGATTCGGTTTATTGAAGTTAATCGCGACTTTTTCAACTTCGGTCAGAATCATCAGCGCGTCTGCACCGATGTTTTCTGCGAGCAGTTCTGCCGCGAAGTCCTTATCGATAACCGCTGCGACACCTTCCAAATCACCGTCTTCCTTGCGAACGACCGGAATACCGCCGCCTCCGCAGGTAATCACGATGGTGGAATCAAATAATCTCTTTACGGAATCCAGCTCCACGATTTCTGTCGGAATCGGGGATGCGACCACTCTTCTCCAGCCACGACCCGCATCTTCTTTTACAGTGTAGCCTTTTTCCGCAACGAGCGCTTTCGCTTCTTCTTCGCTGTAGAACGGTCCGATTGGCTTGGTCGGATTCTTGAATCCCGGATCTTGCGCGTCAACAACCATCTGCGTCAAAATCGTCGCAACCGGAATCTCTTTACCGCGTTTTTTCAGCGCAAATTTCAGTGCCTGCTGCAGGTGGTATCCGATATATCCCTGGGACATCGCGCCGCAAACATCGAACGGCATCGCCGGAGTCACGTTTTTAGCGGTTTCGGAAGCGAGCAGAATCCTGCCGACCTGCGGTCCGTTTCCGTGAACAACAGCAACTTCGTAGCCTTTTTCGGATAAGTCTGCAATTCTTTCACAGGTTTCTTTTACAACTGCTAATTGAGCTTCGGCGGTAGGTTCTGCCTTACCGGACTGCAGGGCATTGCCGCCGAGTGCAACAACAATCTTTTCTGCCATTTTGTTATCTCCTTTATCCTTGTTGATTATAAATCATCTCTGTTGACCGGACAGGACATGCATCTTGGGCCGCCTCTGCCTCTGGATAATTCCGCGGACGGAATCGACAGGACCTTAATGCCCTTTTTGTCTAAGAGATCGTTGGTTACATAGTTTCTTTCGTAGGTTACCACCGTACCCGGCGCGATGCAGAGGGTGTTGGAACCGTCGTTCCACTGCTCTCTCTGTGCCGCAATCAGATCGCCGCCGCCGCAGCGAATCAGGTCTACCGCAGGAAGGTTCAATTCAAGCGCCAGAATCTTAGAAAGCTCATCCTTCATGGCATTGTACTTCATCTCGCCGTTTTCGCCGAGCGTAATTTCGTAAACGCCCAAAGGCCCTTCGATTTCCGGATGGATGGTGAACTTATCATAGTCAACCATGGTAAATACTGTGTCCAGATGCATGAAGGCTCTGCACTTCGGAATGTCGAATACGAGTACCTTCTTAAAGGAAGAATTCTTCAAAAGCTTTTCTGCGAAAGCTTCGATACCCGCGATGGTGGTTCTCTGGGAATAGCCGATCGCTACGATATCCTTGGAAAGCACGAGTACGTCGCCGCCTTCGATGGAATAATTTCCGTAAACGTCATACCACTGCGGCGTATCTTCCAGCGCGAAATCGCGATTATACTTCAGCATATATTTGAGCAGCAGCGCTTCTCTTCTTCTGGCCGGCGTAGACATGTGGTGAATATTGATGCCGTTACCGACGCAGGCGCCCGGGTCTCTGGTAAAATACAGATTCGGCATCGGGTCGCTGGCGAACGGTTCATCGCTGACCGCGACGTCGTAGAGGGAATTCGTCTTGATGTGTGCGATCTCCTCCGTAAAAATACCCGCAATGCAGGACTCTACCAAATCCTCGGCGTTCTTGGAGAGCAGATACTCGATGATCGCCTCCTTGCGGCCTTCGGAATAGATTTCAGAAAGCTCCACGAACTCTCTGACAAAGTTGTATTTAATTTTTTCATCTTTGAGCGCTTTGGCTGTTTCTGTCTGATAGTAAACAACCTCTACGCCGTTTTCTCTTAATACTTCCGCAAATCTGTCATGCTCGGCTTGTGCAACTGCTAAGAATGGAATATCGTCGAATAACAGTCTTTCGAAATTGTTCGGAGTCAATTTTTCCAGTTCTCTTCCCGGTCTGTGCAGGAGAACCTTGTTTAATTTCCCGATTTCAGAAAAATTATGAATTCCAGGGTACATTGGAATCCTCCTTTCCTAATTCATCGAGAAAAAGGGTGTACCCCTTTTTCCCGCTTTTGGACTTCTCTTCGCAAATTTTCGGTTGCTATTAACCCATGGTCGCGACCATAACGGCTTTGATGGTGTGCATTCTGTTCTCGGCTTCGTCGAAAACTTTGGAGTGTCTGGACAGGAATACTTCGTCGGTAACTTCGCGGATGTCATAGCCCAGATCCATCTGTTCCTTCGCCATCGTGGTGTCGAAATCGTGGAAGGACGGCAGGCAGTGCATGAAGATCACGTCGTTGTTCTCTGTCTTGTCGAGCATTTCCTTGGTTACCTTGAACGGAGTCAGCATACGGACTCTTTCCGGAATCTGATCCTCTTCGCCCATGGATGCCCAAATGTCGGTGTACAGTACGTCAGCGCCCTTCAGGCAAGCTTCATCGGAGGATACTTCGATGGTCGCGCCTGTGTATTCCGCAACTTCTCTTGCTCTTGCGATCACGTCGTGGTCGATCTGGTCAGCCAGTTCCTTCGGGCCGTAAGCAACGAAGTGCATACCCATCTTCGCGCAGCCGTACATCCATGCGTAAGCCATGTTGTTTCTGATATCTCCGCAGAATACCACTTTTACCTTGTTCAGCGGCTTCGCGATGTGTTCTTCGATGGTTAAAAGGTCAGCTAAGATCTGTGTCGGGTGGTCAACGTCCGTTAAACCGTTCCATACCGGTACGCCCGCGTTGTTTGCCAGCTCTTCTACCACAGACTGCTTGAAGCCTCTGTATTCGATACCGTCATAGAATCTGCCGAGAACCTTCGCGGTATCCGCGATAGTTTCTTTTTTGCCCATCTGGGAGCTCTTGCTGTCCAGGAAAGTCACGTGTGCGCCTTCGTCAAGTGCTGCCACTTCGAACGCGCATCTGGTTCTTGTGGAAGTCTTTTCAAATAACAGAACGATGTTCTTGCCTTTGAGAACTTCGTTATGGATGCCGGCTCTCTTCTTTGCCTTTAAGTCATGCGCGAGATCCAGCATGTATCTGATTTCTTCCGGTGTGAAATCCATGAGGGTTAAGAAACTTCTTCCTTTTAAATTTACTGCCATTTTTGCTCTCCTTTTTCTTTGTGTTTTAGCTCCGTGCAGCTTTTTGTGATAGTTTGCACGTTTTCGTTCGCTTCTATACTTCAAATTGTACTATAACGTTTGGTTTTTGGAAGTGCCAGCTATAATTGATTTTTGTGTGCCAGTTGTTTTTTTGCTTTCCTGCATGAGCAGGCTTTTTAAAATTGTGAGCCCCTCGACGAGCCGTTCCTCCGATTCAAAGGAATAATTGAGACGAATATGATTTCTCCCGCCATTTTTGAACGGATAAAAAACATAGCCCGGCAGCAGCGCCAGCCCGTTTTGGTACGCCTCTCTGATAAATTCCTTGCTGTCAATGCCGTCCGGCAGCTGACACCAGATGTAGACGCCGCCGCGCGGCCTGAGGTAACGGACCCCGAGCGTTTTCATGTCATCGAGCGCCCGGCAGACCAGCTCCTGCTTGCGCGCGTAGCTTTGTCGAAACTCCTCCAGCAGCTCATAATATCTGCCGTTGCTCAGATAGTGCGCGATGAGCTTTTGCGCCAGCCAGTCTACGGACATCATGCGTACGGAGACCAAATAGGACAGGCTATGAATCAGGCCGCGATCCGCCACGACGAAGGCCAGGCTCAGCCCCGGCATGAAGGTCAGAGAAAACGAGTAAATGTAGATAATATTATCCTCCGTATCGAAGGCTTTGATCGGCGGCAGCTTTTCGCCCGCGTAGACCAGCTCGGAGGCTGCGTCTTCCTCGACGATCGGAATCCGCCAGCGATTGGAGATTTCAATTACTTTTTTGCGTCGTTCCAACGAAAGAATGGTTCCCGTCGGATCGTGGAAGCTGGAGTTGATATAGATCAGCTCCGGCTCGTGCTCCGCCACCAGCCGCTCGAGCGCGTCCACATCCATGCCGTTTTCATCGACCGGAACGGTCATAATGCGTGCGCCGGCCAGCTCCATCGCGCGGTAAGCGTCCGGCGACACCGGTTCCTCCATGATGACGGTATCGCCGGGCTTGAGCAGAAGCATGACAACGAAGTCGAGTGCCTGATTGGTCTCGGTGAGGATTTGAATTTGTCCGGTCGTGGCGCGCACGCCTTTCGTGCTGAGCAGGGACACGATCTTCTGACGGAGCATGCGGTCTCCCTTAAACGGGCTGTAAAAATATTGCGTTTTGCCCTCTTCCGCGATCAGCGAAGAAAGTACGCGTGCCAGTTCTTCTTTGTCGTAGATTCCGGGGCTGGCGATACCGCTGCCCATGGAGATGACTGCTTTATTGCCGAATCGCTGAAACAAATCATCGAAGGTGATCTCCATATCCTGATATTCATCCTTGATGCGCGCCTTCCAGTTGACCTTTTTCTTTTTTGGTTCTTTCCGCGCGATGCTGCTTCGGTTCTGTCCGGTCTTCGCGGAACGCGCGGCGTCTGCCGCGTGAACCAGATAGCCGACCCCCTGCCGTGCATCTATCAATTCCTCTGCTTCGAGTTCATTATATGCTTTCGCGACGGTGTTGCGGTGTACGCCCAGCTGCTGTGCCATCAGACGTTCCGATGGCAGCACGCTGCCCGGCGCGCGTTTGCCGGATAAAATCTCTGCTTTGATTTCGTCTGCCAGCCTGCGATAGACCGGAATCTTGTTTGTTTGCTCTGTTTTCATTTTTTACCTGCCTTGCCTGCGCCTTCTTCACGCGCGGGGATCGCTTCTCTGTTTCATACCTTCCTAACACCGCCCCTATTTTCGCGGCGGCTTCTGTCCTTAACACCGCCCCTATTTTCGAGGTGGCTTCTGTCCATGAAACTGATAGTAGCAGACCTCCAGTCTGCCGTTGTATAATTTTCGTCTGCGATCCGCCGGTCTGCCGAACGCCTTCGCTTCCATACTCTTATCGGCGGTAATGGCAAAGAGCGACCATGTCGGGTGCGTCTCAAAAAATCTCCGATAAATCTTGTAGATTCGGTCGATACTCTCGCGATCGCCGATGCGTTCGCCATAAGGCGGATTCGTCACGATGACACCGCCTTCCTCGTTGAGATACGCTGCCTCCGCGTGATTTGGTATCTGCGATCTCAAACCTGCGCCGCCGGTGCGGTGTACATTCTCACGTTCTCCGCACTTTGCCGCGTCCAGTGCCACCGCTGCTGCGGTGCAGCGATTGTTCCTGCCGGTATCTTGGTTCTTGCTGCTTACCGCGGGAAGCGCTGCCGCGATATCGGCACAGCGGAACACAATACAGTCGTCCACGCCGGCTTCCTCCGCGTTTTGCTGTGCCGCTTTGACGGCTTTCGGGTCGAGATCTGAAGCGAAGATTTTGAGTTCGCAGTCCTGATCGATGGCAGCGAAGGCTGCCTTGCGTTCTTCTTTCCAAATGGAGGTCGGAATGGCTTCCCATTCCTCGCTCGCGAAGCTGCGGCTGATGCCCGGTGCAATGCTGCGTCCAATCATCGCCGCTTCAATCGGAATGGTGCCGGAACCGCAGCAGGGATCGACGAGAATGCGGTCCTTTTTCCAAAATGAAAGCAATACCATTGCCGCTGCCAGCGTCTCCTTGATCGGCGCTTCGACGCTCGACTGCCGATAGCCGCGCTTATGCAGGCCGGGGCCTGTGGTGTCAAGCGTCACAGTGACACGGTTCTTGAGCAGGGTAATCTTAATATCGTACAGGGCGCCGCTTTTTTCAAAATGCTCGATCCCGTAGCATTCCCGCAGCTTCTCGATGATGGCTTTCTCCGCGACGGACTGACACGCCGGCACGCTCGAAAGCTTCGACTTGACGGAAGATCCGTTGATGATAAATTTTCCTTCGGGCGGAATCCATTCCTCCCAGGCGATGGCCTTGACCTGCTGAAACAGGTCTTCAAATTCCAGGGCTTCAAATTCCGCCATTTTGATCTGCACACGGTCTGCCGTCCGCAGCCACAGATTCGCGCGCGCCACCGCGCGTTCATCACCCATAAAGGTAATCTTGCCGTCTTCCGCGCGAAGAATTTTATAGCCGAGCGCCTCGATCTCGCGTTTCGCGACGGCTTCCAGCCCAAAGGTCGTTGCCGCGATAATTTCTAATTTCATAAATGCTTCTATCTCTCTTTCTTCGTTGTATGTGCCGATTGCACTTATTCCCCTGCATGCCTCTCGCTCCGATTGGCGCCGCCTGCCCGCTTGGCGGCCGTCCGCCCCTGTATGGGCAAACCTGCTCCGAGGAGTCAAAGCTGAACAGCCTGAACCAGCTGAAGCCGGCGGCCGTCCGCCCCGCCATGGACAAAACTGCTCCGGGGAGTCAAAGCTGAACAGCCTGAACCAGCTGAAGCCGGCGGCCGTCCGCCCCTGCGCGGACAAAAATAGCGTCCCAAACGGGACGCTAAGAGTTTGCCTACAGATACGGTGCTCTGCGGTTCAGCGAATTACTCTCAAGTTTATCGAGAATGTCCAGGGATTTGCCTGTTCCGATGGCCACGCAGGACTTCGGGTCTTCCGCGATGATGACCTTGATTCCGGTACGTTCCTGAATTCGCTTGTCGATACCGTACATCAGCGCGCCGCCGCCTGTGACGATGATGCCGGAATTGCTGATATCCGCGGCCAGTTCCGGCGGTGTGCGTTCCAGCACATTATGCACCGCTTCGCAGATGGTGAACAGTGGCTCCTCAAGCGCCTCCATCATTTCTTCTGAGCTGATTTCCACACTCTTCGGCAGACCGGTCACAAGATCTCTGCCGCGACATTCCTTGCTGATGCTTTCTTCCCGCGGGTAAGCCGTGCCTATCGTCAGCTTCAGTTCCTCCGCGGTTCTTTCACCGATATACAGCTTATGCACCTTGCGCATATATTTGATGATGGACTCATCGAATTTGTCGCCTGCCATCTTGACCGAAGTGCTGGCTACGATACCTCCCAGTGAAATGACTGCGATGTCAGTCGTGCCGCCGCCGATGTCAATGACCATTACGCCGTCCGGCTTTGAAATATCAATACCTGCTCCGATAGCTGCCGCGACCGGTTCTTCCATCAGATATACATCCTTGCCGCCTGCCTGCGTCGCCGCCTCTCTGACCGCGCGCTTTTCGACTTCCGTCACACCGCTCGGCACGCAAACCATGATTTTAGGCTTAAAGAAGCGTCCGCTTCCACAGGTCTTGCGGATAAAATATTTGAGCATACGCTCCGTAATATCATAATCGGAAATCACGCCGTCACGCAGCGGTCTGACCGCCACGATGTTTGCCGGCGTTCTGCCGAGCATTTGTCTGGCCTCCTCGCCGACTGCCAAAATCTCGTCGTTGTCGTTGTTGATCGCGACGACGGATGGCTCATTGAGAACGATGCCCTTTCCCTTAATATACACCAGCACATTCGCTGTACCCAAATCTATACCAACTTCTGATGCGAATCCCATAATCTATCTCCTTTTTTGCTGTTATCATTATCATATACACTTTTAGAAATATTATATAAAACTTTTATTCCTTTTTCAATTTATTTCTGCGAAAAAGATCTAGAAGTTTGTGTGAAAAATTATTTTGTGGTAGAATGGTTCTGTTCCATGAAAACGAGTGCAAACGAAGTTTGAATGGCAAAACAGACCTTGTGCTTTTGTTCCCCAGCAATGGCTGGCTAGGAACAAGTCGTACAATGTTCTTGGCACTGCGATTTGCAGCCCTAGCCCGCTGAGTGGCGAGCCGAAAGGCGCAGACAGAAGCGAGGCAGGTCTCACGCCAAGAAGTGCAGTGCTTTAGCGCGTGGCACTTCAAGGGGCGCACCAAAGGTGCAGACAGAGCAGATGCAAGACAGGTGCCCGAGCGAAGGCGACTGCGGAGCGAATGCGACAGCAGAGCCGCTCAGCGTCCGGGCGAATGGTTCTGTTCCATATTCCAATTTGTCCGAAAGGGTTTTATCCATGAAAAAGCACGTTATCATTCCCATCTTCATTTCGCATCGGGGCTGTCCGAACGACTGCGTCTTTTGTAACCAGAAAAACATCACCGCGCGTGACGGTGATGTTACGCCGGAGGATGTATCGAAAACAGTCGAAACATGGCTCACGACTCTTCATGATCTTGCGCCTTCCGAGATTGAACTAGCTTTCTTCGGTGGCTCTTTCACCGGACTTCCACTGTCGGAGCAAGAAGCCTTTTTAGAGATCGCGAAAGGCTATAAGGAAGCCGGTCGTATCGGCAAGATTCATCTTTCCACACGTCCCGACTACATCAGCCCGCAAATTCTCGACAACCTCAAGCGCTACGGCGTTGATGTCATTGAGCTCGGCGTGCAGTCCTTTGACGAGGAAGTTCTGCGCCTTTCCGGCCGCGGACATCATGCCGATGTCGTCTATCAAAGCGCAGCGCTCATCCAAGACTACGGCTTTACGCTCGGCATTCAGCTGATGATCGGTCTGCCCGGTGACAGCCTGCAAAAATGCGTCTTTTCGGCAGAGGAAACTGTTAAGATCGCTCCCAAAATTGCTCGCCTGTACCCGACGGTTGTCCTTCGAGATACCGCGCTCTATGAGGCTTATCAGGCCGGCAGCTACACACCACTTACAGAAGCAGACGCTGTCGAACGCACAAAAGCCATGTACGAGATTCTTGACAACGCAGGCATTCAAATCATTCGCGTCGGTCTGAAATCCAGCGACATCATGGCAGAGGAAACTGCCTTTCATCCGGCGTTCCGTCAACTGGTCGAAGGCAGCATCGCCCGCGATCGTTTGGAAGCGCAGCTTACGGAGCTGCTCGCGTCGCTGCCTGTCACGCAGGCTTCTCACATGCCGCTTCAAGAGTCCGCAGCAGAAGCAGGAATAAAATTCCAATCAGCAGACTGCTCCGTTGTCTTTGCCGCGAATCAAAGATCCTACAATAACCTTTTCGGTCACCGCGGCTGCAACCGTATCTATTTTGCTTCCAAGTATCCTGCCTTGACGATCCGCTATCTTTGTGATTCCTCCCTGCCGGACGGAACGTACCGCGTGTTCTCACCCTCTGATGACAACGCGTGATACAAGCCCTGCGACCTGGCAAGTGCCGGCTGGATAACACGCGCTCCCTGATAGAAACGCCTAGCGCAAGGGAATCGATCCAATCATCACCGACTCAATGACGCACGCTTACCGTATGGCTTCACGCGTGTACCGTATAATTTCACGCGTGTACCTGTGCGACATGTGCCTGCTGATCACGCACACCGATTGCTTATCACGCATATCGACTGCTTATCACGCATGTCGACTGCTTATCACGCATGTCGACTGCTTATCACGCATATCGACTGCTTATCACGCATATCGACTGCTTCGCCGCTTCCCCACGGTTTGCGCCGCTTTTTGGCCTAAAAGCCACAAAAAGATGTACTCACATTCTGCTCTCGCTTTGAGAGTGTAAATTTTTTCTATCTTCGTAAGCCGTTTTTTGTTGTTCTTAATATACACTTCTAGTATTTATTGTTGCCAGGCACAATAATCATTTTGTTTCTTGAAATTCGCATCTATTTTTTTCCTTTATTCCTATATAATTCTACTCTTCATTTTTCCCTATTACATCTTTTTGCAAAAAACATATCAAAAAGCGGCGCTTGACTGATTGTCCTGCCTCTCCTCGTCTTCATCCATAGGTTCGCAGGCGCGCGAAGGTGTTGCGCGCGTAAGGTTTGAAAATCCACCATGCTACGGCGGGCAATCTCGCAGGTGTGCAGAGGTGTCGTTGCTGTACACAGGGCAATCTCGCAGGCGCGCGGAGGGAGTCTCAAGAACTATGAGAGTTCAGCGGTTGGTGAATCGTCCTGCCCTGTCTGTAACGCCTGCGTTCCTTCTGCAAGATGGCCGGCAAAACGCATGGGGCGGAAAAAGCGCGAAGCAAAGAGAACACAAGACGGAAAACAACAGGTGCGGCAAAATGCTGGCCCCACAATCCGGGTGACTTGAAATAGTAAGTTCACCACGTAAAACTTAATTCACTATGTAAGACAA
>ERZ857998.1581-NODE-1581-length-24923-cov-40.399027_pt1 | contig 24923 bp, 26 predicted proteins | sample MGYA00519954_ERZ857998 | MGnify/ENA primary metagenome ERZ857998 (study PRJEB31778, sample SAMEA3449424) | human gut metagenome | biome: human gut; feature: human-associated habitat; material: faeces | place: United Kingdom | collected 2010/2012 ...
ACCCAAAAATATTTTATAACAAAAATTAAAGAGTGTCGACTTTGTCGACACTCTGGGAAGAGTTGCTTATGCAACTCTTTTTTTATCATTAGTTCTAAAGAAAATTTTAACTATTTCGTTAATTGCAAAAGGAATTAGTGAAATTAATATTACTATTCCCCAATCCTTAAAGTCTAATGAATATACCTTAAATATATTAGCTGTAAATGGGATAGTTATTATTGCTAGTTGCACTACTATTCCAAATAATATTGAAGCTATTAGCCACTTATTTTTAAATATACCAACTTGAAATAGTGATTTAGTTTCATTTCTCATAGCAAGTGAATAGAAGAGTTGTGAAACACTAAGCACAACAAAAGCCATAGTTTGAGCATGTCTTAATGAGTCAGGATATAAATACTCTCCTAATACAAATGCAAATAATGTGCTACCACCTATGAGAATTCCATTTAATATTAATAAAATACCTGCTCTTCCAGCAAATAAACTTTCTTTAGGGTCTTTAGGAGGTAAATCCATTACGCCTTTATCTCCAGGGTCAACACCTAAAGATAAAGCAGGGAAACTATCTGTTATTAAATTTACCCAAAGTATATGAATAGGTAAAAGAGGAGCAGGCCAATTAAGTAGAATTGCAAAAAATAATGCAACTATTTCACCAAGGTTACAGCTTAGAAGAAAAATAATTGATTTTTTTATATTATTAAAGATATTTCTTCCTTCTTCTACAGCTTTTACTATTGTTGTAAAATTATCATCTGTTAACACCATATCTGCAGCACCTTTAGCAACATCAGTTCCAGTAATACCCATAGCAATACCAATGTCTGCTGCTTTTAAGGATGGAGCATCATTAACACCATCACCTGTCATAGAAACTATGTTTCCATAAGATTTAAAGGCTTTAACTATTTTTACTTTATGTTCTGGTGATACTCTTGCAAAAACTTTGAAATCATTAACAATCTTAGTAAATTCCTCTTCAGAATAGCTATCTATTTCACTTCCAGACATAGCCTGAGAAATATCTTCTACAATTCCTAATTCCTTAGCAATAGCAACAGCAGTATTTTTATGATCTCCAGTTATCATTATTGTTCTAATACCTGCTTTTTTACTTAATTCTATAGACCCTTTTACTTCTTCTCTAGGAGGGTCAATCATTCCCATAAGACCAACAAAAATTAGATCATTTTCAAGTTCATCTATTGGAACATGTTCATTATCTATAGGTTTATAAGCAAGAGCTAAAACTCTTAATGCATCATCTGACATTAAGTTAGAAGCATTTAAGGTTTCTGATTTTTCTTTATCAGCAAAATCTTTAATTTCACCATTAATTAATATTTTATTTGAGATTTTTAATATGCTATCAATAGCACCTTTAGTAAAAACATAATATTTATTTTCATAAGAATTTACAGTAGTCATAAGTTTTCTATCAGAGTCAAAAGGAATTTCATTTACTCTTTTAAATTCTTTATTTAAATCATCTTTAAATATATTTATTTTATTACCAACATCTATTAAGGCAACTTCAGTTGGATCTCCAGTTTGAACACCATCCTTTGAGGTTGCATCATTACATAATATCATTCCATAAGTTAAAAGTTTAGTTTCTTTATTTTTAATATCTATTGACTTTAAATTATATATTTGTCCATTTACGTAGTATTTTTTTACGGTCATCTTATTAATAGTTAATGTACCTGTTTTATCAGAACAAATTATATTAACTGAACCTAGGGTTTCAACAGAAGGCAATTTTCTAATAATTGCATTTTCTTTAATCATTCTTTGTACACCAAGAGCTAATACTATTGCTACAATAGCTGGTAATCCTTCAGGAATGGCAGCTACTGCTAAACTTATAGAAGTCATAAACATTTCTAAAAAATCTCTTCCTTGGAATAAAGATATTAGAAACATTATTATTGAAATACCAACTGCAGCAAAGCCAAGTATTTTTCCAAGCTGTGCTAATTTTTTTTGAAGTGGTGTAGTATTTTCATCTTCTGAATCCAGCATTTTAGCTATTTTACCTATTTCAGTATTCATTCCTGTATTAACTACTATTCCAATACCTCTACCATAGGTTACTAAGGTGGACATAAAAGCCATATTATGCTGATCTCCAATAGGAACATCTTTTCCTTCAGTAATAGTATTAGAATTTTTTTCAGAAGGAACAGATTCTCCAGTAAAGGCTGATTCTTCAATTTTTAGATTAGCAGCTTCTACTATTCTTAAATCAGCAGGAATATATCTTCCAGCATCAATAATTATAATATCTCCTATTACTACTTCTTCTGATGGTATTTCTATAATATTACCATCTCTTTTTACAATTGCTTTTGGAGTTGACATGCTTTTTAATGCTTCTAATGCTTTTTCAGCCTTAGATTCCTGTATAACTCCTATAATTGCATTAATAAATATTACTATTAATATTATAATTGAATCACTAAATTCTCCAACAACGAAAGAAATAATAGCGGCAATTAATAAAATATAAATCATAATATCATTAATTTGAGCTAAAAAAAGTTGAAATATTGATTTTTTCTTTTTACCTTGAATCTTATTTAATCCATATTTAGTCAATCTTAATTTTGCTTCTGAAGAAGAAAGACCATTTATTAAATCAGTAGATAGTTCATTTATAACTTCTTTAGGATTCTTGTTAAACCACATTTAAAAACCTCCAAATTTCAAAATATATTTATGAAAAACCTATATAAATATATTGTATTTATTTTTCTTCATAATAATACATATAAAAAGTGATAGCTTAATAATTTTTAATGTTATAATAATTTATAGGAGAGTGAAATTTATGGAAATTGGAAGGGTAAATAGAAAAAGTATAATTAATCAAGAAAGAAAAATAGTTTCTGAAAAAAAGATTTTTCTCAAAGTTTTAATCAGGCAAGAGATAGAAAATCTGAAGAACAATTAAAAAAAATGATTGAAGATATTCAAAAAAAGGGAAGTCGATTAGTTATTACTAAGACTTATGGAGATGTACTTGCCTATAAAAAAAATATTAAAGAGTATTTAGAATCAATCTTAAAGTATATGTATGATACTAAAAAAGATATTAGTTTTTGGCAAACGCAGTATTTCGTAACTGTAGATACAATAGACAAAAAGTTAGAGGAGTTAACAGAATCACTTTTAAAGGGAGAGATGGAAAATTTAAATATAGCTGCATCAATAGATGAAATACAAGGCTTAATAGTGGATATATATAGGTAAATTATAAAGTTAACCTTGAAAAGTTTACTAAATAAATATATTATTAAGTAATAATAATTTGTAGTAATATAGGAGGTTATATATGGTAAAAAGATTTATTAGTTACTATAAACCATATAAGAAATTATTTTTCTTAGATATGTTAGTAGCTTTTATAGCAGCAGCTTGTGATTTAGTTTATCCTATGATGACTAGAACATTAGTAAATGATAGTATTCCTAATAAGAACATTAGAATGCTTATTGTTTTTGCAATTATGTTAATAATAATTTATTTAATTAAAGCAGCTTGTGGATATTTCATGCAATATTATGGACATGTTATGGGGGTTCATATGCAAGGAGATATGCGAAAGGATATGTTTTTACATTTACAAAAACTACCTAATACATATTTTGATAATAATAAAACTGGAGATTTAATGAGTAGAATGATAAATGATCTTATGGAAGTATCAGAGCTAGCTCATCATGGACCAGAAGATTTATTTATTTCTGTTGTTATGCTTTTAGGATCATTTGTTGTATTATGCACAATAAATATTCCATTAACTTTAATTATATTTGCATTTATTCCATTTATAGTTTTATTTACATGGAGACAAAAGAATAAAATGCTTAATGCCTTTATGGAAACTAGAGTGGAAACTTCCGCAGTTAATTCAAATCTTGAAAATTCACTTTCAGGAATTAGGATTACAAAAGCATTTGTTTCTCATGAATATGAAATAAAAAAGTTCAAAAAAGGAAATAAGAAGTTTAAGAATGCAAGGTCAAGAGCTTATAAGGTAATGGCTGAATATTCTGCAGGAGTAGGATTTGGTATAGATATATTGGATTATATATCACTAATAGCAGGAGGAATATTTACCTACTTTAATTATATTAATTTAGGGGACTTTTTTGCTTACTTATTATATATAAAGTTATTTACTCAACCAATTAAGAAACTTGTAAGTTTTATGGAACAATATCAAAATGGTATGACTGGATTTAAGAGATTTATATCTATAATAGATGAAGATATAGAGGAAGACGGTAATATAGAATTAAAGAATGTTAAAGGTGATATCGAATTTAAAGATGTACACTTTAGTTACGATGAAAAAAATATATTAGAAGGTATTAATTTAAAAATTGAAGCAGGTAAGATGCTTGCATTAGTTGGTCCTTCTGGAGGAGGAAAAACTACATTTTGTAATTTAATTCCTAGATTTTATGATGTAAGTAGTGGAGATATTACAATAGATATTAAAAGTATATATAAAATTACTTTAGAATCCTTAAGAGGAAATATAGGAATAGTTCAACAAGATGTTTTCTTATTTACTGGAACTATTAAAGAAAATATTTTATATGGTAAGCATGATGCTACAGATGAAGAAGTCATAATAGCTGCAAAAAGAGCTAATATACATGAATTTATAATAAACTTGCCAGATGGATATGATACTTACATAGGTGAAAGGGGAGTTAAACTTTCTGGTGGACAAAAGCAAAGAATTTCTATTGCTAGAGTTTTCTTAAAGAACCCACCTATTTTAATTTTAGATGAAGCAACCTCTGCATTAGATAATACTACAGAATATATGATTCAGAAATCTTTAGAAGAATTATCTAAAGGAAGAACTACAATAGTTGTTGCACATAGATTATCTACAATAAAAAATGCGGATGAAATATTAGTTCTAACGGATAAGGGAATAGAAGAAAAAGGAAGTCATGAAGAACTTCTTGAAAATGGTGGATTATATAAAGAATTATATGAATCACAATTTTTAAATTTAAAGAAATAAAATTATGGATAATGGATAGAATACCTATAGAGAATATTGACTAATTAAATAAATATATAGTAAAATTAATTAATAAATACCCTGCAGGGGTATATCAGGAGGTAGATTTATATGGTTCAACATGTATCAGAAGTAGATTTTAATGAAGTAGTATTAAATTATGAAGGAGTAGTGTTAGTTGATTTCTGGGCTACTTGGTGTGGTCCATGTAAGATGATTGCGCCAGTTATTGAAGAAGTTTCTAAGGAAGTTAGCAATGCAAGATTTGTAAAAATTGACGTTGATGAAAATGAAAATTTAGCAAATAAATATCAAATTTCTAGTATTCCAACTTTAATGATATTTAAAAATGGTACTCCAGTTGATACTTTAGTAGGATTTATGCCAAAGGATTCTTTAAAGGCTGCTGTAGTTAAGCATCTATAATAGAGGTAGAATTTTGGATAAAAGATATGATATTGCTATAATAGGTAGTGGACCTGCAGGAATATCAGCTGCATTAAACGCAAGAATAAGAAATAAGGATTTTATTATATTTGGCAACAAAAACTTAACTAGTAAGATAGTTAAGGCCCCTAAAATAAATAATTATTTAGGTTTTCCTGATGTTACAGGAGAATTATTAAAAGAAAAATTTCATGAACATTTAAATTCAATGAACATTGAAATATGCGAGGAAAGAATAAATAGTATATATGCTATGGGGGATTATTTCGCTTTAATGGCAAATGATAAAACCTTTGAAGCAAAATCTATTATTATAGCTACTGGAATAGAGTATACAAGACCTATTAAAGGAGAAGAAGAATTTTTAGGAAAAGGTGTAGGATATTGTGCAACTTGCGATGCACCTTTGTACAAAAATAAAATAGTAACTATAATAGGGCATAACAAAGAAGCTGAAAATGAAACCAATTATGTTTCTGAAATTGCTGAAAAAGTATATTATGTTCCTATGTATAAAGGAAAATATAATTTAAATGAGAATGTAACATTAATAGAAGATAAACCAGAAGAAGTTGTTGGAGATCTAAAAGTTAAGAAATTAATTTTAAAGAATAGCGAAATAGAAACAAATGCTGTATTTATTTTAAAAGATTCAATTTCTCCAGGGCAGTTAGTTCCAGGATTAGCTATAGAGGATGGACATATTAATGTAGATAGGTTAATGAAAACTAATATACCTGGTTGTTTTGCAGCAGGAGATTGTGTAGGAAAACCATATCAGTACATTAAAGCAGCAGGAGAAGGAAATATAGCTTCTCTTAGTGCAGTAAAATACTTAGATGAACTATCTAAGAAGTAATATAAGAAGGAGCTGTTTCAACAGCCCCTTTTTTAAAATTAAATATTGGCTAAGAAATTTTTAAATATTATTTAGCAAGAATAAATTAAAAATATTTTATATAAAAATTTAATACTAGCTTAAATACTTTTTCAATTGGATAAACTATAATAATGTTATGAAAAAGAAATATATAATGAAAGTTGAGGTAAGGCTTTTATGAGCAATAAACGAAGAAATAGTAAAGTTAATCCATTATTAGTTGTTGGAGCAATAGCAGGAGCAGCAGCTGTAGCAGCAACAGCAAAGAAGCTTAAAGATAATAAAGAAAAGAAAGAATCATTTATAAAATTTAGTAAAAATTTTGATGAAAATGATGGAAGGCAAGCATATTTTGTAGGTGGTGGATTAGCATCATTAGCAGGAGCAGCATACTTAATAAGAGATTGTAATTTTAAAGGAGAAAATATTCATATTATTGAAGGCCTTAATATTTTAGGTGGAAGTAATGATGGAGCTGGAGATGCTACAAATGGATTTATTGTTCGTGGTGGCAGAATGTTGAATGAAGAAACATATGAAAATTTCTGGGAATTATTTAGTACTATACCATCAATTGATATGCCAGGTATGAGTGTTACTGAAGAAATACTAAATTTTGATCATCTTCATCCAACTCATGCACAAGCACGTTTAGTTGATAAGTATGGAAATAAAATAGATGTAACAACTATGGGATTTAATAATGCTGATCGTTTAGCTTTAGGTAAATTAATGATGATGCCAGAAGAAAAGTTAGATGATTTAACTATAGAAGATTGGTTTAGACATACACCACATTTCTTTACTACAAATTTCTGGTATATGTGGCAAACTACCTTTGCTTTCCAAAAGTGGTCTAGTTTATTTGAATTTAAAAGATATATGGAACGTATGATATTTGAATTCTCTCGTATAGAAACTTTAGAAGGTGTTACTCGTACACCATATAATCAATATGAATCAGTTATTTTACCTATAAAAGAATATTTAGCTAAAAATAATGTAGATTTTAGCATAAATGCAATAGTAACAGATATAGATTTTAAACCAGGAGAAGAGATAACTGCAACTGCAATTCATATAAATGATGGAGAAAATGAAAAAATAATAGAATTAAAAGATGATGATATATGTATTATGACTAATGGATGTATGACAGATAATGCAACATTAGGAGATTTTAATACAGCACCAGAATATAAGCCTGAAAAACCAATGTCAGCAGAGCTTTGGGAAAAGGTAGCAAAAAAGAAAATGGGGTTAGGAAATCCTACGCCTTTCTTTAGTAATCCTGACAATACCAATTGGGAAAGCTTTACTGTAACTTGTAAAGGAAATAAATTGTTAAAGCTTATAGAACAATTTTCAGGGAATATACCTGGAAGTGGTGCATTAATGACTTTTAGGGATTCAAGTTGGTTAATGAGTATTGTAGTTGCTGCACAACCTCATTTTAAAAATCAACCAATGGATACAACTATTTTCTGGGGATATGGACTATATACAGATAAGCTTGGTGACTATGTTAAGAAACCAATGAGAAAATGTACTGGTGAAGAAATATTAACGGAGTTATTATATCATCTTCATTTTGAAGATAAGATTGAAGAGATTATGGAAACTGTAGTTAATGTAATTCCATGTATGATGCCATATATAGATTCACAATTCCAACCAAGAAAGATGACTGACAGACCTAATGTTGTTCCAGAAGGTTCAACAAACTTTGCTATGACTAGTCAATTTGTTGAAATTCCTGAAGATATGGTATTTACAGAAGAATATTCAGTTCGTGCTGCAAGAATAGCAGTATATACCTTGTTAGGTGTTAAACATAAAGAAGTAATACCAGTTACACAATATAAGAAAGATCCAAAAGTAAGCTTAAAAGCATTAAAGAAATCATACAAATAAAAAAACTGCCGAAAGGCAGTTTTTTAATTCAAAAACTCCGAAGAAGTTTTCACCTTAATTTTACATTTTACACTTTTTATTTTACATTCTCTAAATATGGTTGATACATCATAAAAGCATGGTTTTCACAAATGTATTCGTCATTTATTAATTCATTATCTAGGTTGTACACTTTTCTGTAAATAACATTATTTCTTATATAATGTCCAAAGAACCCAGGAGTCATAGAATGTTCTTTTTCGTAAATTTCATATCTATAAGTACAAGGAACAGAAGCTCTCCATTCACCAACTAAGTATTTATCAGTAAGAAAGAGTATAAGCTGATATTTAGTATTAGTAGTATTTCTAATTTCTAAGTCCAAATAATTATAGAAACAAGTGGCACCTGAACCAAAGGGTTGTGTTCTTTTTACATCTGGAAAAACATCATGACTATGTCTATATCTTTCTGTTACAGTTAATGGAGTATGAAGGGTAATCCAATAGATTAAATTAGATAATTGACAAAGTCCACCTCCAACTCCAGGTTTAAAGCTACCATCAGGGCATAAAATAAGCCCATCTTTATATCCTTTTCTATAGCTTGGCTTGCCTATAACTTTCCAATAAGAAAAATATTCTCCAGGCTTAATTTCTAAGCCATTAAGTTTCTTTAGAGCTAATTTTAAATTTTCAACTTTATTTTCCTGTAAATACATGTCTACATCTTTTAATTTTCTATAAAGAGGTGTTTTGTGTGTAAAAACTAAAAATTTTATTTTATCAGAATTAACTTTTTTACTATAACTTTTATTAAGTTGCTTTCATAAGCTTATTAAGTATTTCTTTAACAGAAGATAGTTTATTTATTCTGTATGCATTTGCACCACAAAAAACTAATCCATTTTCTACATCACCTTTAACAGCTTTTATTAGTGCAGAACTAATGCAATAAGGAGTACTAGTAGGGTTACAAGGAATTAAGCAGTTATAACATTTAGTTATTTTAACCTTTTGAGTTTTTAATGTTTCTGTTAATTTGTTTTTAATAGCTCTACCAGGCATACCTACAGGACTTATAGTAAGTTCAATATCTTCTTTTTTACAATTTACAAAGGCATTTTTAAAGTTTATGTGAGCATCACACTCATAAGTTGCTACAAATGGAGTTGCAACTTGAACTCCACTAGCACCAATGTTTAAATATTTCATCATATCTTCGTGAGTAAATACTCCACCTGCTACAACAACAGGGATAGTTTTATTAAATTCATTTTCAAAATTTTTGACTTCTTCTATTACACTTTGAACATTTTTATCAAAACTATTTGTTTCCTCATCTATCTTGTCTTTTTTAAAACCAAGATGTCCTCCAGCTAATGGACCTTCAACTATTACTGCATCAGCTGTTTTGTTAAAGTGTTTTTTCCAATAAGTAAGTATTATTCTTGCAGCTTTTGAAGATGAAACAATTGGAGCTATTTTTATAGAACTACCTTTTGTTATATCTGGTAGATTTAAAGGCAATCCAGCACCTGAAATTATCAGATCTGCTCCTGCTTCTATAGCAGTTTTTACATGATCAATATAATTATTCATTGCAACCATAACATTAACACCAATTATTCCATTAGAACTTATTTCTTTTGCTTTTTTTATATGTTTAGTTAATCCTCTTATATTAGCTGATAGAGTATTTGTTTCAAAATCTTCTTCTAGATATCCTGGATGAGCAGCTGATATTACACCTATTGCTCCATGTTTTGCTACATTTCCAGCAAGATTTGATAAAGATACACCAACACCCATACCACCTTGAATTATTGGGATTTTAGCAACTAAATCTCCTATTTTTAATGGATTTATATTCATAAATTTACTCCTTTCATACTGTTAAAAATATTTTGATTATCAAAGTATATTTAACAGTATAGTCTATAAATTTCAAAAATACAATAAATATAAAAAATAATTTAAATATTGACAAAATAAAGAAATAATATTATTATGATTTTAATATTTTGATAATCAAAATATTTGAAGGAGGTGACATAATGAATCTTACAATAGGGGATAAGGTATTAATATCAATTTTTGCAGCTTTAACAGCTATTGGAGCCTTTATCAGTATACCTATACCCTATGTTCCTTTTACAATGCAATTTTTCTTTTGCAGTATGAGTGGAATTATTCTTGGAGGAAAGAAAGGTGCATTATCACAGTTATTATACATTTTTATAGGACTTATAGGAATTCCTGTATTTACTAAAGGTGGAGGTCCACAGTATATATTTCAAACAACCTTTGGATATTTAATTGGATTAGTATTAGCAGCATATGTAATTGGAAAAAGGGTTGAAAAAAAGAAGAAAAACTTTAGAAATTTACTTTTAGCAAACTTTTTAGGCATTATATTTATTTATCTTATAGGAGTAACATATTTTTATCTAATTAATAAATTTTATTTAGGAAGTAATATGACTATAAGTTTAGCAATTTACAATGGATTTTTATTAACTCTTCCAGGGGACTTATTGAAATCAATAATAACAGCTTTAGTAGGGAGTAGAGTAGTTAATACAATAAAATTAAATTTATCTGTTTAGTATAATAATTTGTTTTGAAAGTAAAAAGTACCAAAAGAAATTTTTGTATTTCAGAAAGAGGTGAATAATGAAAGGAGTTAGAATACTTGGGATTGGTAATTATTGCCCAGGTAATATAGTTACAAATAAAGACTTAGAATCTATAGTTGAAACAACAGATGAATGGATAGTAAAAAGAACTGGCATAAGAGAAAGAAGAATATCAACTGGAGAAGGTACTGTTGATTTAGCATATAAGGCAGCACTTAATGCTTTAAGAAATAGTAAATGTAGTAAAGAAGACATAGATTTAATAATTGTTGCAACTACGTCTCCAGATAAGCTAATGCCATCAACAGCTTGTAGTATTCAAGGGCTTTTAGGATGTAAGAATGCAGCAGCATTCGATATATCAGCAGCTTGCTCAGGTTTTGTATATTCTTTAATAGTTGCATCGGGCTTAATTAAGACAACAGATAAAAAAAAGGCTTTAGTTATTGGCTCTGAAGTTTTATCTAAGATAATTGATTGGTCTGATAGAAATACCTGTGTATTATTTGGTGATGGAGCAGGAGCTGCAGTAATAGAATTATGTGAAGAGGAAGACTCAATTATAAGTACTTGTTTTGGAGCTGATGGGAACTTAGGTGAAAAGTCCTTAGTAGCAGCAGAAATGAAAATAAAAACACCTTTTTCTTTTGATAATTCTGATGAAAAAAAATATATAGAAATGAAGGGTGGAGAAGTTTTTAAATTTGCAGTTACGATTTTGCCAGAAATAGTTAAAGAATTACTAGATAAGGCAAATGAGGATATAAACAAAATTAAATATATTGTTCCACATCAAGCAAATTTAAGAATAATAGATGAGGCTGCTAGAAGATTAAAAATAGATAAAGAAAAATTTTATGTAAATGTAGATAGATATGGAAATACTTCTGCAGCAAGTATACCAATAGTTTTAAGTGAATTATTAGAAAAAAAGCTTATAAATAAAGGCGATAAAATATTATTAGCAGCTTTTGGGGGAGGATTAACCTGGGCTGGAGCATTAATTAAATTTTAGGAGGAAAATAAAATGGTATTTGAAAAAATTAAGGAAATAGTTATTGATCAATTAGGAGTTAATGAAGAAGAGGTAAAATTAGAAACTAACTTTATTGAAGATTTAGGAGCTGATTCATTAGATTTATTTCAAGTAGTTATGGAAATCGAAGATGCTTTTAACGTAAAGGTAGAAAACGTAGAAAAGATTAAAACTGTTGGAGATGCAGTTAAGTATATTGAAAGTATTGCATAAGGATATATTTATATAAATTTATATGGAGGAAGACTCATGGATAACAATATATGCAGTTTGTTAAATATTAAGTATCCTATTTTTCAAGGAGGAATGGCATGGGTTTCAGATAGTTCTCTAGCGGCAGCAGTTTCAAATGCTGGTGGTCTTGGAATAATTGCAGGTGGAAATGCTCCTGCAAGTTTTGTAAGAGAGGAAATTATAAAAGCTAAGGAATTAACTGATAAACCCTTTGGAGTTAATATAATGCTACTATCTGAAAATGCTGATGAACTATCAGATATTGTAATAGAAGAAGGAGTTAAGGTTGTTACTACAGGTGCCGGAAATCCTGGGAAATATATTGAAAAGTGGAAGAAGGCAGGTATAAGGGTAATTCCAGTTGTTGCGTCAGTAGCATTAGCAAAAAGAATGGAAAGAGCAGGTGCTGATGCAATTATAGCAGAAGGATGCGAAGCTGGTGGTCACATTGGAAAGCTAACTACTATGGTTTTATTGCCACAAGTAGTAGATTCTGTAAATATTCCTGTTATAGCCGCAGGTGGAATTGGAGATGGAAGAGGTGTTGCTGCAGCTTTTATACTTGGGGCAAAAGGAGTTCAATTAGGAACTAGATTTTTAGTAGCTAATGAATGTACAATTCATGATAATTACAAGGAAGCAGTAATAAATGCTAAAGATATAGATACAGTTGTAACAGGTAGACCAACAGGACACCCAGTTCAAGTTATTAAAAATAAATTAGCAAGAGAATATATTAATCTTGAAAAGAAAAATGTATCCTTGGAAGAAATTGAAGAATTAGGAAGAGGAGCATTAAAAAAAGCTGTAAAAGATGGAGACATGGAAAATGGATCTATTATGGCTGGACAAATTTCAGGACTTGTAAGAAAAAAACAAAGTGCTAGAGATATTATTGAAGAAATCTTCTTTGAATATGAAAAAATTAAGGGGAATTTTTAAGGAGAGATGAAAATATGAAAATAGCATTTATTTTCTCAGGCCAAGGCTCTCAATATATAGGCATGGGTAAGGAATTATACGATAATGTTTTAGTTTGTAGAAATACTCTTGATAAAGCAAAGTACTTATTAGATTTTGATATTAAAGAATTAATTTTTAATGGTAAAAAAGAAGAATTAGATATTACAGAAAACACTCAACCTGCAATATTAGTGACATCAATTATGGCTATGAGAGCTTTAGAAGAAAAAGGTGTAAAGCCGGATGTAGTAGCTGGATTAAGTCTTGGAGAGTATTCTGCTTTAATTGCAGCAAAATCTTTAACTTTTGAAGATGCTATCCCGCTAATAAGAAAAAGAGGTAAATTTATGCAGAATGCAGTTCCAATAGGAAAAGGATCAATGATAGCTGTTATTGGCTTATCTTTAGATAAAATAAATTTGGCTATAGATAAAGCTAGTGAATTTGGAGTAGTAGAAATATCTAATTATAATACTAATAATCAAATAGTCATTGGTGGAGAAAGGGTAGCAGTTGAAAAAGCAAAGGAATTATGCTTAGAAATAGGTGCTAGAAGAGTAATGGAACTTAAGGTGTCAGGACCATTTCATACTTCTTTATTAGAAAATGCTTCAGCTAAGCTTAGAGAAGAATTAAATAAAATAGAATTTAACAAACCAGAAATTAATATAATTTCAAATGTTACTGCTGATATTATAGAAAATAAGGAAGAAATAAAAGAGATACTTTGTAAACAAATTAAATCTTCAGTGAGATGGGCTGAAAGTGTAAATAAGATGATAGATATGGGAGTATATACTTTTATAGAGCTTGGGCCAGGAAGAGTTTTAAGTGGATTTATAAAAGAAATAGGTAGAGAAAAAGGTTTAAAACTTAATATATTTAATGTTGAAGATATGAAATCTCTAAAAAAGACATTAGAAGGGATTGAGGTATTAAATGATTGTTAATAAAAATGCAATAGTAACAGGTGGAACAAGAGGAATTGGAAAAGAAATAGCAAAAACATTAGCAAAGAATGGAGCTAATATTGCAATTAATTATAGAAAATATAATGAAGAAGTAGAAAATTTAGTAGAAGAATTAAGGGCTTTAGGCGTTAAGGTTTTAGCTATAAAATGTGATGTTAGAAATGATGAGGAAGTTAATAATTTTATTAAAGAAGTTAAGAATAACTTTGGCAGTGTTGATATATTGGTTAATAATGCTGGAATAACGAAGGATGGACTATTATTAAGAATGAGTGAAAAGGACTTTAATGATGTTATTGATGTAAATTTAAAAGGCACCTTCAATATGACAAAGGCTGTATCATCAATAATGATTAAACAAAGGTTTGGGAAGATAATTAATATTTCATCTGTAGTTGGAGTAGCTGGAAATGCTGGTCAATGCAATTATTCAGCTTCTAAAGCTGGAGTAATAGGTTTTTCTAAATCAGTAGCAAGAGAGCTTGCATCAAGAAATATTAATGTAAATGTAATAGCTCCAGGATATATTAATACAGATATGACTAATGGTTTATCTGAAAAAGTTAAGGAAGAGATTTTAAAAACTATTCCTATGAAAAAAATAGGAGAACCTAGTGAAATAGCTAATTTAGCTTTATTCTTATCATCTGATTTATCTAGTTATATTACAGGGCAAGTGATAAATGTAGATGGTGGAATGGTTATGCATTAAAGGAGAGAATATTATGAAAAGAAGAGTTGTGGTTACAGGACTAGGGGCTATAACACCAATTGGTAATTCTATTGATAGCTTTTGGAATTCTGTAAAGGAAGGGAAAAATGGAATAGAAAAAATTAAGTCTTTTGATACAACAGATTTTAAAGTTAAGGTAGCAGCTGAAGTAAAGAATTTTAATGCAGAAGAATATTTAGGAAAAAAAGATGCAAAAAGATTAGATAGATTTATACAATTTGCTTTAATATCTGCAAAGGAGTGTATAAAAAATAGTAATATTGATTTAGAGTCTGTTGATAAAGAAAGATTTGGAGTTATATTTGGTTCTGGAATAGGAGGACTTATAACTATAGAAAATCAAATGACAGCCTTAATTAATAGGGGCCCTAGTAGAGTGTCTCCATTAGCTATTCCAACTATAATTTCCAATATGGCAGCTGGAGCAATTGCTATAGAATTAGGAGTTCTAGGAACTTGTTTAAGTATTACTACAGCATGTGCATCATCCACACATTGTATAGGAGAAGCCTATAGAAGCATAAAGGATGGATACTTAGATAGAGCTATAGTTGGTGGTACAGAAGCATCAATATGTAAGTTTGGTATTGCTGGGTTCCAATCTATGACTGCTCTTAGTAAAAGTGAAGATATAAATAGGGCTTCTATTCCCTTTGATAAAGATAGAAATGGCTTTGTAATGGGAGAAGGTGCAGGAGCATTATTATTAGAAGATTTAGATAGTGCTTTAAGTAGAGGTGCTAAAATATATGCTGAAGTAGTTGGATATGGAACTACCTGTGATGCTCATCACATTACATCACCTAGATCAGATGGAGATGGTGGTTATAGAGCTATGAGAGATGCTTTAATAGATGCTAACATATCTCCAGATAAAATTGGATATATAAATGCTCATGGAACTTCTACAGAATTAAATGATAAGGTTGAAACCTTAGCAATAAAAAAAGCTTTTTCTGAAGCAGTAAAAAATGTATATGTAAGTTCTACTAAAGCTATGACAGGGCATTTACTAGGAGCAGCAGGTGCAGTTGAAGCTATAATTTCAATTAAGGCATTAGAAGAAGGATTTATACCAGCAAATATAAATTATCTAAATCCAGATGAAGAGTGTGATTTGAATTTAGTTGTTAATAATGGGAAGAATGAAGAAATAGAATATGCTATGTCAAACTCACTAGGTTTTGGTGGACATAATGGAACAATAATATTAAAAAAGTGGAGAGGGAAATAAGATGTTAACTTATGAACAAATTAAGGATTTAATAAAATCAATAGATTGTTCTTCTCTTAGGGTTTTTGAATTAGAAGACCAAGATTTTAAATTAAAATTAAGTAAAAACGAAGAAAGCTTTAATGGTAATAAAGAAGATAATAATATAGTAAATGAATCACAAAGGCAAGGTAGCTTACCTAAAATTAATAGGAATTTAGATAATAATATAGAAGAATCAAGTAATAATGAAATTAATATTGATTCTAGTGAAACTTCTTATAATATAGTTAAATGTCCGTTAGTGGGAACTTATTATTCCTCTGGAACACCTGGAGGAAAGGCTTATGTTAAAAAAGGAGATACTGTAAAAAAAGGTGATGTTCTTTGTATAGTAGAAGCTATGAAGATAATGAATGAAATAACATCCGAATTTGATGGTGAAATAGTTGAAGTATTAAGAAGTGATGAAGATATAGTTGAGTTTGGAATGGAATTATTTAAGATAAAGTAGGTGAAAGCTTTGGATATAAAAGAGATAATGGAAATAATACCACATAGATATCCATTTTTATTAATAGATAAAGTAGAAGAATTAGAAAATAATAAAATAGTTGCTATAAAAAATGTAACTATGAATGAATATTTCTTTCAAGGGCATTTTCCAACAGAACCAGTTATGCCAGGTGTATTAATTATAGAAGCTTTGGCTCAAACTGGAGCAGTGGCTTTACTAAAAAGAGATGAATTTAAAGGGAAAATAGCTTATTTTGGTGGAATAAACAATGCTAAATTTAGAAAAAAAGTAGTGCCTGGTGATACTTTGAGATTAGAAGTTGAACTAACTAAAATTAGGGGAGTAGCAGGAATAGGTAAGGGAATTGCTTATGTAGATGGAAAAAAGGTATGTGAGGCAGAGCTAACCTTTATGGTTGGTTAATAAAGAGGTGTTTTATGATTAGAAAGGTATTAATAGCTAATAGAGGAGAAATAGCAGTAAGAGTAATAAGAGCTTGTAAAGAGCTTGGTATAAAGACAGTAGCCATTTACTCAGAGGCTGATAAAGATGCTATGCATACGCAGTTAGCAGATGAAGCTATCTGTGTTGGAAAACCTAAATCTAAGGACTCATATTTAAATGAAAGTAATATTATAAGTGCAGCAGTAATTACTAAATGCAATGCAATACATCCAGGTTTTGGATTCTTATCTGAAAATTCGGAGTTTGCTGCAATATGTGAAGAATGTAATATTAAATTTATTGGACCTACTAGTAAGACTATTGGAATAATGGGAGATAAGTCTAGGGCCAGAGAAATTATGAAAAATGCAGGTGTTCCAATAATACCAGGAAGCAATGGAATAGTAAAAAGTTTAGAACATGCATATTTAGAAGCAGAAGAAATAGGATATCCAGTAATGATAAAAGCAGCTTTAGGGGGAGGCGGTAAAGGAATAAGAATAGTACATTGTAAAAATGATTTAGAAAATGCTTATTTAACTGCAAAAACTGAAGCTAAAGTAAATTTTGGAGATGATACAATTTATATTGAAAAGTTTATTGAAAATCCAAGACATATTGAATTTCAAATTTTGGGAGATGAATATGGTAATATAGTTCACTTAGGGGAAAGAGATTGCACTGTTCAAAGAAGAAATCAAAAAGTGTTAGAAGAAGCTCCATCAATGATTTTAAGTGAAAATCTTAGAAGTGAAATGGGAAAGGCTGCTATTAATGCAGCAAAAGCAGTAAATTACGTAAATGCTGGTACTATAGAATTTTTAGTAGATAAGCATGGAGATTTTTATTTTATGGAAATGAATACTAGAATACAAGTGGAACATCCTATAACAGAGATGATAACATCTATAGATATAGTTAAGGAACAAATAAAAATAGCTAATGGAGAAAGATTAAGTTTTTCTCAAGAAGATATTAAAATTAAAGGGCATGCTATTGAATGCAGAATAAATGCGGAAAATCCTAGTAAGGGATTTATACCTTCTCCAGGAAGGATAGAATTTTTAAATTTACCTGGTGGTAATGGAATAAGAGTGGATACTGCAGTATTTACAGGATATACTATACCTCCAACTTATGACTCTATGATAGCAAAATTAATAGCTTATGGAAATAATAGAGAAGAGGCTATTAATAAGATGTTGAGAGCATTAGAGGAGTTTGTAATTGAAGGAATTGACAATAATATTGAATTTCAGATAGATATTTTAAATAATAATAAATTTCGCTTAGGAGACTATGATACTAGTTTTATAAGCAAAGAATACAATTTATAGTTGGTGAAAAAGTATGGGGATTTTTAAAAAAAGACAATATGGAGTTATAAACATAACTAATTTAGAAGAAAAGGATATACCAGTAGTTCCAGATGGAACTTGGATAAAGTGTAGTAATTGTGGAAAGATTCTATATAAAAAATCTTTAGAGGAAAATTATAGTGTTTGTTTAAATTGTAATTATCATTTTAGGCTTGGTAGTTATGAAAGAATTAATCAAATTTGTGATAAAGGAACCTTTAAGGAATTTAATAAGTATATGAAGTCAAAGAATCCAATGGACTTTCAAAACTATGAAGAAAAATTAAAAGCAAATAAAGAAAAAAGTAAAACTAATGAGGCGGTTGTAACAGGAGAATGTGAAATTGGTGGAAATAAAGCCATTATAGCTGTTATGGATTCAAATTTTTTAATGGGAAGCATGGGAACTGTAGTAGGAGAAAAAATTACTATTGCAGTAGAAGAAGCCACAAAAAGAAAGCTGCCTATAATTATATTTACAGCTTCAGGTGGAGCAAGGATGCAGGAAGGTATATTTTCTCTTATGCAAATGGCTAAAATTAGTAGTGCATTATCAAGACATAGTGATGCAGGATTACTTTATATAACAGTTTTAACAGATCCAACAACTGGAGGAGTAACAGCAAGTTTTGCAATGCTTGGAGATATAATATTGGCAGAGCCCAAAGCTTTAGTAGGCTTTGCAGGAAGAAGAGTAATTGAGGGAACTATAAAAGAAAAATTGCCAGAAGATTTTCAAAGTGCAGAATTTTTATTAGAACATGGATTTATAGATAATATTATAAAAAGAGATAATTTAAAAATGGCTCTTTCAGCTCTTCTAAATTTTCATATAGTTAAGGAGGTGTAGTGGTGAAAGATATTAAGGCTTATGATAGATTAATGATTGCAAGAATGATAGAAAGACCAACTACACTAGATTATATAAATAAGATATTTACTAACTTTTTTGAATTACATGGAGATAGAATATTTAGAGATGATAAATCTATAGTTGGTGGAATAGGACTTTTAAATGGTAGACCTACAACTATAATAGGTATTCAAAAAGGAAAGGATTTAAAGGAAAATATGGAGAGGAATTTTGGCTCTCCTCATCCAGAAGGATATAGAAAAGCATTAAGATTAATGAAGCAAGCAGAAAAGTTTAATAGACCAATTGTATGTTTTATAAATACTTCTGGAGCATATTGTGGCATAGAAGCAGAAGAAAGAGGGCAAGGAGAAGCAATTGCAAGAAATTTAATGGAAATATCTAAAATTACTGTTCCTATAATTTCTATAATAATTGGAGAAGGTGGAAGCGGAGGAGCTATTGCCTTAGCTTGTGGAGATAGGGTATGGATGCTGGAAAACTCCGTTTATTCTATATTATCACCTGAAGGATTTGCTTCTATATTATTAAAGGATCCATCAAAATCAAAGGAAGTTGCAGAAATTATGGGAATAACCTCCTATGAATTATTAGAAAGAGGAATAATTGAAAAAATAATAAAAGAACCAAAGGGAGGAGCTCATAGAAATTTAGATTTAGTTGCAAGTTCTATAAAGGATGAACTACTTAAAGAATTTAAAATTTTACTTAATAAACCAAAAGATATATTATTAGAAGAAAGATATCAAAGGTTTAGAAAATTTAAATAAATTCGCGAAAGATATTATATTGCTTGTTCCGTCGCAGGCTCCAAGTCACCACAATATAATATCTTTCACGATAATACTAAAGGAAGAAACTCCTCAGAGTTCGGAGTTTCAGAGTTGTATTGCTTGTGACCTCACATGCGTTCCAAGTCACCGCAAAAGGATATTGACACCTTTCATACTGAAGGAAGAAACTCCTCAGAGTCGGAGTTTCAGAGTCGTATTGCTTGTGACCTCGCAGGCTCCAAGTCACCGCAATATAATATCTTTCACGATTACACTGAAGGAAGAAACTCCTCAAAATCGGAGTTTCAGAGTTGTATTGCTTGTGACCTCGCAGGCTCCAAGTCACATCAAAATGATATTTATAACAAAAATTTATATATGCATTTTTCTTTTGAACCTTGGAGATACATCTCATTATCAATAGGTAAATCAATTATTTTTTCTAATACCCCACCTGCATATTCACAAGTTTTTCTTGAGGCTTTATTATTTGGATTACAAGTAATTATTATATATTTCATATCATGCTTTTTAGCTAATTCAAATAATAGGAAACATGCCTTTGATGCAAAATGATTTCCTCTATATTCTGGTTTTACTGTATAACCAATGTTTCCACCATAATATGTGTTTAAGTTATGGCCTATACGCAAATCACAATTTCCTACATCTGTACCATCTATCTTACAAATTTTAAAATGGTAGGCTGGTAACCATTGTTTTTCTTCATTAGCATTTACTGTTCGATCTAACTTAAGAAAAATTTCATCACTAATAAGAAAATCAGTATTAAAAAACATAGTTTAACTCCTTTCTATAAACTAAATAAAACTATAATCTGACAGATATTTCTCCTGAAATTATTTTTTCTATTTCATTGTTTGAGTTTTTAATTAAGAGAGATCCATCTTCTAAAATATCTATTGGGATAACTTTTCTTATAGAATTCTTGTATTCTAAGTTAACTTCTTTATTAAGTATTAGTGAATTATTTCTATAGATTTTTAGAATTTTATCTTTATTTTCATTTAGTAATTCATTGTATTGTTCATAGAAGTTTTCTAAGAATTTATTTAAAATTTCTTCTCTTTCAAAGTATTTTACAGTTTCTATTAATAATGATGTAGCTTTGTTTTTTAGTTCATCATTAAAGTCATTTAATTCTAAATTTACGTTAATACCTATTCCTATAACTATATATTCAAGTTTGTTATTAGAAATTTTGGATTCTGTAAGTACACCACATAGCTTTTTTGAATTTAAATAAATATCATTTGGCCATTTTATTTTAGTATTTACTCCAAAATCTTGAAAGGTATTATGTAAAGCTGTAGAGGATAAAATTGTTAAAAAGTTTATATCTTCTAATTTTATAGAAGGTTTTAATAACATAGAAAACCAAAGACCTTTTCCTTTAGGAGAACTCCAGTTTCTACCTTTTGTACCTTTTCCATTGCGTTGTGTATCACTAATTACCAAAGTTTCTTTATTAAAGCCTTTTTCGGCTATTTCTTTACAGTAAGTATTTGTAGAATTTACTGTATCTAAAAAAATAAATTCTATATTTTTATAATTATTTTTTAATTTATCAATCATAATTACATACCGCCATTGTATATTTATTTCCTTAAATATAAAGTTTAGTAAAATAAAGTTATATTATAGATATTTTAACCTTAGTAATTAATATTGTCTAGGTTACACAGGTATTTAAATTAAATAATATATAAGATATAATAAAGTAAGTAACTAGTTTAATTATAGTATTCTCATTGCGATAAGGGGGCATTTAAAGTGAAAAGAAGTGATTATATATCATGGGATGAATATTTTATGGGAGTTGCTATTTTAGCAGGAATGAGAAGTAAAGATCCAAGTACTCAAGTTGGAGCTTGTATAGTAGATAGTGATAATAAGATATTAAGTCAAGGGTATAATGGATTACCAAGAGGATGTTCTGATGATGAATTTCCTTGGAGTAGAGAAGGAGATATGCTAGAAACAAAATATCCTTATGTAGTACATGCTGAATTAAATGCAATATTAAATAGTAGGGGAAGTAACTTGGTAGGAACAAAAATTTATGTTGCTTTATTTCCATGTAACGAATGTGCAAAAGCAATAATACAATCAGGAATTAAGGAAGTGGTTTACCTATCAGATAAGTATTCTGATACAGATATGGTTAAAGCATCAAAGAGGATGTTTACTTCTGCTGGAGTTAAGATGACTAAACTAGAACCTAAAAATAAAAAAATAAATATATCTTTTGATATAAATAATATATAAGTACACAATGAAAGTTAACTTTTCATAATGATTAATTAAATTATTACATTAAGTTTAGAAGGCTATAAATATTGTATTAGGATGACTTGGAGTTTTTACTAGAGCGTACCCAATATAATATTAATAGTCTTATTTTGTTTATAACTAATGGAATAAATTATATAATATACATAAATAAGTAATATTTATGTATTACCTGTAGTATTAGTTTGGATTTTATTATTAGGGGTTATAGTTTGTAAATTTATGATTTAATAGAATTATTTACAAACTGGAAACAATTTAGAAAAGAATATTAATATTTATAGTATATTCTTTATATAAAGAGAATTTTAGGAGAGTAAAATGAGAGAGAATATTTTAATTATCGAGGATGATAAAGATATAAGTGAAATACTTAGGTTTGCTTTAATTAAGGAAGGGTATAATGTTAAAGTAAATCCTAATGGATTAGAAGCTGAAGAGGAAATAAAAGTATTTAATCCAGATTTAATATTATTAGATATAATGCTAAATGATACAGATGGGTTTAGTGTATGTAGAAAAATTTCAAGTTATAAAATACCTATAATTATGCTAACAGCTAGAGTAGATATTATGGACAAAATATTAGGATTAGAGCTAGGAGCAGATGATTATATAACTAAACCATTTGATATAAGAGAAGTAGTTACAAGAATTAGAGTATCACTTAGAAGAATAGATGAATTTAAGAAAATATCTGATTTAAAAGAAAGAAAAGAAATTGTTATAGATAATATAGAAATAAATGAAGATTGCAGAAGTATAAGTGTTTTAGGTAAAGAAGTTCAATTAAAACCAAAAGAGTTTGATTTACTTCTATTTTTATCAAAGAATACTAATAAGGTTTTTACTAGAAATCAATTACTAGATTTAGTTTGGGGATATAATTATTTAGGGGATTCTAGAACTATAGATGTCCATATTACAAGGTTAAGACAAAAATTAGGTGAAGAATTTCAAATAGAAACAATATTTGGGGTAGGGTATATGCTGAAGGTGAAAAATGCTAACAATTAGAAAAAAATATGGATTAGTTCTAGGAAGTGTTTTTATATTATCACTTATAACTTTTAATATTCTTTTAAATAAATTCTTTGAGAAGAGTTTTAAAGAATTTGTAGTAAATGATATGGAGGATATTTATAGAATATCAAGTAAGAACTTAGAAGATTATACAGTTTTAAATAGTATTGATAAAAGTAAAATGAATACTGAGGATTTTAATAGTAGAGTGATGAGTTTTATTGTTGAAAGAGTTAATAGTCAAGGGATTTTTTATAATATAAATGGTGAAGTTATATCTAATGGAATAAATAATGGAGAAAGTATAGATTTAAATATTATAAAAGATTTACCACCATCTTTTGAAAATACTAAAAATAATAAAACAGTAGTAGATATTATAAATAAAAATAGAAATGTACTTGGGAAGTTAAGTATTCCAATTTATAATGAGGAAAATCAAATAGGAGTATTAGTTTTAGTTAAAGATTATAGTAATGATTATTTAAGAAATCTAAATATAAAATCTATTATAAATATAATGGTTTCTATGTTATTTATTATAATTTTTATATGTGTATATTTTTTATCGTCATCAATTATTAAACCTATAATTAAATTGAAAGACAAGCTTTTAGAAATTAGTAAAGGAGATTATCCTGAAAAAATAAAAAGTACTTCTAAGGATGAAATAGGTGTACTTATAAATAGCTTTAATGATATGAATGAAAAATTAAAGCTTAAGGATAATCAAGAAAAAAATATTTTTAGAAATATAACTCATGAATTAAAAACACCATTAACTAATATTTCAGGTTATGCACAAATCTTAATACAAGATGATTTTAATGATGAAGCATTTAAGAAAAAGGCTTTAAACAGAATAATATCTGAAAGTAATAGAATGCATGAATTAGTTATGTCATTACTTAATATTTCAAAGCAAAGTAGCGATTTAGAAGAATATTCATTTCAACAAGTTAACATAAAAAATATTATTACGGATTTAATAAGCTTAAAGTCACTACAAATAAAAGAAAAGGAATTAAATATAATTACAAATATTGAAGAAGTAAATATTAGAGGTAATAAACAATACTTAATAATATTATTTAGTAATTTAATAGATAATGGAATTAAATATTCATATGAAAAGACTAATATAATAATTGAAATAAAAGAGAATAACAATAATTTATATTTTTCAATTTTAAGTAAAGGAAAGAAAATTCCTTGTGAGCTTAAAGATAAAATATTTGAACCTTTTGTAAAAGTAGAAGAAAAAGGTTTTTCATCTAAAAACTCAAATGGATTAGGGTTATATATTTGCAGAAATATTGTTTTAGGACATAAAGGAAATATTAATCTTATATTAGAGGATGATAAATCAAAATTTATTATAGAACTCCCTAAGAATTTACAACTTGGAAATAAGTTAGAACAAGTTTAAAAATAATACTTGGATAAAATTGAAGTATGATAGTGTAAAGTTTCGTATGAAAAAATAGCGTTAATCAAGGTTGAGGAATAAATTTCAATTTATTCTTTGAAATTCAAAATTTGCTCTAAATTTAAGTA
>ERZ857998.1582-NODE-1582-length-24923-cov-5.874779_pt1 | contig 24923 bp, 27 predicted proteins | sample MGYA00519954_ERZ857998 | MGnify/ENA primary metagenome ERZ857998 (study PRJEB31778, sample SAMEA3449424) | human gut metagenome | biome: human gut; feature: human-associated habitat; material: faeces | place: United Kingdom | collected 2010/2012 ...
ATGATCCCATCATCCAGGGAATGATCCCTATTGGCCATGTCTTCACTCCTCTGCGCCTAAATAATAACGTCATTATCGATAACGACATTATTATAGCGTTCTTTTTGCTGCTTGTCAATGCGAATTGCACACTGCTTTGCAAAAACACTCCTTGACAAATCTCGTCTCAAAAGAGATTTCTCGAAGATTTTGCCCGCAAAAGCGGTATGACAAACATCAAGCATTTTACCGATGACGGCTATACAGGGCGTAACTTTAACCGTCCCGGATTTCAGGCAATGCTTGCAGAAGCCGAAGCCGGAAAAATCGGCACGATTATCGTCAAGGATATGAGCCGTTTCGGCAGAAACTATCTTGAGGTTGGCTTTTATACCGAGATTCTGTTCCCCAAGAAGCAGATACGCTTTATCGCAATCAATAACAGCGTGGACAGCGACAAACCGCAGGATAACGACTTTACCCCGTTCCTCAACATAATGAACGAGTGGTATGCCAAGGACACCAGCAACAAGATAAAGTCCATCTTTCTGTCCCGTATGAATGATGGCAAACGCTGCTCCGGCAGCATTCCCTACGGCTACAATCGACTGCCCGAAGATAAACAGACCTTAGTGGTCGATCCTGTTGCTTCTCAGGTGGTAAAACACATCTTTGAGCTTGCGGCAGAGGGCTTGACACCTCCGGCAATCGCAAGACAGCTAACGGAGGAAAAGGTGCTTATCCCATCGGCGTACACCCTCCAATATCACCCCGAACAATGCAACCGAAAAGCGGAGTACGGCTGCACAAGCTGGAACGCAAACACGGTAAGAGAGATTTTAAGCCGACAGGAATATCTCGGTCATACTGTGCTGAGAAAGACCATCGGAACGAACTTTAAGACCGATGAACGCCGTTTTGCCACTGATGAGGAACGCCTTTTGTTTGAGGACACCCACGAGCCTATCGTTGACGGCGAGCTTTGGGAGCAGGCGCACAGAAGATTGAAACACGCTACACGCCGTATAAAGGAAGGGACGCACCAAGAGGAATGCTTATTGCCCGGTCTTGTGTATTGCGCTGATTGCAGCAGTAAGATGTCCTATCAGACGAATTACTACAAAAGCGGAGAACCCTATCACTCGTTCCGATGCAGCAGCTACGGGAACAGAACCGTGAACTGCACCATCCATCATATGAAGGAATATTCGATCTGATACTTCTGTCAAATGTGCAAAAGACCGCGTTTCCTCCCGTTTGCACATTGGAGATAAAAAAAGAAATCCTGTATCCTATTGGCGGTCGGATACAGGAAAACATATAAGGAAAGGAATAATAAACATGGCAAGAACAGTGAAAAAGAATGTTCGGTTTGACAGCCATCATATAAGGCTTAGGACCGGAGAAACAGAAAAGAAAAATGGATATGAATATCGTTGGACGACTCCTGATGGGAAACGTCATTCAACATTTGCCCCGACACTTGATAAACTCCGTGAGATTGAAGAAGAACTTGCTGCCGATAAACATGACGGTATCAAAACGGATGTCAAGGGGCTGACGGTTAATGACTGCTAGGTTGCTTCGTTATTCTGATACGAAATGAGCAAGGCATTGCTGACAGAGTATTTTCCGAATCTGCTTTGGATGAGCAGATAGTCGCGGAAGGTTTCGGGATTAGCGACCGCCTCCTCGGTAGCAGCATCGAGCATTTCAAATGTTTCGGCGCGTTCCTGCTGTTTCTTTGCGGCCCATTCCTCTTTGTTAAACGGGCGCTCGGTTTTAGACTCCTTTTTCTCACCGTTTGCGGTAAAAAGATCATCATAATTATTCATACATCATCTCTCCTTAGATTTTTTCTTTTTTGGCGGAGCTTTGTGCTCTGCGGTTTTGTTCGGGCTGTTTTTGGATTTGCCTTTCGTTTTTTTCTCTCTGTCCATTTCCTCGCGGATTTCCTTTAGTTCCTTCCGCACAGACGGACGGCGTTCCGCTAATGTGCGTTCATCCGCCGAACGGTCCTGGGATCGGAAAAGATAAAATCGAGGAATTGTTCGGGAAATTAGGCAATCTTCAAAGCGGAGATTATTTGGTGTTGGCAGGAAGCGTACCTTGCGCATTACCGGACGATTTATATAGCAAAATACTTGAAATGCTTGAGGACAAGCGTGTCAATTTTGTTGTGGATACAACGGGCAATCAGCTGGTAAACGTGCTGAAATATAAACCGTTTCTGATCAAACCGAATCATCACGAGCTTTCGGAAATTTTCGGCGAAGAGATGGATACCACCGAAAAAATTACGCTGTATGCAAGAAAGCTCAAAGAAATGGGCGCCAAAAACGTGCTTGTTTCCCGCGGGGGCGACGGGGCGCTGCTGATCGACGAAGACGGCAAGGTTTACCCAAGGGACGCTGTAAAGGGAAAGCTTGTCAATTCGGTAGGCTGCGGCGATTCTATGGTTGCCGGTTTTATCGCGGGATATATAAAATCCCATGATTACTCAGAAGCATTGAAGCTTTCGGTTGCAAGTGCGGCGGCAACAGCATTTTCAAGCGAATTAGCCAAAGCCGATGAAATATACAAAATTTATAAAACATTATGAAAGGGGAAACACTATGCGCATCACAGATTTGTTAAAATCCACCGCAATTGAGCTGCATGCCGGCGTCACCGATAAAGGCGAGGCAATCGACAAACTCATTGCACTCCACGAGGCAGCAGGGAACCTTACGGATCCCGCAAAATTCAAAGAGGACATTTTAAAGCGGGAAGAGCATTCAACCACCGCAATCGGGGAAGGAATTGCCGTTCCGCACGCAAAATCCTCGGCAGTGAAAACCCCTGGGCTGTCCTTGATCACCGTTGGGGAGGGTGTTGATTACGCCGCACCCGACGGAAAGAAAACCGACCTTTTGTTTATGATTGCCGCTACAGAAGACGGTGATGTACATTTGGAAATCCTTTCCCGTCTTATGGTGATGCTGATGGATGCGGATTTTGCCAATGCGATTCGCAAGGCACAATCTGCCGAAGAGCTCTTAAAGCTGATAGACGAAAAAGAAATCGAAAAGTACCAGGAGGAAAAGCCCGAAGGGAAAAAGGACGGATACCGCATTTTGGCAGTTACCGCTTGCCCCACGGGGATTGCACACACCTATATGGCAGCAGAAGCGCTGGAAAAAGCAGGCGAAAAATTAGGGTATTCTTTAAAAGCCGAAACCAACGGCTCCGGCGGTGCTAAAAACGTCCTTACCAAAAAGGAAATTGAAGAATGTGACGGTATTATTATTGCCGCCGACAAAAATGTCGATATGGCACGTTTTGACGGGAAACCCGTAATAAAGGTTTCGGTTTCAAGCGGTATTAACAAGCCCGAAGAATTGGTGCAAAAGATTATCGACGGGAAAGCACCGATTTACCACTGCGAGGGGGATGAAGGTGCTGCTCTTGAGGGCGAAGAAGCAGAAGGCTTCGGCAGAAAGGTGTACAAGCACTTGATGAACGGTGTTTCGCATATGCTTCCGTTCGTTGTGGGCGGCGGTGTGCTGATTGCACTCGGCTTCCTCATTGATACCATCGCAGGCAATGCCGATGTGGGCGGTACGTTCGGCTTTACAAACCCTGTTGCCGCCATCGTTTTCTGGATTGGTAAAGCCGCATTTGCCTTTATGTTACCGGTTCTTGCAGGTTATATTGCACAGTCCATTGCCGACCGGCCCGGCTTGCTGCCCGGTTTTGTCGGCGGTGTGTTTGCCGCAAGCGGCTACACCTTTCTTCGCTGATTGAAAACCAAAACCTTGTAGGCGACGATTCGGCGGTGTCCGGCTTCCTTGGCGCTTTGCTTGCCGGCTTTGTGGCAGGTATTCTGGTCAATCTTCTTAAAAAGGCATTCTCATGGCTGCCTAAATCAATGGACGGTATTAAACCCGTATTCCTTTATCCCCTTTTAGGCACCCTTTTGATCGGCTTGTTTATGCTTGTTGTTAACCCTGTGATGGGGGTCATTAACGGCGCAGTGGCAAGCGGACTTTCTTCACTGGGTGACACCAGTAAATTGTTGCTTTCCATCGTCCTTGCAGGTATGATGGCGATCGATATGGGCGGACCCTTCAACAAAGCCGCTTACGTATTCGGCACGGCCGCTATTGCGGACGGCAACACCTGGATTATGGCAGCGGTTATGATTGGCGGTATGGTTCCTCCCATTGCTATTGCCCTTGCTACCACCTTCTTTAAAAACCGGTGGACAAAAGAAGAGCGCAAGAGCGGTCCTGTCAACTATCTTATGGGTCTTTGCTTTATCACAGAGGGTGCAATCCCTTACGCGGCATCCGACCCGCTGCGGGTCATTCCTTCCTGCATCGTAGGCTCTGCCGTTGCAGGTGCGGTAACCGCTTTGTTCGGCTGTGCCTGTCCTGCGCCTCACGGCGGTATCTTTACGTTCGTTGTCGTTGATAAACCCCTTGGCTATATAATCGCACTGATTGCAGGCTCTGTTGCAGGCGCACTGATGCTTGCCCTTCTGAAAAAGAAAAAGCAAACGGATGAGGTGTAAATGATGGTATCAAAAGAAACAGTTGTAATTGACAAAATGGGACTTCATATGCGTCCCGCCAATAACTTTATATCGGCTATGAACAAATACAAATCCGATATAACGATCGATTTTAACGGCAATAAAATCAACGGCAAAAGCATCATGAATATTATGGCGGCCTGCATTAAGTGCGGCAGTCATATAACCATCACCTGCGAGGGTGAAGACGAACAGCAAATGCTTGACGAAGCGGTAAGCCTGATCGAAAGCGGGTTGGAATAATGAAAACGCTCAGAGGTATCGGTGTAAGCTCCGGATATGCTGTGGGTAAAGCAATTGTAATAAAGGAAACCAAACGGGATCTGAACGCCGCCGTATACACTACGGCGGAGGAAGAAACCAAAAAATTCCAAGACGCCGTTTCGGTTTATACCAAAAACACAAGAGAGCTGATTGAACAGCTTACCAAAACCGCAGGCAGGAAAAACGCCGAAATTTTGGAGGGTCACCTTGTCATGCTCAGCGACCCGTTTATGCTTTCCCAGATTAACGACAGCATCGCCGGCGGTAATACCGCCGTCAAAGCCACCGATTCGGTATGCAACGGTTTTTACGATATGTTTGCGGCGGTTGACGACGAAATGATGAAGCAAAGAGCGTCTGATACCCTTGACATTAAGAACAGTATTATCGATATTCTTTGCGGAGATACCGGCGTTGCCATCGAAGACGTCCCGAAGGGCTCCATCCTGGTTGCAAAGGATTTTACACCCTCTATGACATCACGCATCAACCGTGAAAATGTATACGCCGTCATTGCCGAAGTGGGTTCGGTTACATCTCACTCCGCCATTCTTGCAAGGGCGATTGACATTCCTGCCGTTTTAAGCGTAAAGGATGCATCCTCACTGATTCAGGACGGCGATTTGCTTGCCATTGACGGAAGCAAGGGTCAAATTCTTTTTGAGCCCGATACAAAAACAGTGGCGGAATACGAAGCAAAGCGGGAAGGCTATTTTCAAGAAAAGAAAGCCCTTACCGAATATTTCGGCAAGCCGACCGTGACGAAAAGCGGAATCAAAAAAGCCGTTTTCGGGAACATCGGTAAACCCGAAGACGCCGAAAATGTACTTCATAACGGCGGCGAGGGCATAGGACTTTTCAGAACGGAATTTCTTTTTATGGACAGACCCTCCCTTCCCTCCGAAGAAGAGCAGTTTGAGGCATATTCCACCGTCGCAAAAACCATGGGCGAAAAGGAAGTCATTATCCGCACCCTTGATATCGGCGGGGATAAGGCTGTGCCTTATCTTGAAATTCCCAAAGAGGACAACCCCTTTTTGGGTTACCGTGCCATTCGATATTGCCTTGACCATCCCGGGCTTTTCAAGGTTCAGTTAAGGGCGCTTTTGCGTGCCGCATATTTCGGCAACATCAAAATTATGCTTCCGCTTATTACCGATATACAAGAGGTTGAAAAAGCAAAGCGGCTGATTCTTGAATGCGAAACCGAACTGGAAGCCGAGGGCGCATTATTTAAGAAAAACCTTCCTCTCGGCGTTATGATTGAAACCCCTGCGGCGGTGCTGATTGCCGACGAATTGGCACAAATTGCAGATTTCTTCAGCATAGGCACAAACGACCTTACGGGGTATGTAATGGCGGTTGACCGAGGAAACGGAAAGGTTACGGCGCTTTACGATGTTCAAAAGCCGGCTGTTCTTAAAGCCATTGAAATGACCATCAAAAGCGCTAAAAAAGCCGGTATTCCTGTTGGTATGTGCGGTGAAGCGGCGGCAGACGGCGCACTGATTCCCAAGCTGATTGAATGGGGACTGGATGAGTTTTCGGTGTCGCCCAATTTGATTCTGAAAACGCGCAGGGAAATTTGTGAATTGGACTGAATCGAGCCCTTCCCATACGTGCGGTAAAAGCAGGAGCAGGGCAAAGAGCGGGGCTCTTGCGGTCGGTTCTCTGAAAGGGAATCGGGCGTTGGCGCACAGATTACCCGGTTGTGTAACGGTATAAGACAAAACGACCCGAAAAAGAGAAGCAGGATTTCTCTTTTTCGGGTCGTGATTTTTATGGGGGCGTGACCATTGTAATAGGGGAGCCCGGGGGTTCGGTGATATGGGATTCGCCCGGAAACGGCCGCAGGCAATACAGCCATGCGTAGCATACGATAAGGGGCTGTCGCCGGTGATTTTCTCACGCTTGCGACAGCCCCTTTTGTGTGTTGGCCCATGCACCGAAAAGCCGCACCGTTTTCTTTGCCCTTCAAAGAGGATTGCTTCGGGCGGTTACACGGGATAGAACTTGATTTCGCTGGTTTCAATCCAGGGGATAAAGGAGTCGTCCCGTTTGCAGAAATTATCCTGCAGTTCCACCCGGACATACTTCGCTTCCACAGGCTCGGGAAGGATTACGCTTTGCCAGCCCTCTTCCATTACGGTTTCGAAGCGGCAGATCTTTTTCCACGCAACGTCCTCCACCTGATCCTCCTTGCGGCGGAGCTTGAGGGGTTCGTCGGTGGTGCTGACATAAATATTGATATACTTTGCCAGCTCCTCCAGCACGCTGATGGTGATCCCCACATTTTTGTAGACCGATATTTTCCCGATGGTTTGGGTTTCTCCGAAGAAATCCAGAACGGCGTTGGCGGTGGTTTCCGAGTTGGCTCCCCAGGTGCCTCCGTTTCTGTCCAGATCGTCGTTGATGAGATTGTTCACCCAAAAGGTGGGGTCGTTTTCGGTGACATCGGCCCACAATACCCTGGTATAATAGGACCCGTCCCGCCGTACGCCCACCGGAAGTAAATTGCTGTTATCCATAGTGCCCCTCCTGAAGGGTTTTCAAATTTCGATGCGTGCGGCATCGTTTGCTTTCATTGTAATGCAGCGAGTACAAAATGTCAAGAACCCCCGGGCGTTTCCCCCGCAAAAAGGCGAGCCTCCGAAGGCCTTTGCCCCTTTTAAAAATTTTCCAAACCTATTGACAATTGTGGAGTTAGATATTATAATCAGCAGTGTGAAAGCGCTTTCACAACTTTGAACCGGACGGGAAGCAGATATGGAAAGAAAAGCTAACATATACGATATCGCTCGCCTGACCGGCATGACCATCACCGCCGTGAGCAGAGCCTTCGACCCCAAGGGCAAGATCGATCCCGAAAAACGGGCCATGATCCTTGCGGTTGCCGAGAAATACAATTACCAACCCAACCGGGCGGCGGGCCGGCTTTCAAGAAAGGTGATCCGCATCGGCTGTATTATGATCGCCGATATCCCGGAATATTATAATGAGCTGATCGCCGGCATCAAAAGCGCCTGCTTCAAGCTTGCGGATTTTAAGGTCGAGTGCGACGTCCGGCTGGTTCCCCCCGGCGAAAACGAGGACGGGTGCTGCGCCGACATCTTCGAAAGCTTTCTCGCAAACGGCATTGACGGTGTTATTATGAACATCAAATACAGCCCCGTTGTGCTTGGATGCATAGAAAAGCTCAAGGCTGCGGGAATCCCCTGCGCTACGGTGACCTCTGACGCACCGGGCGGCAGGCTTTTCTCGGTTCAGAACGATCTTTACTCTGCGGGACGGATTGCCGCGGAGCTTTTGTCGGTATTGACCGAAAACCGCCGGGTGCTCCTTTTTACCGGGACAAAGGATTCCTATATTCAGGAGCACATTCTCGGAGGCTTCCGAAAGGAGGCCGCCGACAGAGGGCTGAGTATCCTCGGCGAATATGACACCGGAGACAATCCCGCACAGGCGGCGGTATGCGCAGCGGAGGCCTTGGGACGATATCCTCAGGTGGGCGGGATATACATCAGCTCCGCAAACTCCACCCCTGTCACCGAGCTGGTCAAGAAGAAGGGCCTTTCGGGACGGGTGAAGATGGTTGCGTCCGACGTTTTTCCGGAGCTGGCGCAGGAGATAACGGCGGGCACCGTGAACGCCACCATATATCAGGATCCCTTCGGACAGGCGGAGCTTGCCTTTGAAAAAATGTATGATTACATTACCCAGGGGAGGCTCGACCGCACCGTCTACACGGTTACCCCTCAGATTGTACTCAAGAGCAATCTTCATTTATACACATCAAACCGGCAGCAGGCCGGTACACATACGGAGGAAAATCAATCATGATGAAAGTTGATCTTAAAGGAAAGACCGCACTCATCACCGGCGCAGGCGGCGCAATCGGAGCGGCTATGGCTCAGGTGTTTGCCGATAACGGTGCTGCCGTTGCAGTGTGCGACATCAATCTTGAAAATGCGGAGAAGGTTGCCGCTTCGATCGCTGAAAACGGCGGGATCGCCAAAGCGTACTATTTCGACGTGACCGATCCCGATTGCGTGGCCGGGAAAGCGGCCGAGATCGAAAAGGAGCTGGGAGGCATCGACATCCTCATCAACAATGCCGGCGTTAACGTCGGCCCCGATGACCGTAAACCGCTCCATGAATTCAGCCCCGAAAAATGGGAGTGGATTTGTTCCATCGATCTGGACGGGGTGTTCAAGGTGAGCCGTGCGGTCACCCCCTTCCTGATCCGGCGGGGAGGCGGCACGATCATCAACATCTCCAGCGTCGTGGGTCAGATTCCCTTCCGCAACCAGTGCGCCTTTACCGCCGCAAAAGCCGGCGTTATCAACCTTTCCAAGGCGATGGCTTTGGAGTTTGCCCCCGAAAACGTCCGTGTCAACGTGATCTGCCCCGGCTCCATCATGTTTGAAGGAACCAAGGCGCTTTTCTATGCCGATAAGGACCGTGCCGAAAAAATGCTCTCGCATATTCCCCAGCACCGCCCCGGAAAGCCTGAGGATATCGCCTACGCCGCTCTATATATCGCGTCCGAGGAGGCTTCCTATATGACCGGAAGCGTGGTGACGGTAGACGGGGGATGGACCTGCGGCTTTGCCCGGGATTTCTGACCGTCTGCGATGCCCGCCGGCAAGGAAAAACCAAATCCCCTGTCCGGAACCGGAGCCGGGGATGTACAATGGTATTAAATTTGAACGATAAGAGGTTTTGTATATGACCGATACTGCCGTAAGAATCAGCTCTCTCCGGGTGGGAGAGGGAAAGCTCGGAGTGTTTTTCATGGGACAGGCAGGAGTGGTGCTCAAGGCACCCGACAACACCCTGCTGGCCGTGGATCTCTATCTTTCTGACTGCTGCGAACGATATTTCGGCTTCAAACGCCTGATGCCCAAGCTGATCGGGACCGACGATCTGCGGTTTGACTATGTCTGCTGCACCCACGCCCATTTCGATCACTTTGATCCCGATGCGGTGCCGCAGCTTCTCGCCCACGGGGCGAAGCTCTATGCCGCCTGTGACTGCAAAGCAGAGTGCGAAAGACTGGGCATCAAAGAGATGACCGAGCTTGTCTGCGGAAACACCTACACCGCCGGCTGCTTCCAAATCACCGCCGTTGCGTGCGACCACGGACCCGACACGCCCCATGCGGTGGGACTTTATATCCGATGCGGCGATAAAAGCGTCTATATTGCAGGGGACACCTGCTTCCGTGCCGACATTGCCGAAGCAATGAGCGGGGTGCCCATCGATCTGATGTTTGCACCCATTAACGGCGCATGCGGGAACCTGAACGAGGAGACCGGTGCGGCCTTTTTCGGCATTGTTGCCCCCAAGCTTTGTGTGCCCTGCCATTTCTGGAACTTCGCCGAGCATGGGGGGGATCCCGGCAGGTTTGCACGCATCATGCAGGAGCAATACCCTTCGCTCCCCTATCGGCTCATGACCCCCGGAGAAGAGATCCTCCTCTGACCTCCCTGAGCATCGGCGCAGCCGTTCTGCCGGAACGCCCCGGTTGAGAGGAAAAAAGCGGGTTTTCCCGCCTTCCGTCACCGGTACATATTTCAGTTAAAAAAATTATTTTGAAAGAGGTAATAACCATGATAGCCAATCTCAACAAGTACATCGACCACACCATTCTGAAGCCCTTTGCAACCGCTGACGAGGTGAAAAAGCTCTGTGCCGACGCCGCAAAGTACGATTTCGCCAGCGTTTGCATCAATCCCTGTTACGTTTCTCTCGCCCGGAAGGAGCTGGAAGGAACCGACGTAAACGTCTGCACCGTGATCGGCTTCCCTCTCGGAGCCAACACCACCGAGATCAAGGCCGCCGAGACCGAGCGTGCTTACTATGACGGCTGTGACGAGTTCGACATGGTCATCAACGTGGGTCAGCTCAAGAGCAAGAACTACGCATATGTAAAACGGGATATCGAGGCGGTGGTCACCGCCGCCAAGGGGAAGCTGGTCAAGGTCATCATCGAGACCTTCTACCTCACCCCCGAAGAGGTTGCCGTGGCCTCCCGCATTGCCTGTGAAGCCGGCGCCCATTTCGTAAAGACCTGTACCGGCTTCAACGACGGAATCGCAACGGTGGAAAATGTAAAAATCATGAAAGAAAACGTGACCGGCAGCGTAAAGGTTAAGGCTTCCGCCGGCATCCGCACCTATGAACAGGCAAAGGCACTGATCGACGCCGGCGCCGACCGGCTGGGCACCTCTGCCGGCGTAAAAATCCTTGAGGGCGCACAGCAGTGATTTCCTCAGGAAAGTACAAGGATGTCTCTGCCCTTGTACTGAATACCGGCAAGCTCATCGCCTCGGTGCTCCCCGAAAACGGCGGCAAGCTCGTATCGCTGGTCGATACCGCAACGGGGACCGAGCTTTTGGCCCAGGCACCGGGCGAAGCCTATCTTCCCATCGGCATGGATTCCTCCTATGTGCAGGGGGAGTGCAGCGCCTTTGACGATATGTTCCCCACCATCGATCCCCAGGGGGACGGCTATCCCGATCACGGAGAGGTCTGCCGGGTAAAGCACCAATGGAACATCCATGGCGATACCCTGTCGCTTACCTACCGTTCGGTACTCCTTCCCTATCGGTATGAAAAGCACTTTTCGGCCCTTGCCGACGGCTCGCTTGCCGTGGATTACCGCATTGCCAATCTGTCCGATGCGCCTCTGCCCTGTCTCTGGGCGGGACACATTATGCTGGCCGCCTCGGAGGGCGCAGAGGTGGTGCTCCCGTATGAGCAGGGGGACGGGATCGAGATCTGCTTCTGCGAAAACGGAATGCTCATTCCCGGACAGCGCACCGACTTCCGAAGGGAGCTTGCGGTTCAGGCACCATTCAAACCCGATGGAGCGACCTATAAATTTTACTTTACCCAGCCGGCCGCAGAGGGAAAAATCACCTACCGAAACTATCGGGAAGGACTGGATGTGACCGTCCGCTACGACGCCGATGTCCTCCCGTATGTAGGGGTGTGGATGAACAACGGAACCTTTAAGGGGATGTATAATGCCGCCGTCGAAATGTGCACCGCTCCCTTCGACGCCCCCGCCAAGGCGGAGGCCAAGGGCTATCGGAGCGTCCTGCCTGCCGGCGGGGTGCTGTCCTTCCGACTGACCTTTTCGGCGGAAACGATGCCGGCGTCTGTGTGATGCTTCCCTTATATCCGAGGGCGTCCGGTCGGCGCAGGTGGTTGCCTGCGTTTTTATCCCCTTAAACATATTCGAATGCATTTCAGAAAGGAGATCCATCATGTCAAAAACCTGTAAAATCGTGGTTGTAGGCAGCTTTATTGTTGATATCACCGGCTTTGCACCCCGTTTCCCGGCGGACGGAGAAACGATTCTCGGTTCCTCTCTTAAAATGGGACCGGGAGGAAAAGGCTCCAATCAGGCCACCGCCGCTTCCCGTGCCGGCGGTCAGGTCATTATGATCACCAAGGTGGGCACCGACGTGCTGGGCGCCATCGCCCATGACCATTACAAAAACGAGGGCATGACCGAGCAGTTTGTCACGGTTACCGACCGGGCCGACACCGGCTCCGCCTTCATCGAGGTCAACGAAACCACCGGCGAAAACCGCATCATCGTCATCAAGGGCGCCAATGAGCTGATTACCGCAGAGGAGGTCTATGCCGCAGAGGAGGAAATCGCCTCCGCCGACGCGGTGCTGACCCAGCTGGAGTCCAGCATGGAGAGTGTTGTGGCCCTGAAGGAGCTTGCCAAGAAGCACAACAAGCCCTTTATCATCAATCCTGCCCCCATGCAGGAGGTACCGGAGGGCTTCTTTGACGGCGTTGATTATTTTACGCCCAACGAGACCGAGGCGGAATTCTTCAGCGGTGTGAAGGTTACCGATCGCGAAAGCGCTGAGCAAGCCGCCCAAAAGCTTCTCCGGCTGGGGGTTAAAAACGTGGTAATCACGCTGGGGAAAAAGGGGGTTTTCTGGACCGACGGCAAGGACGCGGCGCTGGTTCCCACCACCGACCTAAAGCCGGTCGATACCACCGGTGCCGGTGACGCCTTCAACGGCGGTCTCACCGTTGCCGTCTCCGAAAAGCGCCCGATCATCGATGCCCTCAAATTCGCCAACTGCGTAGCCTCCATCTCGGTAACCAGACGAGGAACCTCTCCTGCCATGCCCACGAGAGAAGAGGTCGACGCCCTTTACGACCGCTTTTACGGCGGAAAATAAACTATGATCGGAAAGAGAGTCACTATGAAAGCACTGCAAATTGAAGATAAGAACCGGGCGGTTATCAAGGAGGTTCCGCTGCGAGAGCTGGAGCCGGACGAAATCCTGTGCCGCGTATCCTACTGCGGTATCTGCGGCACCGATATCGCCATCTATACCGGAGAGACCAATTTCGTCCGTGACGGACTGATCAAGTATCCCGTCCGCATCGGCCACGAATGGTCGGGCGTTGTCTCCGCCGTGGGAAGCGCCGTGACCAAGTTCAAGCCCGGCGACCGGGTCGTGTCCGACAACGGCATTACCTGCCGCCAATGCGACGCCTGCAAGAAAGGCGATCTGCCTCACTGCGAGAATCTGAAAAGCGTGGGCACCATCAACTGCTGGGGCGGCGCAATGGCCGAGTACATCATTATTCCGGAAATCCATCTTTTCCACCTTCCCGATTCCATCGACGACAGGAATGCCGCAACCATAGAGCCGCTCACCGTCGCCTATGCCGGTATCACCAAGCGTGAGATCACCCCCGAAACCATCGTGGCGGTGATCGGTACCGGTCCCATCGCTTTGGGCAGCATCGCCCTTGCCAAAACCATGGGCGCAGGACGCATCATTGCCGTGGGACGCACCGATTCGAAGCTGGAACGCTGCCGCGCCGCCGGTGCCACCGACATTGTGAACAATACGAGAGTGGATGCCGGTCAGGAGGTATACCGAATAACCGACGGACACGGCGCCGATTTTGTGATCGAGACCTCGGGAGCCGCTCCCACCGTCCAGCAAGCAATCGATATGGCCGCCGAATTCGGCACCCTGTCCATGATCGGCTTCTATGAGACCGAGATCAACAACCTGATCTTCAACCGGATGGTCACGAAGATGCTGCACATTGTGGGCATCATGGGAGAATTCGGGCTGGTTCCCAAGATCATCGATTATATGGAATCGACGGGACTTACGCTCGAGAGCATGATCACAAGGGAGCTGTCCTTTGAGGAGGCGCCGGATTATTTCCTGCACAACAAAGAAATGCACAAACAGGATATCAAGGTTCTCGTAAAAATCAACTGATATCCGGAAAGGGATGTTATTATGTCAGACAAGCCGAAGGGTGTTGTTATACACTCCAAAGATGTCAAGCCCCTGGTGCTTGACGAAACCTATTCCTCGAAAATGATCCTTGACAGCGTTGTTGCCGGAGGGCCTGCCACCCAGATGAACGAGGGCACCCTTGCACCCGGCTGCAGCACGGCCGGCGGGGTTCACGGAAAGCCCGAGATCTACTATATCGTCAAGGGAGAAGCCGTGCTTCATCTGGATGACGATACCTATGATGTGGCACCCGGTTCGCTGGCTTATATTCCCGGCGGGGTTTTTCATTGGTTGGAAAATAAAAGTAAGACCGAGGCGTTTGTTTTATTGACCCTTTGGGAAAAAGCGGAGTATAACGAGGTTTATAATCTTCGCCTTCAAAAATGGGGCAAATCCTTTAAAACCATCTACGAGGACTAAGTGTGTTCCCGTTACAGAGTACCAACAGCCATTGCGGAGCTTCTGCGATGGCTGTTGGTATTTAAAAAAAAGAGCCGGCCGGCTGCGCCAAGAAGTCAAATTGTTGCTTAATGAAGTAAAATCAAACCATTGTCCCCAGAGCAAAAATAGACTATAGTTACAATAGCAACGTATGGCTGCCAAACCGCAGTCAATCATTTCAGAATAAGGAGCAATCAAAATGGAAGCAAAGGCATTTGTGGAAGAACTGATCGTAAAGGCAAGACAAGCCCAGTCTGCCTATGAGACCTTCACCCAGGAGCAGGCGGACAAAATTGTCAGAGCCTGTGCCAAGGCGGTCTATGACAACGCCGAGTATCTTGCCCGTTTGGCAGTGGATGAAACCCGTATGGGCGTGTACGAGCATAAGATTCAAAAGAACAAGGGGAAGGCCAAGGTCATTTGGAACAGCCTGAAGGGCAAGAAATCCGTAGGGATCTTAAGCCGCAACGAGGAAACCGGAATTACGGAGATTGCCCGTCCTGTGGGCGTGGTGGGCGCAGTAACGCCTTGCACCAATCCGGTGGTTACCCCGATGTGCAACGCCATGTTTGCGCTGAAGGGTCTGAATGCCATTATTATCGGACCCCACCCCCGTGCCAAGAAAACCTCCTATGAGACGGTGCGGCTTATGAACGAGGCCATTGAAAAGCTGGGGGCACCGAGCAATCTGATTCAGATCATCGAAGAACCGACGGTGGAGCTTTCGGCGGCTCTGATGCACGCTGTCGATGTTGTGGTGGCCACCGGCGGTATGCCCATGGTACGTTCTGCCTATTCCAGCGGGAAACCGGCTTACGGTGTGGGCGCAGGCAATGTGCAATGCATTTTTGACCGGGGGATTGATTATGAGAAGGAAATTCCCATGGCCATTGAAGGCCGGGCCTTTGATAACGGTATCATTTGCTCCGGTGAACAAACCGCCATTCTTCCTGCGGAGGATTATGACAAAGCGGTGGAAATCTTTGTGAAAAACGGATGCTATTATGTAAGCGCCGAGGAGGAGGTACAACGGCTGACCGATACCCTTTTCCCGGGCGGCGTCATGAATAAGAATCTGGTGGGTGTTTCGGCCATGCAAATTGCAAAGGCGGCAGGCCTTTGTGTTCCGGAGGGAACCAAGGTCATTCTTGTGAAGGCGCCTGCCTACGGCAAGGAATGTCTGCTTTCCAAGGAAAAAATGTGTCCGGTCATTTCCGCCTATTCCTACGGCGATTTCAGCGAGGCGGTGGATATCGCCCAGGCCAATCTGAATGTGGAGGGCCGGGGTCACAGCGTTTCCATTCATTCCGATAATAAGGAGCATATTGAGTATGCAGGGGAACGGCTTACGGTTTCCCGTTTGTTAGTAAACCAAATTTGTTCTACCATGAACGGTGGCAGCTTTTTCAACAGCCTGACGCCCACCACCACGCTGGGATGCGCCTCCTGGGGCAACAACAGCATCTCCGAGAACTTCTCCTATAAATTTTTGCTGAATGTGATTCGAATTGCCTACCGTCTTAACGATGCGGCGGTTCCCACGGATGAGGAAATATGGGCGGATTGATGCCGCCGTTGCGAAAGGGTTTGGAAGCATGGATTTAATGGAATACAGAGCGCAGGCGCTCTTTGAAAAGCAGGGCATTCGCTGTAATGCCGGCGTGGTGGTCGACAGCCTCACAGCGCTTGAAGGGAACAAGGATCGGCTGGTATATCCTGCCGTGATCAAAGCGCAGGTCAAAACCGGCGGACGGGGCAAAGCCGGCGGTGTCAAATTTGCCGATTCTTATGAGCAGGCCGTAAAGGCCGCCGAGCAGATTTTAGGCATGGACATCAAGGGTCATATTGTCAAAAAGCTGATGATTTCCAAAAAGCAAGAGGTGGCGCGGGAGTTTTATCTTTCGGTCATGCTGGACCGGGGGACAAAATGCCCGGTGTTCATCTTTTCTCCCGAGGGGGGCATGGATATTGAAACCCTGGCCAAGGAGAACCCCGAAAAAATATTCAAGTCGGTTGTCAATCCGATGCTGGGCGCGCAAGCCTATATCGCCAATTATTTTGCGTCCAAGGCCGGACTGGATAAGGCCCAGACCAAGGAGCTGGCGGGGATCGTTCAGAAGCTGTATCAGCTGTTTATTGCCAACCATTGCTTGCTTTGCGAGATCAACCCGCTGGCGGTGGATACCGACGGCAGTCTGATCGCTCTTGACGGAAAAATATCGGTGGATGACAGCGCGCTGGCGAAGCTCCCTGAGCTTGCGGCGGCGGAAGACGGAGAAAAGACAGATCCCCTGGTGCAAGAGGCTGCCGACTTCAATTTTCTTTACATTCCCTGTGATCCTGCAGGGGATATTGCGGTGGTGTCCAACGGCTCCGGTATGATCATGTCCTGTATTGATCATATTGCCAAGCACGGCATGACGGTAAGGGCCTCTCTTGACCTGGGGGGCGGCGCCACCGCCGACCGGATCAAGGAAGCGGTGAGGATCATTCTGGCCGATGCCAAGATCCACTATCTCTTCATCAATATCTTCGGCGGAATCACACGCTGCTCCGAGGTTGCGCTGGGCATCAAAAAGGCAATTGAGGAATACCGTATCACTTCCCCCATTATTGTAAGATTTGAGGGAACCAACAAGGAAATCGCGCTGGAAACCATAAAGCCTCTTGAAAATGTTATTTACGCCGACGGTCTTATCTCCGGCGTCAAAGAGCTTTGTGCCATGAAAAAGGGAGGCGAGAACCAATGAGTATACTTGTGGATGAAAATACCCGCCTGATCATTCAGGGAATCACCGGAAGAGAAGGAACCTTCCACTGTGAGCAGATGCTTGCGTACGGCACCAAGGTGGTAGCCGGCGTTACCCCCGGAAAGGGGGGGCAGACCGTGCTCGGCGTTCCGGTTTTCAATACCGTTAGAGAGGCGATGGAGGCTACCGACGCAAACGCATCGGTCCTTTTCGTGCCGGCGTTTCATACCGCCGCAGGCGTCTATGAGGCGCTTGATGCCGGGCTGAAAACCGTCATGACCATTGCGGAGCACGTTCCGGTTCACGATATGATGGGGGTTTATCACATGGCAAGAGCCAAGGGAGCCAGGGTCATCGGTCCCAACTCCTTCGGCGTTATTTCCCCCGGGAAATCCAAGGCGGGCTTTATGGCTCACAGGATATTCCGTCCCGGTCATGTGGGACTCATGTCCCGTTCCGCCACCAACTGCTATGAGACGGTGTTTATGATGTCCAATGCCGGTATCGGACAGTCTACCTGCGTGGGGGTGGGCGGCGATATGATCCCCGGCTCCACCTTTGTGGATATTCTGCCGCTCTTTGAAGCCGACGAGGAAACCAAGGCCATCGTCATGATCGGCGAAATCGGAGGAAGCGAAGAGGAGCTGGCCGCCGAATACATAAAGCATCACGTTACCAAGCCGGTGGTGGCGCTCATTGCCGGAAAGAATGCCCCCAAGGGTAAGAGCATGGGGCACGCCGGCGCCATTGTGTCCGCAGACGGAACCGGAAGCGCCGAAAATAAGGAAAAGGCCCTTCGTGCCGCCGGCGTCCATATCGCCGAGACCACGGCGGGTATCGTCGATATACTCAAAACACTTGATTTATGACGGGAGATGATTCACATGGACAGAAAACAGCTGACAGATATCTATTTCATGATGAACAAGATCCGGAAGTTTGAGGAAAAGGCCCTTCATCTTTTCGAAAGCAACAAGCTTCGGGGCTCGGTGCATCTCTGCATCGGTCAGGAGGCCACTCCTGCCACCGTCTGCTCGATGCTTACCGATGAGGATTACATTACCAGCACCCACAGAGGGCACGGACACTGCATCGCCAAGGGCGCCGATGTGCGCTATGCGCTGGCCGAGCTGATGGGCAAAGCCACCGGCTACTGCAAGGGTAGAGGCGGCTCGATGCATATTGCCGATTTCACCAAGGGCAACCTGGGCGCCAACGCCATTGTGGGCGGCGGCATCCCCATTGCGGTGGGGGCGGCACTTGCCTCCAAAATGCAGAAGAACGGCCGCGTGGCGGTTTCTTTCTTCGGTGATTCCGCCTCCAATGAGGGGACCTTCCATGAGTCCCTCAATCTGGCGGCGGTTTGGAAGCTGCCGGTTATTTTCGTTTGCGAAAACAACCTGTACGGAATCTCGGTCCCTCAGTGGCAGAGCACCTCCGTGCAGGATATTTCGGTCAGAGGCGAAGGCTACAATATGCCCCACGTTACCGTTGACGGCAACAAGCCCGACGAGATCGGGGCTGCCTTCGCCGACGCTCTTGCAAGAGCCAAGGCGGGAGAGGGTCCCACGCTCATAGAGTGCAAGACCTATCGCTGGCTGGGACACTGGACCGGCGATCCGCAGCCCTACCGTACCAAGGAAGAGATCGAGGAGTGGAAGAAGAAGTGCCCCATCCGGTACACAAGGGAGCTTCTGGAAGGCATGGGAGTCCCCCCGGAGGAGCTGGACGACCTTGAGGCCAAGGCGCAGGCGCTGATTGATGAGGCGGAGGATTTTGCACTGAACAGTCCCGAACCGGATCCTGCCCATGTTCTCGACGATGTTTTCTATGACGGAGGTGATTTGCTGTGATTAAGAGTTATGCACAGGCGATAAAAGATGTAACCGCAGAGGAAATGAGAAGAGACGAGCGGGTTTTCGTCATGGGCGAGGACGTGGAGGTGCTGGGCGGTATCTTCGGCTGCACCAGAGGGCTTGCCGAGGAATTCGGCACCGAACGGGTGCGAAACACCCCCATTTCCGAGGCCGGCTTCATCGGAGCCGGACTGGGCGCCGCTTGCTGCGGCATGAGACCCATCGCAGAGCTGATGTATATGGATTTTGCCATGGTTGCGCTGGATCAGATCGTGAATCAGGTGGCCAAGACCCGCTATGTATTCGGCGGTAAGGCAAAAATTCCGCTGGTCATCCGCGGTCAGCAGGGCGTGGGACGGGGCAATGCGGCCACCCACTCCCAGAGCGTTGAGGCAATGTTCATGCATTTCCCGGGGCTTAAGGTGGTTATGCCCTCCACCCCTGCGGACGCCGCCGGGTTGCTAAGAACTGCCATCCGCGACGATAACCCGGTTATATTCATCGAACACAAGGCGCTTTATGTCGGCAAGGGAGAGGTGCCCGACGATAAGGATTTCATGATTCCCTTTGGAAAGGCAAAAATCGTAAGAGAGGGAACCGACGCTACCGTAGTGGCCACCCACACCTACGTTCAGAAGGCGGTGGACATGGCGGAAAAGCTCTGGCAGGAAGAGGGCATCTCGGTGGAGGTCATCGATCCCCGCACCCTCGTTCCCTTTGACAAGGAGACGGTAATCAACTCGGTGAAAAAGACGGGAAGAGCCGTCGTGGTACACGAGGCTCACCGGGTTTGCGGCATTGGAGCCGAGATTGCTTCGGTCATTCAGGAGGAAGCCTTTATGTACCTTGACGCGCCGGTCATACGGCTGGGCGCCAAGCAGTGCCCGCTTCCCTTTAACCTCGGACTTGAAAACGCAGTGGTTCCGCAGCCGCAGGATATTTACGATGCGGTTCGAAAATCCCTGTATCTGAAGTAATGAGAAGGAGGGTCACACCATGGCAAACATTGTGATAATGCCCAAGCAGGGGCTTCAGATGACCGAGGGTCTGATCACCAAGTGGCTCAAGAAGGCGGGGGATGAAGTCAAGGAGGGCGAGCCCCTCTTTGAGATGGAGACCGACAAGCTCACCATCACCATCGATTCCTCCTTTGGCGGCACGCTGCTGAAGATCATCCGCGGGGAGGGGGAGGAGGTTCCCATCACCGAGCCCATTGCGGTCATCGGTGATCCCGGCGAGGATGTGGGTGAATTGGATGCCGCTCCCGCCGCCCAACCGGCGCCCGCCCCGACCGTCTCTTCGGCGGAAATTCCGGCGCAGGCTCCGGCTGCAGCCCCCCTACCGGAGGCAGACAGGGAAAAGCCCGTTCCTCCTCCGCCGGCTCCTCTGCCGGAAGCTGCAAGACCCTCCGGCGGACGTGTGTTTATTACCCCGAGAGCCAAGATGCGCTGTGCCCAGCGGGGCATCACCGACTATTCCCTTATTCCCGGAAGCGGCGGCGACGGTCTGATTATTGAACGGGATGTGCTGGCCTATCAGATTCCCCAGGCGGCTTCGGTGCGGGCTGTCAGCCGTCTGTCGGTACGGGCCGACATGGGAGAAGCCGAGCAATACGTTGCCGCCGCGACGGCGGGCGGCGTCGATTTCTCCGTGGCAAAGCTGATTCGAAAAGCCGCCGATGCAGCGGCAAAGCGCTATGGGGAATTCGAGAATGCGGAGCTGAAAACCCTCTGCGATACCGATATCGAGGAATATTTCCCCTCCCTTCCCCCAACGGCAGACCTCCTGCTTTCGGCGGGCGGTATCTATACCCGGGGGGAACGCAGACTTACGGTGCTTTCGGTCATTTTCGATGAAGATGTACTGGACGAACAGACAGCCGCCGGCTATCTGTCCCGCCTTAAGAGACTGCTGGAAAACCCCCTGCTTATGATGGCATTATAACTTACGTCTTCCCATAGGCCCGCAGCAACCCTTGCGGGCGTATGGGGGATGTGGGCAAATCAACCAATCTGATATATGGATAAGGAGTAATTATGAATCAGGAAAAACAGTGCGAGCGATTGATCGAGCTGGTCTCGTCATTTACGGCATACGCATCGAAGCATCTTCCCGACGACGTCCTCAACCGACTCAAGGAGATGAGAAACAACGAAAAATCCGAGATGGCCACCATCATCTATGACGCCATGTTCAAGGACCTTGAAATGGCGGAGACCCTTGACCGTCCCTGCTGTCAGGATACCGGCGTGATTCAGTATTTCGTTCAGGTGGGAAGCAAATTCCCCCTGATCGACAAGATCGAATACTGCCTGCGGGAAGCGGTGAAAAAGGCTACCAGGGAAGCACCCCTCCGGCACAACTGCGTGGAGGTTTTTGACGAAAAAAACACCGGCAACAATGTGGGTACAAGAATCCCGTGGATCGACTGGGAGGTCGTTCCCGACAGCGACGAGCTGAAGCTCTATATGTATATGGCGGGAGGCGGATGCAGTCTTCCCGGAACCGCGAAGGTGCTTATGCCTCTTGAGGGCTATGAGGGCGTGATTCATTTTGTATTCGACCAGATCGCTTCGTACGGCGTGAACGCCTGCCCGCCCCTGCTGGTGGGAATCGGCATCGCCGGCTCGGTGGAAGTGGCGGCCAAGCTCTCGAAAAAAGCGCTGCTTCGGCCCATCGGCACCCACAACCCCAATCCCCGGGGCCGTGAGCTGGAGGAAAGAATTGAGAAGGGACTCAATGCCATCGGGCTCGGACCGGGCGGATTTACCGGAAAAGAAAGCGTTATGGGCGTACATATCGAGCAGGCGGGCAGACATCCCGCAACCATTGCGGTGGGTCTTTCCACCGGATGCTGGGCGCACCGCAGGGCGTTGATCAAAATTGATGCGGAGCTTAACTACGAAATGATATCTCACAAAGGAGTGATTTTATGAGCACCAAAGTTTTAACCACCCCCATCAAAGACGAGGATCTGGAATCGCTTCGTATCGGCGACATTGTGTATCTGGACGGATATCTCATTACCGGGCGGGACGACGTGCATCAGCGACTGATCAAGCAGCACAAGGCACTTCCCGTTGATATCGCCGGAAAAGCAATTTTTCACGCCGGCCCTATCATGAAGGAAAGAGCCGATCAGCCCGGCAAATATGATGTGATCTCCATTGGACCCACCACCAGTATGCGCATGGAGAAATACGAAAAGGAATTCCTGGCCGAAACCGGCGTTAAGGTCGTGGTAGGCAAGGGAGGCATGGGTCCCAAGACCGCAGCCGGCTGCAAGGAATCCAAAGCCATCCACACGGTATTCCCCGGCGGATGCGCCGTGCTTGCGGCTTCCTGCGTGGAGGAGGTTGAAGCCGTTGAGTGGCTGGATCTTGGTATGCCGGAGGCAATGTGGGTCATGAGAGTGAAGCATTTCGGACCGTTAATTGTCTCCATCGATACCCAAGGCAATAATTTGTTTGAAAACAACAAGCTGGTTTTCAATCAAAAGAAGGACAAGGCCGTTTCCGAAATCCTGCCCCATGTGGATTTTCTGGAATAAAAATGCGGGTCGGTTTGTTCAGACAGGCAGCCGCAGAAAAAGGCAGAAAGAACCGTTATTCCACGGTTCTTTCTGCCTTTTGGTTTTTTGCCCTGCCACAGAGGAGATTACAGCTTTTTAATTTTCCGATATTCTCCGGGGGTTGTTCCGGTGATGTTTTTAAAGACACGGATCAGCTCCCGTTTGTCATGATATCCGATTCTGGTGCTGATTTCCTCCACCGAGAGGGAGGAATCTTCAAGAAGCTTGATGACCTTCTGAATCCGTACGTTCTGTACATAGGCGGAAAAGGAAACGCCGAAATGCTTTTTAAAGGCGCGGCTGAAATAGGCAGGGGAATAGAAATATTTTTTTGCAATTTCATTCATCGAAATCTGATTGCTGCAATTTTTCTCGATATAGTCGATGATCCCGGGGATAATGTCGCGTATATCGTTCATGACCCTGTCGTTGCTGCTGGATTCGATATTGCGTATGATCATATAGAAAAGAATATTCAGATAGCTGGATACAATTTCGGCATAATGGGTGCCCCGGTTGAGAATTTCGTCGCATATGGCATTGACAATCCCGTCTGCGGCGATCAGATCATTCCCCTTAAACCGGATCAGAGGGGAGAGGGGAAGCTCCTCGGAGGAAATTTGCTCGCTGTTATAGAGATAGTAGGCGAAAATATCGATGGCGGTGTGGCTGGAATAGAGGTTATCGGATATGAAATCCGGCAGCAACACCATATCGGCGAACAGCACGCCGGTTTCGGATTTGTGGTAATGGGTCTGGTCGGTATCAATCAGCAGAAGATCGCCTTTGGTTACTTTGTATTCCTTGTCGTCGATATAGTGGGTGGCGGCGCCGCTGATAATATAGATCAGCTCCACAAAGTTATGCTTGTGTATGGTGCTTTCGCCCATAAAGGTATTACGGTATGCCGTAAACTTCACACCGTCCTCAAGAAAATCCTTATATTCGTAAGTGATCTCGCTTTTCAAACCGTTATCCCTCCGAAACCTATCTGTCCTGTATATTGTATCTTGCAATGGCCAAAAAGTCAAGCGGCAGGCGATATAAAACCCGGTTCAGTCCGATACTGAACCGGGTTTTTCCTATCCTTGTGTTTTTGTTTTGCTTTTGCCTGACCGCTGTGGGCGGCCGTAAGCGCAGCAGGGATTATACCAAAACGACTTGGTCAAGGTAGAAGGTTTTGCCTTCCATGTTGATCGAGGCAAAATCGAAGTACATATAGAACTTGTTGACGGTGGCAGAGGAGGAAATGGGGTTGCCGCGGTCGTTCAATATGTGCCGCAGCGGAAGGGCAATCCAGCCGCGGAAGCCGCTGAGGGAGGAATTCTGAGCGGTACCCAGACAGCCGTCGTCTCCTAAGGACATTTCCACCCAGGTGTCTGATCCCTCTGCCTTCGTGTAGAATGCAAGATCGGCTACTCTGCCGTCCTTATTGTCGCAATCGTAAACGGTGCCGTTTGTATCGGCAAAGCCGAAGCTGGCCTTGCGGAAATCCACCCCTTCGGTGACATCGATCCAGACCAGAAGATATTTGGAATCCCCGATCTCCACAGAAGCGCTGTCCATCAGCATAAAGCAGTTGTCAATCTGTCCGATGGACTGTTGGGCATACTTACCGTCACCATCCTTGGTTACCGCTAAAGCATTGGAGCCGTCAAAGCCTTTGCCGTCCGCCTGTGTGAAGACGGGATGCACCCGCGTGTTCGATGTGATATTGACAAGGGGAATATTCGCTTCAAAGTCCAGCATAAGGCGGTCGGTGGGAATTTCATCCGGGATGTCCGCAGCGGGGACAAACCTCGGTGTCGTCTTTTTCTTTGTTATACTCGGGGCATTTGGAAGGCGTGTATTCTGTATACCCCCATTCGTTTTTCGCATAGAAGCTATTACAGCTATGAGAACCGCAATAGGGGCAGCCGGCGAGCTCAAGGTTTTTAATATAGGCGTGGTATCGCAATCGTTTTGCAGTTCGACACTTTGTGCGTCCTCCTTTCGTAAAATTCATAGCCATCGCAGTATGGCTATGTACTTGACCGGCTCATTTCCTAACCGGTCGGGCAATATTTGTTCTCAACACCCCTTGCCGAGCAAAAAGCTCACGGGAAGTCACTAAGGAACAGACTGCTAATCTGTATCATAGGAATTTCACCTCTGCCGGGTACTCCGCCAGCTCCGTAGAGA
>ERZ857998.1584-NODE-1584-length-24910-cov-4.943472_pt1 | contig 24910 bp, 19 predicted proteins | sample MGYA00519954_ERZ857998 | MGnify/ENA primary metagenome ERZ857998 (study PRJEB31778, sample SAMEA3449424) | human gut metagenome | biome: human gut; feature: human-associated habitat; material: faeces | place: United Kingdom | collected 2010/2012 ...
AGTGCCACAAGCGAGCTTGTGAGCGCAGTGGGACGACCATGCTGAATTGAGGATCGGTGCGAACCCGGAGGCCGCGAAGCGGCTGGAGTGTCGAGCACACGGAGCGAAGCGCAGTGCGCAGACACGGAACACCGGGCCGCCGTAAGGCGAGCACGGTGCGAAGGAGGAGTAACAAATGTCGCTTTCCATGCGCGCAATCACCAAATCATTTTCGAGCAACGCGGTATTAAAAGGCGTGGATTTCGCGCTGGAAGACGGCGAAATTCGGGCGTTGATCGGTGAAAACGGCGCGGGCAAAACCACGCTGATGAACATCCTAGGCGGCGTATTGCGTCCCGACGCGGGCGTCATTGAGCTGGATGGCAAGCGCGTGGAATTTGCAAGTCCGCGCGATTCGCTGGCCGCGGGCATTGCCTTCATTCACCAGGAGCTCAACCTGGTGAACGATTTGAACGTGTATGAAAACCTGTTCCTCGGGCGCGAGCGCGTGCGGGGTGCTTTTACGGACACGGCGCGCATGCGCGAGGAGGCGCGCGCCGTGCTGGAGAGGATGGGCATGGCGCTAGATCCCTGCGCCATGGTGCGCGATTTAGACGCCTCCTATAAGCAGGTGGTGGAAATTGCGCGCGCGCTGTTGTTCGATGCGCGGGTGATCATCATGGATGAGCCGACCACTTCTCTCACCGAGCCGGAAATTGCGCGCGTGTTTGCCATGATGCGCGCAGTGAAGGGGCAGGGCGTTTCCATCGTGTTCATTTCGCACAAGCTGCGCGAGGTGCTGGAAATCTGCGATACCTACACGGTGCTGCGCGATGGCGTGAACGTGGCCGCGGGCGCCACCCGCGATACCACGGAAGCGGAGCTGGCGCGGCACATGGTGGGGCACGAGGTGAGCACGCAGCGACTTTCGCGCGAAGCCAGCGCGGGCGAGGTGGCGCTGGAAGTGGAAGGCCTATCACAGGCGCGCGCGTTTGAGGACATTTCGTTCTCGCTGCGCGCGGGCGAGATTTTGGGGGTCACCGGCCTGTTGGGCGACGGGCGCAGCGAACTGTTCCAAACCCTGTTCGGCTATCGCAAGCGCGACGCGGGCCGCGTGCGGGTGTTTGGCCGGGAAATGGCGCTGGGGAATACCACGCAGGCGCGGCGCGCAGGCATCGGCTATGTGCCGCGCGACCGCAAGGAAAACGGCATTCTCAAGGACATGAGCATCCTGGAGAACGCCTCCATCGTCACGCTGCGCGAGTTGAGCCATTTCCTCTTGCTCGACCGCAAGCGGGAGCGGGCCGAATTCGCGCGCAATGTGCAGGAGCTTTCCATCCGCCTGGCGGATGAAAACGACCCCATCACCAGCCTTTCGGGCGGCAACCAGCAGAAGGTGGTGCTCGCCAAATGGCTCAGCGCGCATCCGCGCATCCTGATCTTCGATAACCCCACCCAGGGTGTGGACGTGGGAGCCAAGGAAGAAATTTACGAAATCATCCTGCGCCTGGCCGCGCAGGGCGTGGCGGTCGCGGTGCTTTCCAGCGAGGCGCAGGAGATCATCCGCGTGTGCGACCGCGCGCTGGTGATGTATCACGGCGACGTGCGCGCACAGGTCAGCGGCGATACCATGAATGAACAGGAAATGATGCGCCTGGCAACCGGCAGCTGAGTAAGGAGCGAAAGAAATGGCACAGACGGCTAAAAAAGAGAATTTCATCCAATGGTTTATTCGCAAATGGAAGAGCAGCCCCATTTTTTCCACCGGCTGCGTGCTGGTGCTGATGGTCATCCTGCAAACCGTGGCGCTGGGCTTCCGGGACGCCAGCTTTGGCGCGTGGCTGCAACGCTGGGGCAAAAACTGGATTAACATCCTGCGCAACAACGCGGGCGTGGGCATCATCGCGCTGGGCATGACGTTCGTCATCATTTCGGGCGGCATTGATCTGGCGGTCGGCTCGACGATGGTGGCGATCGGCGCGGTCGTCATGTCGCTGATTGACGGCGGCCCCGCCGGTCTGCTGGCCGGTCTGGGTATCACCGGTATTCCGGCGTATATCATCGCCATCGCCATCGGTATTCTGCTCGGCGTGCTGCTGGGCGAATGCACGGGCGTTCTGGTTGCGCATTTCGGCATGCCGCCGTTCATCGCGACGCTCGGCATGATGAAGATCTGCCGCAGCGTGACGCAGCAGTGCATGCAGAAAGCGTCGCCCACCGTGCCCAAGGCGTTTTTGAAGATTGCCAACGCGCGCATCGGCGGCGAGATCATCCTGCCGATCCTGTACTGGCTCGCGCTAGCGGTGATCCTGCACGTGGTCAGCAAGCATACGGCGTTTGGCCGTCAGGTGTTCGCCATCGGCTCGAACGAACGCACCAGCAAACTCAGCGGCGTGAACGTGCGCGCGGTCAAGCGCCGCGTCTACGCGCTGATGGGCGCGCTGGTCGCGGTGACGGCGGCCATTCAGATTGCCCGTATCGGCAGCATGGACTACGCCAACGCGGGCAGCGGATACGAAATGGACGCGATTGCGGCGGTCATCATCGGCGGCACGAGCATGAGCGGCGGACGCGGCTCGGTGATCGGTTCCGTGCTGGGTATGCTGATTCTGGCCGTGATGAACAACCTGCTGAACCTCATCGGCGTGCCTCCGTTCCTGCGCGAGGCGTTCAAGGGCATCATCGTCATTGGCGCCGTGCTGCTGCAAAAGAAGGAAAAGGCGAGCTAAGGGAGGAAAAAGACATGTTTCATATCGGTATCATTGGCTGCGGCAAAATTGCGCAGGTTCGTCACATTCCCGAATATGCCGACAACCCCGACGCGCAGCTCACCGCGTTTTATGATTTGAATGCGGCGCGCGCGCAGGAGCTGGCGGAGCGTTACGGCGGAAAGGCCTACGACAGTGTGGAAGCCCTGCTGGCCGACCCGAACGTGGACGCGGTGAGCGTCTGCTCGGCGAACGCCAGCCACGCGCAGATTGCGGTTGCGGCGCTGGAGGCGGGCAAGCATGTGCTGTGCGAAAAGCCGATGGCGACGACGCTGGCGGATTGCGAGCGCATGGTCGAGGCGGCGAAGAAGAGCGGCAAAAAGCTGATGATCGACCAGAATCAGCGCCTGGCCGGCGCGCACGTCAAGGCGCGCGAATTGATCGAGCAGGGCGAAATCGGCAGCGTCATCACGTTTGCGACGGCCTTCCGCCACGGCGGCCCCGAAACGTGGAGCATTGATCCGGGTCAGAGCACGTGGTTCTTTGACAAGAAGCGTGCCGCGATGGGCGCGATGGCGGATCTGGGCGTGCATAAAACGGATCTCATCCAGTATTTGATCGGGCAGACGGTTGAAGAGGTGGAAGCGCAGCTCTGCACGCTCGATAAGAAATTTTCCGACGGCAGCCCCATCACGGTGGACGACAACGCCTTCTGCATCTATCGCATGGACGGCGGCGCGGTCGGCACGATGACCGCTTCGTGGACGAATTACGGCCCGGAGGATAATTCCACGGTCATCAACGGCACGAAGGGCGTGCTGCGCATCTATGACGATCCGGCACACACGCTCATTTTGGAAAAGAAGGACGGCGCTCGCGTCTGCTACGATGTGGACGCCATCCAGACCAACGACAACCAGACCAAATCCGGCGTGATCGACCTGTTTGTGGAAAGCCTGAAGAATCCCGCCGTGCAGGGCATCGACGCGCAGAGCGTATTGACGGCGATGCGCGCGGTTTTCGCGGCGATTGAATCCTCCGAAACGGGGCGCAGGGTGAAAACGAGCGAAATTTGATCGAGGAGGGACGCGGCATGAAGCGCATCATCGCTGTGAATTCCAACTGCTACCATGGCTACACCATCGAGGAGGCGGTCGCGGGCATTCGCAAGGCGGGCTTCCGCTATATCGAGCTGACGGCGACGAAGGGCTGGACGGAGCATGTTTTTCCGGATATGCCCTTTGAACGGCTGCTCGCCATTCAGGATCTGCTTCGCCAAAACGAGTTGATTCCGTTCGCCATGAGCGGCCACTGCAATTTGATGGACCCGGAACGCATCCCCGATTTTGAGAAGAACATTCGGCTGGCGGCGTTTTTCGGGTGTCAGTATATCGTTTCCTCCGTCGGGGAGGCGCATCTGGCCAACAAGGCCGTGGCGGACGACGACGAGGTGGCTCGCCGCGTCGCGTCGCTGATTCCGATGCTGGAGGAAAACAACCTGATTCTCGTGCTGGAAACGCACGGCAAGGAACATGGCACGGGAGAAAAGCTGGCGCGCATTGTCCGCAAAATCGGAAGCGCCCGCGTGAAGCTGAACTACGATACGGCAAACGTGATTTTTTACGGCGGCGTGAACCCCGTGCAGGATTTGAAAACCTGCCTGGCGGAAACGGCGTATATCCACATCAAGGATAAGGGCGGCCGGGACGACGTGTGGGATTTCCCGGCGCTGGGCAAGGGGCATATTGATTTCCCGGCGATTTTTGAGGAATTGAAGGCGGCCGGAAACGACAGCCCGCTGAGCATCGAAATCGAGTTTACGCCGGAAGGCGCGGGCAGTCTGGCCGCGGTCGATCAGGCTGTGGCGGACAGTGCGGCGTATTTGACGGCGAACGGATTTGAACTGTAAAGGAGATACAAGGTGAGAATTGCGTTGGTTGGCGCAGGCGGAATGGGAACGTGCCACTATATGAACTACCGGCACATCGAAGGGGCGCAGGTCGTCGCGCTTGTCGGCCGGGGCGAGAGAGACCGCGCGCACGCGGCGCAGTGGGGCTTGCCGCTGTATACATGCGTGGACGAGGCGAATCGCCGGGAACAGATCGATCTGTTTGACGTGTGCGTGCCGACCTACCTGCACAAGGCGATTGTGCTGGAGGCGCTGGCCTGCAAAAAGCCGGTGATCTGCGAAAAGCCGATTGCGCTGCACGTGAAGGATGCGCAGGAGATGTTTGACGCCGCGCAGGCGAACGGCGTGCAGCTCTATGTGGCGCAGGTTTTGCAGTTTACGCGCGAGGTGGAGCAGCTCCACCGCATCGTGGACGAGAGGCTTTACGGACAGCCGCTGGACGCCTGCTTTGAGCGGCTGTCCCAGCGGCCGGCATGGAGCGAGGGAAATTGGCTGTTCGACCGGGACAAGAGCGGCCTTTTGCCGTTCGATCTGCACGTGCATGATCTGGATGTGATTGTCAGCGTATTCGGGAAACCGGACAGCGTGGATTACACGGCCTGCCGCCGAAAGGGCAGCGAGATCTGCGATCAGTATCGGATGCGCTACGGGTATCAAAACGGCATGACGGTCAGCGCGGAGGCGGCATGGTTCAACGCCTGCATACCGTTTACCGCCAGATGGCGCGTGTATTTTGAACACGGCATGGTCGTCTGCGACGACAAGGGGCTGACCGGCTACGGCGCGGATGGGCAGGTGACCCGATTCGACGTGGAAGACGAGATCAAGGTGCCCTGCGGAATCAATCTGCCGCCGAGCGGATGGTTTTTGCGCGAGTTGACGCATTTCGTTCAATGCGCCGAGCGGAATGTGCCGAGCGAACGGGTGCGGCGCGAGCAGGTGCTCGACGTGTTGGGCGTGCTGGAAACGCTTTCGTTTTAACGCGGGGAAGCGAATGTATTGCAAAGGGCTGCCGCAGAAGGCCATATCGGTCTTCATGCGGCAGCCCTTCTTATGAGTGCGCATTTACCCGGAGAGGCGTTACGGCTCGATGATGTTAAAGGGGTTGGTTCCTGTAATCCGGAACTGGTTCATGTTCTCCATCATCCGCGTCAGCAGCTCGGCGCGTCCCTCGATTTGAACGGCCTTGGCGACGGTTTCCTGATTGTTGGTCAGAATCGCGAAGAGCGCGTTCTTCGGGCAGGTGACGGATACATCCGCGCTGTCGGACAGCGTGTTCTTGTAGACCAGCAGCACGCCGTTCTTCACGCGGAGCATGTGCCGCTCGCCCACGTCGGGCAGCGTCACATTCACGGTGAAATCCTCGTCCGCCAGCGCCTGCTTATCCATGACGATGGCCATATAATCAAACAGCATCGGTGCGGACAGCGCTTTGACCATTTCGCCGGTGTTCTTCGCGGCGGCCGTGAGATTCGCGTTGCCATGGCGCAGCTCCTGCGCGGCGGTCAGGTATTCGTTGCGCCACGGGCCGGATTCTGCCTGATACCCAAGCTGCTCCATCGCGTCGGCGCACAGCAGGCGCGCGTCGATGTTCGTCGGATCGGCAAACACGATGGCGTTCGTGATTTCGGCGACCCATTGATATTCGCCCTTGTCAAAGTCGGCCTTTGCCATTTGCAGCGCCTTGTCCACGTCGCCCAGATACTCCACCCACTTCTTCGCGCTGTCGCTGGGCGTGAGGGGGTTCAGGTTGACAGGATTGCTGTCGTACCAGCCCATGAACTTCTGATAGACCGCCTTGGCGTTGTGCGCCACCGTGCCGTAGTACTGGCGGGTGTACCAGATCTTGTTCAGCGCCTCCGGCAGCTCGATCATGTTGGAAATCTCGTCGCTGGTGTAGCCCTGGTTGATATAGGTCAGGGTCTGATCGTTGATGTACTTATATACCGCCGCCGTGTTGACCATGTAATCGTTCACCACGTCGTTTCCCCAATGCGGCCAGTTGTGGGACTGGAAGGTAACCTCCACATCCTTCCCATAAAGGGAAATCGCCTCGGTGATATAGCTCGCCCATGCCGCGCCGTCGCGCACCTCCGCGCCGCGCAGCGTGTAGAGGTTGTGAAGCGTGCCGGTGCAGTTTTCCGCCATCCACAGCGCCTTATGCTGAGGGAGCCACGTGTTCATTTCGGCGGGCGCTTCCGTGCCGGGGGTGAGCTGGAATTCCAGCTCGACGCCGTCGATGGTCAGCCTTTCGCCGGATTCCCTGATTTCATAGCTGGGCGTCATAAAGGAGATCGTGCCGACGGATTGCCCCATGCCGATGCCCTGCGCCAGCTTGCCGGTCACGCCGGGTTTGAGCAAAATGCCGTACTGATAGTTGCTGCGGCGACCCATGCCCTTTCCGGCGTAGACGTTCTCCTTCACGGCGTGCTCCGTAAAGCCTGCGGGCGCGATGACGGGAATTTTGCCGCTGGCAAGCTGCTCCTCGATGGAAAGCGTCTCGTCTGCCTTATCCTCCGCCGCCATCACACCGGCGATGCCGCCGAAATGATCGACGTGGGAGTGAGAGATGACGACAGCCTTGACCGGGAAATGGCCGAGGTTCTTTTCGATGAGCTGCATGGCGGCTTGGCTGCATTCCACGCTCATCAGCGTATCAAAGACGATCCAGCCCGTGTCGCCCTTGACGACGGTGAGGTTGGCCATGTCGTAGCCGCGCACCTGATAGATGCCGTCGGCCACCTCGAAGAGCCCGTAGACGTGGTTATTTATCGTGTTCTCCCACAGGCTGGGGTTCACGCTGTCGGGCGCTTTCTCGTAATCATCCAGAAACGCGAAGGCATCCTGACTCCAAATCATCCTTCCATCTTCGTCCTTCAGCTCCAGCGTTTCCGGCGCGTCGATCAGGCCGCGCGTGGCGAACGCATATTCCTGCTTGTCACTGAAATCCAGCTCGTCATAGACCGCGGCGTTTGCCTGCGCCGTGAACGCCGTGGCGGGTTTGACCTCGCGATTCAGGTCGAGCCCGCCGGTTTCCGCCATCGCGCAGGAAAAGAGCATCGGGGCGGCAAGGAGCATCGCTATCCAACGTTCCATCGAATTATTCCTCCTGAGAATCGGTTATTCCTGAATGTGGATGACGGGGGGCTGCCACGCATCCAGCGCGTTTATATCCGGCAGATAGATGCGCATGAACAGATGGAATTCTCCGTCGGAAACAGGCAGCCAGTTGGAGGAATCCTCCGGCGCTTCCTTCGACAGGGTGATATCCAGCGTGCCGTCCTCGTTCAGCCGATAGGCGGAGCGGTCGTTGACGCAGTAGCGGTCGATGGGGTTGTCGATGAGAAAGTTTTCCTCGTTGTAGGCAGTCACCGACCAGAAGCCGCCCTCCAGCGTCGGCGGAAGCGTTTCAAAGTGGATCGTGTAGGTCTTCTCGCCGGTCAGCGCCGCGCCGGCCGCATCCGTATGCGTCTTGGGATAGATCGCCACATCGACCGTGTTCGCGCCCAGCCCGACCAGCGCCACCATGGCGCGGTAGGTATACGCCGTTCTGAAATCGCCGATGGGTCTGCCGAAGTAGATCCACTGGCCGAGATTTTGGGCATATTTCGCACTCTCGGCGGAAAGCGTGGCGCGCATGCCCTTGAGCATCTGCGTCCAGCGCTCGGCAGCCTCCGCGCCCAGAATGGATGCGTCGAAGGTCATGCCCGGCCCCACGTGGATGGCGGCGAGCTTTTCCAGCAGCGCCGCATCGGCCTCGGCGGGCGGGTTCGCCTGCATCAGCGCGTTAGCCGTGTTGAAGAACTCCGCAGGCGGCATGGAGAGCACCTTGTTCACGGGAACAAAGTCGTTTTCCTTGGTATATGTGCCCGCTGGCGCGGCATAGTCGCCGCCCGCCAGATACGCCGAGAGCGGAAGGAGCCGCATCTGATCCTGAATGGCGTATACGTTGGGCAGATCCTCGTTTCCGGAGAGCACGACGCGGGCAATCGACCACACCGTTTCGGTGGGCACGTCCACGCGGGTCACGTTCTCGGGCAGCTCGCCCGCCCAGCTCGGGAGCGCGATGACGTATGCGCCCGCCTGATCCAGCACGGCGGCGGTGTTCGTCCATGCGTCCAAAAGCTGCACGTTGCAGAAACGATCCGTTTCCGGCAGGACGTACACCATGGGTTCCGCGCCGATATCAAGCCACGCCTGCGAATAGAGGGTATCCACATTCGGCGTGACAACGGTGCGAAAGGAGGCGTCCGCCAGCTTCTTGGCATGGTTGATCTGGTTGACGGGCGCGCGCCCCGTCACGCTTCCGTCCGTATTGGTTGACATGGTTTTCGTCGCGTTGGTCAGCACCAGCGGGAAGGCATAGATGTACGCCTCGCTGACCTGCTCCCATACGGCGTCCGTCTCGGTCGGTTCGGCGATGCAGGCGGGGGTCCATCCGCAGGAAAACAGAATCAGCGCCGTCAATAGGGTTGCAAGGCTTTTTTTCATGGTGACATCTCCCTTTTTCATCTCTTACCAAAGTGCAACGGTTCTCCGAAAAATTATGCCCTTCCTTCATCGAGAAGGCCGCTATGCTTTTCCTCCTTCCTTTCGGCCAGTCTCAGCAGTTCTCTCTTTGCGGCTTCGATCTGCGGGGTAAACAGCGCGCGCTCGGCAAAGATCATATAGTTGTTGAGGGCGAGAATCGACAGGTGAACGAACGGCTCGCCCTCGGCGGGCGTGCAATCCAGAACCGCCGCGATTTTTTCCGTGTAATAGGGGTATCTGGACGCAAGGCGGCTCAGGGCAAATTTGACCTTCTCCCCGTATTCCCGCGACACGCACACGCTGACCAGAAAGCGCATGGTAGGCGACATTTTATCCGCCAGCGCGCCCAGGCGATCCATCATGCTCTTGACATCCTGGATATCCTCAAACACGATGCCGAACGCGCCCTTTTCAATCCGCTCGATGGCCGCCTCGGCGCAGGCGAGCACGATTTCCTCCTTGGTGGAGAAATAATAATAGATGCCGCCGTTTTGCAGCTTCGCCGCCGTGCAGAGATCCTTTGTGGTGGTGATCGTCAGCCCCTTTTCAACAAAGCAATCGAGGCAGACGGCGATGATTTCCCTTCTTCTTTCGGTTTTCTTGTCTTCGTTCAAGCGATGACCTCCCTTTTCCCGGCTTATCGGTGTACTGATGATAAGAGCGTACCACACTTTGCAAGATAAATCAAGCAGTTGCTTGGATTTTGTCGTATATTTCTTTTTAGGTAATCACTCCTAAAATCTGACATGTTCTTCGGCAGACTTCTCTCATGCAGCCTCAGGACATCGGGGTTTAATACTAATTCGCAGTTAAAATGCTTAACAGAGCGCATCAGATTTTTTGTTCTGACGAAGCCAAGTGAAGTGAGGCGTACTGGAGGTACGTTGAACGGAACGAGGCAAAGTCAGAGCGAAAAAGATGGTGCGCGGATTAAGCCATTTTAACAAGAATTAGTATAAATACGGGAATTCTCCGTATGCCCCCAATAATCGACACAAACGCCTTACCGATACGGAAAATAGTGTTCAGCCTTCGATTGAAATTCTTTTAGATTCACGATTTTCATATCGTCGTTGAATTCTATGATTGATACGCCGTCAAACCCGCCGATTTCATGGTTATAATCACACTCAAAATACCATTCTGCAACGGTAAACATCCCTTGGTGAATGAAATTTTTAATATCCCATTTCAAGACTCTGCCGCTCTTATTCCAATCCGCAAACCATTTCAAGATTTGGGATAAGCCACGATATTCGGGTCCGTAGCACTCGCTGTATACAATGTCCTCGGAAAAGATGCTTCCCAACGGCTCGATATTTTGGTCAAGCCACGCCTGAAAATACCTTTTGACAATTTCGTCCCTCTGCATAGAAAACATCTCCTTCACTTCTTAGTTCGATTGAAATTTACATCGCCGACTTTTTCCACTTTCGAATCTTCGTTCTGAATGTCCCGAAGGGCGCAACAGTGTTCACATGAATGAACTTGTAAACCGCCCACACCGCCGTTTGGGTGGCGTCGTCCGCCCACTTTCTCCTATGCGGCTGAAACAGCTCTTCCTCGCTCATGGAATCCATCATCGCGTCGATCCGCGAAACGTTTTCCGCCAGCCGCGCTTTCAATTCGGTCAAAGACAGGTGGGCATGCTCTCACGCTGTTTCCTCCTTCAAATGGAGCGCGCTTCAAGTGCTCGTATCTGCCCGTTATTCCCCGCTCTCGTTTGGATAAAGGGGACGCAGAAAGAAATCGGGGCCCTTCTCTTCGAACAGGATCAGCGAAACACCGAGCAGCAAATCCGCGTGAACGGCGGGCTCGTCCAGCGGAATGTTGAAATCCTCCTGTATTCTTCGAATCCTGTAAAGCACCGTGTTGCGATGGGTGAAGAGCGCGTCGCAGGTTCTTTTGAGCGAACGGCAGCAGGTCAGGTAGTGGTAGAGCGTTTCGCAATACTGCGTATCCTTTTTCTTGTCGTGCGCCGCCATCACCCGGATTTCCCTTGCGATCAAATCGTCGCGCCCCTCGACGTTTTTTAATAGCAGCGGCGTTCTGAGCTGGGATACCGTGCAGACGCTTCCGCTGTGAAAGCGGCGATCCGTCATCAGCTCCAGCGCCTCGTGCGCCGTGCGGTAAAGCGCCGGGAGGCTGAATAAATCGTCAAGATCGTCTGATAAAACGACCTTCAACTCAAATTCCTTCGCTAATGCGGAGAAGCCGTTGAAATCCGCTTTGCCATACAGAAACAGAAACACGTCCCCCCGATACAGAAAGGAATGGGATTGCGGAAACCTTGCGCCGAGTTCATCCTTCAAATGCCGTTTTCCAAGGTATTCGTCGTGGTAAGCGGTCAGATCAATCAGCGCAAAGCCCGTGGGATGAAAATCGGCGAGGTATGTGCCGGAGGCCTGCAACTGGAAATACAGCGCGGAGGAAAATCTGCCGTCTAAAAGATGCATTAAAATATCCTCGGCCGTTTCAAAAGGCTTATCGTGGCGGCTTGTTTCGATAAACGCCTGTTTCGCCAAAATCTGCTCGACCGTATTCCATGTTTCCTGCGGAATTTTTTGCAGATGCCCGTCCGTATCCACGCAAATCAGGAAACCGAGCCGAACGCCGGAGCTGATCAGCGGCACAAAGCGGCGGCGATAGACGCTGTCCTCCAGTTTTACGTAGTCGGCGGTTCCCGCCATCAGCGCTTCGCTTCGGCTGATAATGGCGCCGGCTTCATAGGTGATTTCGCCGCGGCTGACAGACGCCTGAAAAAGCGGATCGGAAAAACCCAGCGGCCGATGATACGCAACCACGTGAAACGTGTCGTCCAGCACAAGCAGCGGACAGTCCAGCAGCGCTCCGGCGTCTGCGGCCAGGCTTTTCAAATCATCCTGCGCGAAGAACTCGGCCAGCAGCGCGTCCGCGCTGTAGTTTTTCTGTTTGACGGCTTCCACGGTTTCGCCTCCTTCATTTGTGCTGAAAGCACAAGCAGCTTTTTCTTTATTATACTGTCGAACCATTTTCATTTCAAGCATAAAAAGCTATACTATCCGCAGAAATAAAGGAAAGGCCATAAAAGGGAGGCGCAAATGATGATGGTTTCAAAATCAATGAAAGTGTTAAATATCATAGCCGGTGTGCTCCTGATAGCGTTGGGCGTCTATTGCCTGTGCAATCAGGACATTGCCGCCATGACCGCCGGTTTGATGATCGGCGTGTTGATGCTGCTGTCCGGCGTGATGGAGATCGTTGTGTTTGCAACGACGAGCGGGTTCATGCTCGGCTCGGGCTGGCTTTTGCTTGACGGCGTGTTGACCGTCATCCTTTCCTTGTTTCTGTTGCTGAACCAGTGGTTCACCATGATGTCGCTGCCGTTTCTGTTTACGCTGTGGCTGCTGTTTTCCGGCGTTTCGCGGTTCGTCAGCGCGTTTGATCTGCGCGCCTGTGGCGTTCGCGGATGGGGATGGATTTTGGCCGTCGGCGTCATTCTGATCGCGGCCGGGTTCGTCTGCATGATGGATCCGTGGGTGAGCGTTGCGGCAATCGGCGTGACGGTCGGGCTGGTCTTCCTGCTGGAAGGTGTCAGCGCCGTGGTCTACGCCTGCATCCCGCGAGACAAGTAAGCCCTGCTTGCTTGCAGATTCTTCTGCAAAGCAAAGCTTTCCATATAGATATTGAATCATAGGTAGGAGGAATGTGCTATGTTGCCTGTTGTGTATGGTGAAAATATGTTTGACGACCTGTTTGACAATGGTTTCTTCGGTTCTCATAACCCGCTGTTCGGCAAGAACGCCAGAAACCTGATGAAGACCGATATTCGCGAGACGGACGACGCGAAGGCGTATCGTCTGGCGGTCGAGCTGCCCGGTTTCAAGAAGGATGAAATCAGTCTCGATCTGCGGGATGGCTATCTGACCATCAGCGCCGAGAAGGGGCTTGACAAGGACGAGGAGAACAAGAAGGGTCGTATTCTGCGTCAGGAGCGCTATGCCGGTTCCTGCTCTCGCAGCTTCTATGTCGGCGACGTGAAGCCTGAGGATATCAAGGCGAAGTACGAATCCGGCGTGCTGACCGTTCTGGTTCCGAAGGAGGATGTTCATAAATCGCCTGTCGGCACCGCCATTGCGATTGAGTAATCTGTTTTAACCTGAGCCTGCCGCCTGCTTGATGCAGACGGCAGGCTTTTTTTGCGCCTCCGTTTGTGTTACAATGCATGCATCCGTTCTAATCTCCGGCACGGGGAAAATGCGGATGCGCGTTGCGACCAAGAACGACGGCTGAACCGGAACAGCGTTTGGAGTGCGAAAACCGATGAACTATCAAGGCTACATCATCTATCGTGAGCGGGTGCGGCGAAATTGGAGTCAGGCGGGGCTGTGCAAGGGGATTTGCACGGTATCCTATCTATCGAAAATCGAGAGCGGCAGAGCCGAACCGTCCGAGGAGATTCTGCGGCTTCTTCTTGCGCGGCTGAACCTCGAAACCAATCGGGAGGTCGAGCGGGAGGCCGCCGGGCTGGCGGAGCGGGGCTGGGAGCTGCTGCTGACCGGCAGGCGCGGCCAACTGCGCGGCCTGCTGCGCGAAAGGGACATCGAGCGGTATCGCGCCGTTCCCGCGTGGCTGGATTTGGCGCTGCTTTCCGCCCAAACGCCGCTGGAGCCCGCGCTGGAACCCTGCATGGACGTTCGGCAGTTGGCCGTCCAGCGGATTTTACAGCGGCACGGCGCGAAAAAGCGGCAGGAGGCCGAAGCCGTGCGGCTCATGCCCAACGCATACACCCACCTGATGCTGGGCATTGCCGACTACAACGCGGGCAGCTATTCCGCCGCCGTGGACGCCTTGCAGACCGCCTACGACCTTGCCGGCAGGGAAGGCGCGGTGCGGCTCATGCTGGAAGCGAAGCTCTTTCTCGGCAACGCCTATTGCAACCGACAGGATCTGCCCAACATGGAGCGCCACTATCGGGTGGGGCGGCGGCTGGCGGAGGATTTGCAGGACGAAAGCGCCCTGCGGGCGATTGGCTACAACACCGCGTCGGCGTGGATCGAAACCGGACGCTATGAAGAGGCCTACGCCTGGTTTTCCGGGCAGGAGCAGCCCACCCTGATGGCGCTGCACAAGCTGGCCATCTGCTGCGAAAAGACCGGGCGGCGCGAGGAAGCGCTGCGCGCATTGACGCGGGCGGAGGCCATGGACATCGACGAGATCGACCGCGCGCTTGCCCTGCGGCTGCTTCAGCTCGTTCGGTATCGGCTGGAACACCCGGATTATCTGACCCGGAACGAGTACGGCACGCTGCTGCTGGGCAGCTTCGACCGTCTCCGAAACGAACTGCCGCTCGGCTATGCGCTCTTCCATCTGCCTTGGGTGCTGGAATGGTACAAGGCAACCCGGCAGTATAAAAAGGCCTGCGAGCTGCTGGAAGCATATTTTCCTGAAAAACCGCTGTAAAGCATATTTCAGCCCGTATATCGGACGTGACTTTCCCAAATGTACAGGCTGTTTTTTCCTTCACCGTTCTGCTACACTGTTTGCAGAGGTGATGGACATGAAAACAGCGAAACTCTGGACAAGCAACTTCCGTCTGGTGATTCTGGCGTCCGCCATGGGCACGATAGGCGCAATCGCGGGCAGCTTTGCCTTGGCGTTTCTCGTGTTCGACGAAACCGGCAGCACCCTGGCGTCCGCCCTGATCGTCGCCATCCAGCTTTTGCCGTATCTGCTGCTCCCGGTGCTGATCGCGCCGCTCATGGATCGACTCCCCCGCAAAGCCTTCCTGGTCGCGGGCGATCTCGCAAACGCCGCGCTGCTGGCCGGAATGGGGCTGTGGCTGATGGCCTTTGATTTTTCCTATGTCGGCTATCTGGCGCTGTCGCTGCTGCTGGCCTGCCTTGGCGCGGTGGATGAACTCGCGTTCACCAGCATCTACCCGGAGCTGATTCCGGAGGGCGCCGAGGAAAAGGGCTACGCGGTGTCCTCCATGCTCTACCCGATTTTGAAGGTCGCCCTGACGCCGCTGGCCGCCGTGCTTCTGGATACCCTCGGCGTGGCATGGATTCTGATTGCGCAAAGCGTCTTCTCGCTGGCTGCGGCCGCAACGGAGAGCCTGATCCGCCTGGATGAAACGGCGCGGCAGCAGCGCGCGCCCTATTCGCTCAAGGCGTGGGGCGGCGACATTCGGGAAGCCGTGCAGTATTTGAAGGAGGAGCGCGGTCTGCGCAGCATGTACGAATACATGGCGGTGACCAACGGCGTTGCCAACGGTTTCTCGCCCATTTTAGTTGCCTTCTTTCGCACGTTTCCCGGCTTCACCGCCGCCATGTACGCCGCGTTCTCCGTGGTCGAGTTCGCCGGGCGAACCGTCGGCAGCGCGGTGCAATACCGGCTCAAGCTCCCCGACAAAAAGAAATACGGCTTCGTGTTCTTCGTCTATCAGGTGTATGAGGTCATGGATATGTGCCTGCTCTGGCTGCCCTATCCGCTGATGCTGGTCAACCGCGCCATCTGCGGCTTTCTCGGCAGCAACAGCGCCATTCTGCGAAGCTCCGCCGTCCAGCGCTACATCCCCGAAAGACTCCGCTCGCGCGTCAACGCCTTAAACAGCGTGCTTCTCACCGCCGGGGCGAGCGTTTTTTCCCTGCTGATGGGCTTTCTGGGGGAGGTGCTCGACTATCGCTGGTGCGTCACGCTCGGCGGCGCCGCCACCCTGCTGGCCTGTCGTTTTCTCATCGGAGGCAGGCGGCAGGACGTTCGAAAGGTGTACGAGGCGGGCTGAACCCATCGCGCCCGCACTTTGTGCAGTATTCGTTTTCGGCTCATGGATTGATATTTCAAAGGGACTGTCTGCTCGACAGTCCCTTTTCGTATCCGGTTTTATACGAATTCGCAGTTAAAATGCTTAACAGAGCGCATCAGATTTTTTGTTCTGACGAAGCCAAGTGAAGTGAGGCGTACTGGAGGTACGTTGAACGGAACGAGGCAAAGTCAGAGCGAAAAAGATGGTGCGCGGATTAAGCCATTTTAACAAGAATTAGTATTATATACGGAAATCAACCCTGCGTTGCGGCGAAAGGCGTTCAGGCCGCTCAGTCTTCCGGCTTCGCACCGATGACCGCCTTGATGCGGCGCACGCCGGCGGAGGAGGATTCTTCCTTCAGAATCTTAAAGCTGACCAGCTCGCCGGTATGGCTCGCGTGCGGGCCGCCGCAGATTTCCTTGGAATACTCGCCCATGGTGTACATGCGGACGCGCTCGCCGTACTTGCTCTCGAACAGGCCGATCGCGCCTTCCTTCTTCGCGTCCTCGACGGTCGTTTCGGTCATCACAACCGGCACATCCGCCTTGATCCACTCGTTGACCAGCGCTTCCACCTGCGCCAGCTCGTCCTTGGTCACCTTGCGGCCAAAGGAGAAGTCGAAACGCAGGCGCTCCGGCGTGATGTTGGAGCCCTTCTGCGCGACCTCGTCGCCCAGCACACGGCGCAGCGCCGCGTGGAGCAGGTGGGTCGCGGTATGCAGACGCGCGCTCTGGGCGCTGCTGTCCGCCAGACCGCCCTTGAAGCGCTGCTCGGCGCCCGCGTGGCTGCTCTTCTGGTGCTCGGCGAAGTGCTTTTCAAAGCCCGCCTCGTCCACGGTCAGGCCGTGCTCCCTCGCCAGCTCGCGGGTCATCTCAATCGGGAAGCCGTAGGTCGCGTACAGGTTGAAGGCCACCATGCCGTCGATGACCTTGCTCTCGCCCATGCGGGAAACGGCCTTCTCGAACTCGCGCTCGCCCTGACGCAGCGTGCGGGCAAAGCGGGTCTCCTCCAGCTTGAACTGCTCCAGCACGAACGCCTCGTTCTGCTTGAGCTCCGGATAGACCTCGGCGTACTGTTCGATGACAACCTTGCCGATCTCGGCGGTGAAGCCCTCCTGCATGCCCAGCTCCATGCCAAAGCGCACGGCGCGGCGGATCAGGCGGCGCAGCACATAGCCCTGATCGACGTTGCTCGGGCTGACGCCGCGCGGGTCGCCCATGATGAAGGTCGAGGTGCGCAGGTGGTCGGCCACGATGCGGAACGCGCGGGTCGTCGCCTCGTCGTCGTCATAGTGCTTGCCGGACAGCTCGGAAATCTTGGCGATGATGCCGGTGAAAGCGTCCGTCTCGTAGACCGTCTTGCAGCCGTTGAGGGTGCAGACTGTGCGCTCCAGACCCATGCCGGTATCGACGTTCTTCTTCGCCATCGGCACATACTGACCGTCGGCGGTCTTGTTATACTGCATGAACACGTCGTTCCAGATCTCCAGGAAGCGGCCGCAGGAGCACGCCGGGGAGCAGTTCGGGCCGCACGGCGGCTGATCCTTGATGATGAACATCTCGGTATCCGGGCCGCAGGGGCCGGTCTGACCCGCCGGGCCCCACCAGTTGTGCTCGCGCGGGAGGAAGTAGATATTCTCCTTCTTCACGCCGTTTTCCATCCAGTAGTTGGCGGCTTCCTCGTCGCGCGGGATGTCGCCCTCGCCCTCGAAGACGGTGAACGCCAGCTTGTCCTTGTCAAGGCCGAGGTACTCCGGGCTGGTCAGGAACTCCCAGCTCCAGGCGATCATTTCCTTCTTGAAATAATCGCCCAGCGACCAGTTGCCCAGCATCTCGAAGAACGTCAGGTGGGACGCATCGCCCACCTCGTCGATATCGCCGGTACGGATGCACTTCTGCACGTCGGTCAGGCGGGTGCCGGCCGGGTGCTTGCTGCCCAGCAGATACGGGACGAGCGGATGCATGCCCGCGGTGGTGAACAGAACGGTCGGGTCGTTCTCCGGAATCACGGAGGCGCTGGGAATCACGGCATGGCCCTTGCTCTTGAAGAAATTGAGCCACATGCTGCGCAATTCGCCGGAAGTCATCTTCTTCATGGTTGTTTCTCTCCTTTATTTCAGGTGATACCCGTTTTTGGGTAAATGAAAACGCCTGCCGTCCGGGGACGAACAGACGTTGATTCGCGGTACCACTCCGGTTGACGCGCGCCCAAACGGGCAAGCGCGCCCTCTTGCAACCCGTAACGCAGGTCAAACGCCCGGCTCCTCGCCGGGAACTCGTTGCAGGGCTGCCGAATCGCCTGCGCACCGGGCTTGCACCCTCCCCGGCTCGCTTTCCGCATGATTCGCTTCGGCTCTTTGCACGTCATCGCCTTTGCATATCGGGTTTATTATAGTCAGAAACGCGGGGATTGTCAAGCCAAAATTCAAGGATGATACACGCCCAGATAGTCCTTCAGCGCGCTTTGCAGAATCTGGCTGTAATTCACGCCATGCCTTTCCGCCGCGTCGTTAAGCCACGCCGGAATGGTCAGCGTCTTTTTCACCGCGCGGTTCTCCATTTCATCTCTGAACGGCGTCATCCACGCCGTAATCGGCACAACAAGGCCTCCCTCCGCTTGAAGCTCCAGATTGGCTTTCGGGATGGTTTCCCCGTCCTGTTCCATGCCGTACAGGTGCAGGCTCATTGCATCCACGGCCATCCGGCGCGCGTCCTCGAAGGTGTCCCCTTCCGTAAAGCATCCTTCCAACTGCGGAAAGCTGACGCTGTATCGGCCGTCCGCCTCTTTTTCAAACACCGCCGCAAAGGTATATTCGCTGGGTCTTTTCATGCTGCTCACTCCTTCGGAAACATTATATCCATCCGGCCATCTGTTTAATGTTTTTCTCTACACCGGGCGTTAAATCTCCTCGATGATCGGGCACGGTCATTCGTTTTCCATTCTTTATAAACTGTTTATGTGAACCGGTTTGGCGAACTTCAATCCAGCCTTCTCTTTTCAGCCGCCGTATCGCCTCCTGCGCTTTCATCGGCATACGCTCCACCTCCGAACAATTTGATTATACCAGCACTTGCACGTATTGTAAATACGTATTCGTCTTTTTCTTCCAAAACCGACAGGAGCGGCGCATTTTCAGCGCCGCTCCTGCAAAAGAGGGGATTGGGGGGCTTATTGAGTTAGGGCGTTCCCTTTTGCAGCTTCTTGCCCATCTTCGTCAGGATGGTTGCCGCTTCCGCAATCGCCTTCTTATGGCGATCAAGCGTTTCACCGCTATTATGCGTTTTGGAGCCCGTAAAGTGCAGGCAGAACTGTCCAGAATAGTTATTATCCTTGATCACCTCAGCGCCGTGCGCTTCGCCGTAGATCGAACAGATAAACTGGTACTTATCAACCGTAATCAGTATCGGACGCGCTTCCCAGCCAATCTTATCCGCCGAAGATACGCCATAGATTTCGCACAACGTCGTCGTATCCGCTGCAGTCAGCGGTTCAACGTCCGCATGATTGCCCGTGGACTGAATGTAGATATTCAACGACTTACCCGTGCGCAGATCCGTCATCTTACAATGGGCATCGCGCTTCAAACCGAGCGCGTTCATCCTCGCCTTGTCGGTAAACCAGTTGTTCAGATCATAGAACGTATCGTTGTACGTCGTGGTCGCGCTGCTCGAACCGGAATACGCCTTCTGAATCGCCGCGAGCGTCACCGCGCCGCAAACGCCATCCGCCGTCAGGTTGTTGTCGCGCTGGAACGCGCGCACCGCGTCCTTCGTATACCTGCCGTAGTGGCCGGTGATCTGTCTGTCGTAATACTCCAGCGCCGTCAGCGCGGTCTGGATGTAGCTGACCATCGAGCCGGTGGAGCCGAGGGTATAGCTGCTGCCCGTATTGCCGCTGCCGCCGTTGTTCTTGATGTAGGCCTTTACTTCCTCATCTGTCATCACGGCTGCATAGCTTCTGCTGATCCAATAACCCGAGCGAGTCTGGAACCAGCCATCCACCGTATCGACGTAGTAGAAGCAATCGCCGATGTTGGCCGTGCCCACGCGATTGGCGCTGGTGCTCGGCTGATAGCGCAGGGAGACGTTGTTGCCCGTCACCTTGATCATGCCGATGGTCTCCTGATCACCAGCGCTGTTATCCGAGTCGCCGCCTTCCTTGTTATACTCCGCCTCGGAAATTGTCGTCATCATATCCGAACGAACATAGCCATTGTACGTATAGCTTCCAATATTAACCGTGATATAATACCACTTCACACCGCCGACCGTATATGTTTTGGTAATACGCACCAGCTTACCCGCCGACAAGCTGGCCTTTGCAGAAGATGACGTCGAGTAGGAAGAACGCAGATACACGTTATCCTTCGTGATCTTGCCGTAGGATTTATCGGTCGTCACGGTCGAGCCGCTGCTGGAGCCGCTGTCCGCGCTGCCGCCGGTGAGGCTGCGCAGCTTGTTGATCGTCGCCGGGCCCGCAACGCCGTCCACCGTCAGTTTGTTGGCGTCCTGGAACTTGCGAACCGCCTGCTTGGTCAGGCTGCCGAAGCTGCCGGTGATCGAGCCGTAGTAATAATTCAGCTTTTTGAGCATCGTCTGCAGCTCAGTGACGGCCGTGCCCTTGTCGCCCTCGCGCAGGGTCGTCGCCACGGTGCCGGGGCCGACGTCCACACCCGCGTTCTTGAGCGCGCTGGTGATCGCGTTCAGCGTCGCCGTGCTGGCCACGCCGTCCTGCGTCAAGCCCTTCGCCTTCTGGAATTTCTTGACGGCCTGCTGCGTCAGGTTGCCGTAGTGGCCGGTCACGTCGCCATAGTAGTAGCCCAGCGTCGTCAGATTCTGCTGAAGCGCGCTGACGGCCGTGCCGGTCGAGCCGAGCTTCATGTTCGTGCTGCTGGAGCCGCTCGACGAGCCGCCCGCCTTGTCAACCGCCACCGCAATCGCGTTGAGCGTCTTCGTGCCCGCGATGCCGTCCGCCGTCAGGCTCTTCGCCTTCTGGAAGGCCTTCACGGCCGCCTCGGTCCTCTCGCCGAAGTTGCCGGTGATCTCCGCCCAGTAATAGCCCAGCGTCGTCAGATCCTGCTGGAGATTGCGGACGTCCGTGCCCTTGGAATTGAGCTTGAGGCCGCTTGCGGAGGAACCCGAGCCGGAAGAGCTGCCGCCCTTCGCTTCGTAGGCCGCGTCAATCTTCGCGATGGTCTGCGGGCCGGCAATGCCGTCCGCCGTCAGGCCGTTCTTGCCCTGAAAGCTCTTGATGGCCGCCACGGTCTTCGGCCCCGCGTTGCCGGTGATCTGGCCGTAGTAATAGCCCAGCGCCTTCAGCTCGGTCTGCACCTTGCTGACCGTCGCGCCGCTGGAATTTTCGCGGATATAGGTCGTATCCGAATTGGCGGCGCTGGCCTTGCGCTCCGCCGCGGTGAACGTGCCGACCGCCTTGCTGGGCAGATCGCCGCTGCTTACCTTGAACTTCGACTTGGCCTGATCGGTGGAGAGCACCTTCACGTAGGTGTTGCGCCCGTCGCTCTGGCAAACCCAGCCCGTCGCGGTAGAACCGTCGCTGGCGCGATATTTGACCTGAACGAACGTGTTCGATCCGCTCGTCTTGGAAGACGTGATGTAAATGCACGCATCCTTCACGATGTTATCAATAATCGTCGCGTTGGTCGATGCGCTTTCGCGCACGCGAACCTTGTCCTGTGTCTGGCCGTAGACCTTGCTGTAACTTGCGGCACTCGCCACAGGCACGGCAAAGACCATCACCAGCACACACAGGATCGCCAGCAGCGCCGAGCGTTTGTTGATCCTGCCGTTTGTCATGATGATATCCCCTCTTTCAAGCCCACATTCGGAGCCAAGTTTTTTGGGATCGGGTCTTCCCCCAACCAGATACACCCATCCCTTTCTTACATTACGAGACAATTTTATTACAATTCTGTTAATTTGTCAACTGTTTGCGTCCGATTTGTTTATGGAATTGTCATCCTTTTTCGCATTTTCTTCATAAATATCGGTATTTTCGTCCGACTGCGCCGTTTCGCCGTCGCCCAGCTTCAATCGCTTGCGCGGCACAAAGCCGGAGAACACCGTGTCCCCGTCGCGGGAATCCACCGTGATCCGCCCGCCCAGTTCCGCAACCGTCTGATTGACAATGAAAAGACCCATACCCTGCCCCGTCCGTTTGGTGGTGAAGCCCGGCTCGAAGATCTTGGCGCGCTGCTTTTCCGGGATGGCCGGCCCGTTGTTGCGCACGGAGAAGAACCAACTGCGCAGATCCTCGCCCAAAACCAGCTCGACCGTCGGCTTTTCGCCCTCGGGCAGTTGGGCGCTCGTCGCCGCGTCCAGCGCGTTGTCGATCAGGTTGGCCAGTACGCGGCAGATTTCCCACGCGGGCATCAGCGGGTCATCCCACTTCGCCGCGATGGAGAGCTTCAGCTCCGCGCCGCGCTGTCTCGCCTCGACCACCTTCGCCTGAATGAGCGCGTTGACCGCCGGGCAGGCCGTGCGCATCATGCGGCTGACGCGCTGCATGTCGCCGTAGAGATTGTCCATATAGGTCATCGCCTCGCCCGGCTCGTTCATCTCAATCAGGCTGTAAACCACCTGAATGTGATTCATAAAGTCGTGCCGCTGGGCACGCATCTCGCGGTTGAGGTCTTCGAGCTGCGAATACGCTTCCTCCAGCTCCTGCGTGCGGCGCACCATGCGCAGGCTGGTCAGCGACGCGCCGATATCCGTCAGCGCGCCCCAGCCGACGATGGTGAAGCACAGCAGCGACACCATCCGCACGATGCTCTCCTCCACCCCGCCGAGCAGCATCCGCCGCACGAGCGTCAGCATCACGATTCCGGCGACAATCTCCAGCACGTTGATGGCGATGGATATCAGGGCTGCTTTTTTCACCTTGAGATGGTCGTGCATCTCTTCCTTGGTCAGATTGAATCTCATGCTCTTTCCCTGTCAAACAAAAATCCCATGCGATGCCTTTCGGTGACCGCACGGGATTTTCCATGTTCGCTGATTACTCGTGAAGCGAAGCCGGATACACGCCGCTTTCGTGCAGCTTGCGGAGCTCCGCCTGCACAAACGGCTTGTCCTCTTTATAGGTCACGCCAAACCACACGGCGTCGGTCGTGAGCATCGGCACGGTCAGTTCGCCCTCGTGCATCAGCTCGTCCACAAACACCGGCAGCAGGCACTCGGCCTTGATCGCATCCGGCGCAAGCCCCTTGAGGAACGTCGCGAAATATTCCTCCAGCTTGCCGAAAATCCACGGGGTGAAGCCCCAGAAGTTCATGCTGACCGGCGCGAGGGGATCCAGCAGCTCGCCCGGTTCGCCCGCGCCGATGTCGCGGATCTCGCCGTTTTCACAGAGCTTGATCTTGAGCGTCTCCACAACCTTGTCGAGGTTGCCGTTCACGGCGTGGCACACGCCGCGGGACACCGTGCCGTTTTTGGAAACGGTGTTTTGGAGCTGATAGCCCACCATGGTCGCCTCGCCCTCGGGCGCCAGCGTCTGCAATTTTTCATAGATCGTGCTGAACGCGGACACGCCGTAGTAGTCATCCGCGTTGATGACGGCAAACGGCTGGTCGATGTAGTCGCGCGCCACGAGCACCGCGTGCACCGTGCCGAACGGCTTGGTGCGCTCCTCGGGAATATGATAGAAGGAAGGAACGCTGGAGAAATCCTGGAATGCGTAATCCACCTTCACCTTCTTGGCGATGCGGTCGCCGCAGATGGAAGCCAGCGTCTCCTTCATGCCCGGCTTGATGACAAAAACAACCTTGTCAAAGCCTGCGCGAATCGCGTCATAGATGGAATACTCCATCAGGATTTCGCCATTCGGGCCGAGACCGTCCACCTGCTTGTTGCCGCCGTAACGGGAACCCATACCGGCCGCCATAATCAAAAGCGTAGCACCCATATCCAAATATCCTCCTCGAATCATTTGATTGGTTTCGAGAATATTATACAAGATTTGGCGCTCGCCTTCAAGCCATATCCCTTAAATTCGCAAAACATTTGTCTCTTTCCGCCTCTTGCGGCCTGATTTGCAGGGATGTATAATGGAAAAAAAGCATCGGGAGGAATGCGCATGAAGGTTCTTCTGCTCAACGGCAGCCCCAACGAACACGGCTGCACCTACACCGCGCTCTGCGAGGTCGCCCGCGCGCTTGAGGAGAGCGGCGTCGAAACGGAAACGCTGTGGATCGGCAACCGGGCGGTTCGCGGCTGCATCGGCTGCGGCGGCTGCGCCAAAAACGGCAGACGCCGCTGCGTCTTCGAGGATGATCTGGTGAACGCCGCGCTGGATCGAATGCAGGCCTGCGACGGTCTGGTGGTCGGCTCGCCGGTTCATTACGCGGCCGCGGGCGGCAGCATCACCTCTTTTCTGGATCGCATGTTCTACGCCGGCGGCAGCCAGCTTCGCACGAAGGTCGGCGCGGCGGTTTGCAGCGCGCGCCGCGCGGGCACGACGTCCACGCTCGATCAGCTTTCCAAATACTTCACCATCTGCGGCATGCCGATTGCGCCCAGCCAGTATTGGCCGATGGTGCACGGAAACACGCCGGAAGACGTTCTCAAGGACGAGGAAGGCTTGCAGATCATGCGCATGTTGGGGAGAAATATGGCGTATATGATCCGCGCCTTTGCCCTTGCGCGCGAAAACGGGCTGCTTCCGCCCGAAATGGAGAAGCCGAAGAAGCGCACGAATTTCATCCGTTGACCGCCTCTATTCTATTAGACGTATGAAACGGCCAAAAAGTTTCGCGCGGCCGAAAATTTTTTCTGAATTTTTTTGATGGCGATTCGCGCGGCCGCTTTTTCGTATAACAATCATTGAGAAAAAAGCGAATGTTGCACAAAGCGCGGGCGCGCAATGCGCGCCCCTACGGGCACGGCGTAACTTATTGCTTAGATGGAAAATAACCTGATAAAGAGCTCCCTCTTCGAGGGAGCTGGCACGGCGCAGCCGTGACTGAGGGAGTTAGGTAGGCGC
>ERZ857998.1586-NODE-1586-length-24904-cov-5.729084_pt1 | contig 24904 bp, 18 predicted proteins | sample MGYA00519954_ERZ857998 | MGnify/ENA primary metagenome ERZ857998 (study PRJEB31778, sample SAMEA3449424) | human gut metagenome | biome: human gut; feature: human-associated habitat; material: faeces | place: United Kingdom | collected 2010/2012 ...
GTTGGCGCTGGCCCTGGCGGCCGTGCTGATCGTCTGGCGTCTGTTTTTCGCGGGCGGCGGCGCCCGGCCCGGCATGAGCATGGACGCGCCGCCGGTGCGCGTGGCCACGGCTCTGGCCCAGAACGTGCCGCATTTTCTCAACGGTCTGGGCACGGTGATCCCTTCCAGTGACGTGCTGGTCAAAAGCCGGGTGGACGGGCAACTGGTCCGCCTGCACTTTCAGGAAGGGCAGCGCGTGAAGGCCGGGGATTTGCTGGCGGAAATCGACCCCCGGCCCTTCCAGGCCGCGCTGGACGAGGCCCAGGGCAATCTTGCCAAGGACCAGGCCCAGCTGGACAACGCCCGCCGCGACCTGGCGCGCTATGCCAAGCTGGCCAAGGGCGACTTTATCGCGGCCCAGCAGTATGAGACCCAGCGCGCCCTGGTGCGCCAGTATGAAGGCACGGTGGAGGCGGACAAGGCCGCGGTGGACTCGGCCCGCCTGCAACTGGACTACAGCCGGATCACCGCGCCCGTGGGCGGGCGGCTGGGCCTGCGCAACGTGGACGAGGGCAATCAGATCAAGAGTTCGGACAGCGACGGCCTGGTGCGCATCACCGAGGTCAGCCCCTGCGACGTGCTGTTCACGCTGCCCGAGAGCCAGGTGCCCTTGGTGGCGCGGGCCCTGCGCGAGCGTGAGGAAAATCCCTCTCTGCCGCCCCTGCCCGTGCAGGCCTGGGACAGGGAGCAGAAACATCTGCTGGCCGTGGGCAGCCTGCTGTCCCTGGACAACCAGATCGACGCGGCCACGGGCACGGTCAAGCTCAAGGCCCGTTTTCCCAATCAGGACGGCGCGCTCTATCCCAACCAGTTCGTCAATGCCCGGCTGATGGTCCGGATGCTCAAGGACGCCGTGACCATTCCGGCTTCGGCGGTGCAACTGGGCTCGCGCGGCTCGTATGTCTATGTGGTGAGCAAGGACGACAAGGGCGACGAAATCGCCCATGTGCGCGAGGTGACGCCGGGCATCAGCACGGACCGGCTCACGGTCATCGACAAGGGCCTGAAGGCCGGGGAAGTGGTGGTGGTGGACGGCCTGGACCGCCTGCGCGACGGCATCACGGTCAAGGTGGCGGCGACCGTGGAGACGCCGAAGGCGGAAGCCGTGGAGTAGTCTCCGGCTGCCGCTGATCAGTTTTTAGGGGGTTGTCACACGGGTGACGTTTTGTGTGCCCTGCGGCACGGCTTTTTTCGCCACGCTGTGGCTTGGGCCGCCTATCGTTGCTGTCTTTATCCACATGGCTCGCAAGCTCGCCTACGGCTAAAGACAGCAACGATAGGCGGCCCAAACGCCGGGAGGCGTAAAACCCCTGTGCCCGAAGGGCAAAGAAAATATTGTCCGAGTGACAAGCCCCGTTCCCCTTGGGGACGCGGCAAGGTGCCTATACCATGAACCTCTCCCGCATCTTCATTCTCCGCCCCATCGCCACCTCCCTGTTGATGGTGGCCCTGCTGCTCTCGGGCCTGCTGGCCTACCGTTCCCTGCCGGTGGCGGCCCTGCCGCAGATCGACTACCCCACCATTCAGGTGCAGACCCTCTATCCCGGCGCGTCGCCGGACGTCATCGCGGCGGTGGTCACGGCCCCGCTGGAACGCCAGTTCGGGATCATGCCCGGCCTGGTGCAGATGAGTTCCCTGTCCTCGGCCGGGGCCTCGGTCATCACCCTGCAATTCGACCTTTCCATCGCCCTGGACGTGGCCGAGCAGGAAGTGCAGGCGGCCATCAACGCGGCGGACAACCTGCTGCCCAACGACTTGCCCAATCCGCCGGTCTACAACAAGGTCAATCCGGCGGACCCGCCCATCGTCACCCTGGCCGTGACCAGCGACGCCATGCCCCTGACCCGCCTGGAAGACCTGGTGGACACCCGTCTGGCCCAGAAGATTTCGCAACTGCCCGGCGTGGGCCTGGTCACGCTGTCCGGCGGCCAGCGCCCGGCCGTGCGCGTGCAGGTCAATCCCAAGGCCCTGGCCGGGGCGGGCCTGACCCTGGCCGACGTGCGCTCGGCCATTGCCTCGGCCAACGTCAACGACGCCAAGGGCAGTTTTGACGGGCCGGAGCGGGCCAGCACCATTGACGCCAACGACCAGCTCTCCTCGGCGCAGGAATATGCCCGGACCATCATCGGTTACAAGGACGGCGCGCCGCTGCGCCTCAAGGATGTGGCCGACGTGCTGGAAGGCGCGGAAAACGCGCGTCTGGCCGCCTATGTGGCCTCGGCGGGCGCGGACGGCAAAGACGCCTTTCGCCCGGCCATAGTGCTCTCGGTGCAGCGCCAGCCCGGAGCCAACGTCATCAACGTGGCCGACAGCGTGACCCGCCTGCTGCCCGTGCTGCAACAGACCCTGCCCGGCAATGTGGAAGTGCGCGTGGTTACGGACCGCACCACCACCATCCGCGCCACGGTGCACGACGTGCAGCTGGAACTGCTCCTGGCCGTGGCCCTGGTCATCTGGGTCATCTGGCTCTTCCTGCGCAATGTGGAGGCCACCATCATCCCGGCCCTGGCCGTGCCGCTTTCCCTGGTGGGTTCGCTGGGCGTCATGTATCTGGCCGGATTTTCCCTGAACAATCTCACTCTCATGGCCCTGGTCATCGCCACCGGCTTTGTGGTGGACGATGCCATTGTGGTCATTGAAAACATTTCCCGCTACCTGGAGCAGGGCGAGCGGCCCCTGCAGGCCGCGCTCAAGGGCGCGGGCCAGATCGGCTTCACCATCATTTCCCTGACCATCTCCCTGGTGGCCGTGCTCATTCCGCTGTTGTTCATGGGCGACGTGGCCGGGCGGCTGTTCCGCGAATTCGCCGTGACCCTGGCCGTGACCATATTGATCTCGGCGGTGATCTCCCTCACGCTCACGCCCATGCTCTGCGCGGTCATGCTCCGGCCCGAGCGCCACGCCGGGGAAAAGGAAGAGGGCCGTTTCTTCAGCCGCCTGCTTCTCTGGTACGAGCACAGGCTGGACTGGGTCTTCGCCCATCAGCGCCTGACTCTGGGCGTGGCCCTGGGCACCCTGGCGCTCACGGTCGTGCTGTACATCGTGGTGCCCAAGGGCTTCTTCCCGGTGCAGGACACGGGCGTGATCCAGGGCATTGCCGAGGCCCCGCAGGACACGTCCTTCACGGCCATGGCCGAGCGCCAGCGCCAGCTGGCGGATCTGATCCTGCAGGACCCGGCCGTGGAAAGCGTGGTTTTTTTCGTGGGCGTGGACGGCATCAACCAGAGCCTGGGCACTTCGCGCCTGACCGTGGAACTCAAGCCCCTGTCCGAACGCGACGCCCGCGCCCCGGCCATTGCCAAGCGCCTCATGGAGCGGGCCGCGAGCCTGCCGGGGCTGACCCTCTACATGCAGCCTGTGCAGGATCTGACCATTGAGGATCGCGTCTCGCGCACCCAGTACCAGTTCACTGTTGAAGCCCTGAGCCGCGAGCAGTTGCAGGAATGGGTGCCGCGCGTGGTGCGGGCATTGTCCGAGCGGCCCGAACTGGAACACGTGACCAGCGACCTCCAGAAGCCGGGGCGCATGGCCTGGCTGAACATCAACCGCGACGCGGCCGGGCGGCTGGGCATCAGCATGTCGGACATCGACAACGCCCTGTACGACGCTCTGGGCCAGCGCCTGATTTCCACCATCTTCACCCAGACCAACCAGTACAAGGTGGTGCTGGAAGTGGCCCCGCGCTTCCGTCTGGGCCCGGCCGCCATTGAGAATATCCATGTGCGCGGCTCCACGGGCGATCCCGTGCCCCTGACCAGCATCGCCACTCTGGAGGAACGCCCGGCCCAGCTTTCCGTGGCGCGCCAGGGTCAGTTCCCGGTGGCCACCATCTCCTTCAACGTGGCCCATGACTCCTCGCTGGGCGCGGCCGTGAACGCGGTTCTGGCCGTGGAAAAGGAGCTGGGCCTGCCCCCGGCCCTGCGCACCCAGTTCCAGGGCGCGGCCCAGGCCTTTTTGTCCTCCACGGACAACCAGATCTGGCTGATCCTGGCGGCCATCGTGACCATGTATATAGTGCTGGGCGTGCTCTATGAGAGCTACATCCACCCGGTGACCATCCTTTCCACCCTGCCCTCGGCCGGAGTAGGGGCCCTGCTGGCCCTGATGCTGGCGGACATGGAACTGGGCGTGGTGGGCATTATCGGCATTATCCTGCTCATCGGCATCGTCAAGAAAAACGCCATCATGATGATCGACTTCGCCCTGGAGGCCGAGCGCAAGGAGGGCAAGCCGCCTCTGGCGGCCATCCGCCAGGCCTGCCTGCTGCGCCTGCGGCCCATTCTGATGACCACCATGGCCGCCCTGCTGGGGGCCCTGCCCCTGATGATCGGCTGGGGCATGGGCGCGGAGCTGCGGCGCCCCCTGGGCGTGACCATGGTGGGCGGCCTGGTCGTCAGCCAGGTGCTGACCCTGTTCACCACGCCGGTGATCTATCTCTGGTTCGACCGTATGAGCCTGCGCCTGCGCCATACATCCACGCGCGGCACGGAATCCTCGGAGTCCACGGATTCCAGGGAATCGGGAACAGGGGACACGCGGGCGGAGGAGGGCGCATGAGCGCGTCCGGCAAGCCCGGCGCGTCGGACAAAGGCGGCGGGACGGGCACGGAAAGGCGCCGCCGTTTCGGGCCGGAATTCATTCCCCTGAATATTTCCGCGCCCTTTATCCGGCGGCCCGTGGCCACCACACTGCTGACCATCGCCATTGCCCTGGCCGGTATGGTGGCCTTCGGCCTGCTGCCCGTGGCCCCGCTGCCGGAAGTGGACTTTCCCGTGGTGGTGGTGCGCGCGCGCATGCCCGGCGCCAGCCCGGAAACCATGGCCGCCACCGTGGCCACGCCGCTGGAGCGGGCCCTGGGGCGCATCGCCGGGGTCACGGAAATGACCTCCTCCAGCAGCCTGGGTTCCAGCAATGTGATTTTGCAATTTGATCTGGACCGGGATATCGACGGTGCGGCCCGAGACGTGCAGGGGGCCATCAACGCGGCCCGCTCCACCCTGCCGACCATGCCGTCCAACCCATCCTACCGCAAGGTCAATCCCTCGGGCGCGCCGATCATGATTTTGTCCATCACCTCGGACGTGCTGACCCGCGCCCAGTTGTACGACGCGGCTTCCACGGTGCTGGCCCAGAAAATTTCGCAGATTCCCGGCGTGGGCGAAGTGACCGTGGGCGGCGGGGCCCTGCCCGCCGTGCGGGTGGAGGCCATCCCCGACGCCCTGAACCGCGCGGGCGTGAGCATGGAGGACGTGCGCAAATCCCTGGCCGCGGCCAATGCCTTTCTGCCCAAGGGCATGTTGGAAAACGGAGAAAATTTCTGGCTGGTGGGGGCCAACGACCAGTTGCAGAAGGCCGAGGACTACAAACCGCTGATTGTGGCCCAGAAGGACGGCAAAACCATCCGGCTCTCGGATGTGGCGCGCGTGGAAGATTCCTCCCAGGACGTGCGCAACATGGCCGTGGCCAACGGCAAACCGGCCATCCTGCTGATCGTCTTTCGCTCGCCCGGAGCCAACATCATTGAGACCGTGGACCGGGTCAAGGCCATGATCCCGCAACTGCGCTCCTGGCTGCCGGAAAGCGCGGATCTGGAACTGCGCATGGACCGTTCCCTGACCATCCGGGCCTCTTTGCGCGAAGTGGAAAAAAGCCTCATGCTGGCCATGGGCCTGGTGGTGCTGGTGACCTTTCTGTTCCTGCGCAACGCCAGGGCCACCAGCATTCCGGCCGTGGCCGCGCCGGTTTCGCTTATCGCCACTTTCGGGGTCATGTACCTCTGCGGCTACAGTTTGGACAACCTCTCGCTCATGGCGCTCACCGTGTCCACGGGTTTTGTGGTGGACGACGCCATCGTGGTGCTGGAAAACATCGTCCGCCGTCTGGAAATGGGCGAAAGCCCCCTGCGCGCGGCCCTGCGCGGCGCGCGCGAAGTGGGCTTCACCGTGGTGTCCATTTCCATTTCCCTGGTGGCGGTGTTCACGCCCATTCTGTTCATGGGCGGCATTGTGGGCCGTCTGTTCCGCGAGTTTTCCGTGGTGCTCACCACGGCGGTGCTGGTCTCCATGCTGGTTTCCCTGACCACCACGCCCATGATGTGCGCCAAGCTGCTGCGGCCTTTTGACGCGGATCTGGCCCGGCGCAAGGAGCGCCTGCTGCAAGCCCGGGGCGGCTTTCTGAAACCGCTGCGGCAGTGGTGTACCCGCGTTGGGCAGGCCTGGGGGGCCATGCTGGCGGGCATGCAGCGCGGCTACGCGGCCAGCCTGGCCGTGGTGCTGCGCCATCCGCGCCTGACCATGCTTTCCCTGCTTCTGATCATTGCCGGAAATGTCTGGCTGTATATTATAGTGCCCAAGGGCTTTTTCCCCCAGCAGGACACGGGCGTGATCATGGGCGGCATCCGGGCGGACCAGAGCGCTTCCTTTCAGGCCATGCAGACCAAGCTGGCGAAGCTGGTGGACGTGATCCGCGCGGACCCGGCCGTGGAACAGGTTTCGGCCCATATTTCCGGCGGGCGCGGCGGGGGCGGGGTGTTCATCTCGCTCAAGCCTCTGGAAGAGCGCAAAATCGGCGCCCAGGCGGTCATCGGGCGGCTGCGCGGCAAACTCTCGTCCGAACCGGGCCTGCAGATTTTCCTGCAACCGGCCCAGGACATCATGATGGGCGGGCGCAGCGCGCGCTCCCAGTACCAGTATACCCTGCAGGCCGACAATCTGGACGATCTGCGCACCTGGGGCCGCCGCCTCCAGCAGGCCCTGGCGGCCCTGCCCCTGTTCAAGGACGTGGACAGCGACATTGAGGAGCGCGGCCTCCAGACCATGCTCACGGTGAACCGCGACGCTCTGGCCCGCCTGGGCCTGACCATGCGGGATGTGGACGCGGCCCTGAACAATGCCTTCGGGCAGCGCCAGGTGTCCACCATCTACCAGGATAAAAACCAGTACCGCGTGGTGCTGGAATACGGGCCGGACTGGCTGGAAGGCGCGCAGGCTCTGGACAAGGTGCGCCTGCCGGGCAAGGACGGCCTGGTGCCGCTGCTCAGCGTGGCCGGCGTGGGCCCGGCTTTCGCGCCGCTCTCCGTGGCGCATCAGGGCCAGTTCGCCGCCGTGACCATTTCCTTCAATCTGGCTCAGGGGGCCTCCCTTTCCCAGGCCCAGGCGGCCATTGCCGAGGCGCGGGTCAAAATCGGCATGCCCTCCACCATCGTGGGCAGTTTTCAGGGCACGGCCAAGATATTCAGCGACACCATGAGCAGCCAGATCATTCTGATTCTGGCGGCCCTGGCCGCGCTGTACATTGTGCTGGGCGTGCTCTACGAGAGCCTGATCCACCCCCTGACCATCCTTTCCACTATTCCCTCGGCGGGCGGCGGGGCCCTGCTGGCCCTGATGCTTTTCAAGATGGAGTTCAGCGTCATCGCGCTGATCGGCGTGCTTTTGCTGGCGGGCATCGTCAAAAAGAACGCCATCATGATGATCGACTTTGCCCTGGAGGCCTCCCGCACCCGCCATCTGCCGCCGGACAAGGCCATTTACGAAGCCTGCCTGCTGCGCTTCCGGCCGATTATGATGACCACGGCGGCTGCCATTCTCGGCGCGGTGCCCCTGGCCATGGGGCAGGGCGACGGCGCGGAGATCCGCCAGCCTCTGGGCATCACCATTGTGGGCGGCCTGTTGGTCAGCCAGCTGCTGACTCTCTACACCACGCCCGTGGTCTACCTCTGCCTGGACCGCGCCCGCCTGCGCGCGCGGCGCTTCTGGTGGCGGCTGCGCTACGGCAATGCCAGAGCCGCGCGCCTGGCGTTGCTCAGCCGCCGTTCCTGAGTTGATTTATCCCTGATATCCCGTATGGTTTTCAGAAACATGTTATTCCGTCAGATTGGAATACTTGCTTAAATCCTACTTTTGAGCGAAGAAATATACTAGACGGTGCGCGTCCGTCGGAGCCTGCTCCGGCGAAGGAGGCTAAGGCGGCATGTACCAGTGTACATTACGGATCAGAATCTGCGGCGCTGATGCGGAGCTGGAAAATATTCTGCGTTCCGTGCCGCCGCGTGAGCGCTTTGAGCATGTCTTCGTCAGCGGCGGCCCCGGTCCGGACTGCCGTGATCTGGAGCGGGACGACGTCATTTTTCTGAAGGCCGGGCGGATTTCCTGCCTGCCCGAAATACGCGGCGCGGCCAAAGCGGGCGCTCGCATCATCCTTCTGGCCCCTGACCCGGCGGAGGCCGCCGGGCTGCCGGACGGCATCTGGGATCATATCGACGATCTCTGGGCCGGGCCGTGCGGCGCGGCGGCGCTTGCCGCCCGTTTCGGAAGGCTGCTTGACGGCCTGAAGCTGCAACGGGATTCCCGCCTCACGCACTACTATCTGGATGCGGTCATCAACGCCACGCCCTCCCTGATCTGGTTCAAGGACGCGGTGGGCGCGCACCTCAAGGTCAACGACAGTTTTTGCCGGACCGTGGGCAAAAGCAAAGAAGACATTGAAGGGCGGGGCCATTATTATATCTGGGATCTGAAAAAGGAAGAATACGAAAAGGGCGAGTACGTCTGTCTGGAAACAGACACCGTGGTCATGGAAGAGGGCAAGACCCGCGTTTTTGACGAATTCGTCAAGAGCAAGCAGGGCATGCGCCAGTTCAAAACCTGGAAGTCGCCTCTTTTCGACGATGACGGACGGATCATGGGCACAGTGGGCGTGGCCCATGACGTGACCAACCTGGCCACCATGAGCGCCGAGCTGGAGCTGCTGCTGGGCAGCCTGCCTTTTGCCGTGATGATCACCGACGCGGAGGATCACATCGTCAATATCAACGAAAAATTCAAGGAATTTTTCGCGGTGGCCGACAGCGATGTGCTGGGCGGCGATTGCCGGGCATGGCGGGAAAATGCCATGTCCGGAGGCCAGCTGGTCCGGGAGGAAGAGCGCGCGGAACTGCGCTGGAAACTCAACGGCCGGGAGATTGTCCTGGATGTCCAGGAACAGGATATTCTGGATGTTTTTTCCAACAGAATCGGGGCCATCGTAATTTTTCGCGACGTCACGCTGGAGCGGGAGTTCGAGCGGCGGCTGTCGCGCCACGCCAATACCGACGTCCTGACCGGGCTGTACAACCGGCGCTATTTCTATGAGCATGCGCAGCCCGGAGGGACGAACGGGGCTGAAAGCCTGCTTTATGTGGACCTGGACCATTTCAAGAGCGTCAATGACCGCTGGGGGCATCAGGCGGGCGATCAGGCCCTGGTCACGGTGGCGGAGCTTTTGCGCGCCTCCTGTCCCCAGGCCGTGGTGGCTCGCCTGGGCGGCGACGAATTCGCCCTTTACTGGGGCGACCGGCCTCTGGATTTTCTGATCCGCAAGGCGCGGCTCCTGGTGAAACTGGTGCGTGAAGCCTTTCGCTCTTCAGAGGCCTTGCGGCTCATTGCCCCCAGCATCGGCATCGTGCGTTGCGACGAAGCCGGTCTGACCCTGGACGAGTTGATCCGCCGGGCGGATGTGGCCATGTATACGGCCAAGCGCGGCAAACTGGGCTACTGCGTCTACGAACCGGGTCTGGAAAAACGCCCGGACGAAGCCCTTCGGAGCGGCGCGCCGGACGATGAGGGAGCGCATGCGGATTCCTGATTTTGAACTGGAGGTGTTTTTCGGCAAGCATGAATTTTCCGCGCCCCACCTTCTGGCCCAGTCCGACTGCGAGGCCTTGAGCATCGCGGAACTGCTGGCCTTGGAGCCGGACCCGGCCGGAGCGCGCGAGGCCTTTCTGCAAACTCGGCTCGGCTATGCCGAAAATGACGGCAAACCGGAACTCAGGCAGGCCATAGCCCGTCTGTACCGGAATGCGGACAATGACCGGGTGTTGGTGCAGACCGGCGCGCAGGAAGGCATTTTTTCCTGCCTGAATGTGCTGCTGGAAAAGGGCGATCACGTGATCTGCATGTTCCCGGCCTACCAATCCCTGTATGAGGTGGCGCGGGCCGTGGGCTGCGAGCTGTCTTTCTGGCGCTTCCGCCAGACAGGGCAAGGCTGGGCCCTGGATTTCGACACATTGGAATCCCTGCTCCGTCCCCATACCAGGGCCATTGTCGTCAACACTCCCCACAATCCCACGGGCTACGCTCTGAGTGACGCGGAACTGCGCGCGCTCTGCGCCCTTGCGGCCGGGCGCGGCATCCATGTGATCGCCGATGAGGTTTACAAAGGCCTGGAAGACCCGGACGGCTCGGATGAAAACGCCTGGCATGCCCGTCCCGCGATCTGCGAGCTGTATGAGCGGGGCGTTTCCATCGGCGTGCTCTCCAAGGCCTACGGCCTGCCGGGCCTGCGCATCGGCTGGGCCGTCAGCCGCGACCGGGGCCTGCTTACGGCCATGAGCCGCTTCAAAAATTATCTGAGCATCTGTTGCGCCGCGCCCTCGGAGGAGCTGGCCCTGGTGGCCCTGTGCCACGCTCCGGCCATTCTGGCGCGCAACCGGGGCATTGTCCGGGCTAATCTGGCTCTGGCCGACGCTTTTTTCGCCCGGCACGCGGGCCTGTTTACCCACAACCGCCCCCTGGCCGGGCCCATCGGCTTCCACAAAATCCATATCGACGGCCCGATGGAGGGCTTTTGCGAGCGCTTGGCGCGTGAGGCCGGGGTATTGCTCCTGCCCGGCAGCGTCTACGGCATGGACGAACCCTATTTCCGCATGGGCTACGGCCGCCGTAACTTCGGAGAGAATCTGGCGCGGTTCGAGTCTTGGCTGGCCGAAGCCAAACTGGATTGAAGCCCGTGCGTCCCGTGGAACTGGCGCTCAACGCCCGCTATGCCGCACAGCCGGATGCCGCCGTTCCGGTTCCGCCGTCCGCTTTCGGTCCGGCGCGGGCACGTAATGTCCGTGGTTTTCACGCCGGCTTCCCGGAATATAGCCCCACGCCCCTGTGCAGTCTGGCTGGCCTGGCCGCCCGGCTCGGTCTGGGCCGGGTCCTGGTCAAGGACGAATCCCGTCGTTTCGGGCTCAAGGCCTTCAAAGGGTTGGGCGCGTCCTGGGCCGTGGCCCGGATTCTGGCTCGCCGTCTGAATCTGCCGCCGGACGGTCTCAGCCGCGCGGCCCTTTGCGGGCCCGAGGCACGGGACCGGCTGGGAGAGATCACTCTTGTCACGGCCACGGACGGCAATCACGGGCGGGGCCTGGCCTGGGCCGCCCGGCAGTTCGGACAGCGGGCCGTGGTCTTCATGCCCAAAGGCTCGGCCGAGGCCAGGGCGGCGGCCATCCGCACCCTGGGCGCATACTGTGAAATTACGGATCTGGCTTATGACGACGCGGTGCGCCATGCCGCCGCGCATGCGCGGGCTACGGGCGGCGTGCTGGTGCAGGACACGGCCTGGGACGGTTATGAGGAAATCCCGCGCTGGATCATGCAGGGCTACACGACCCTGGCTCTGGAAGCGCGGGAGCAGATGCGCGCCATGGGACTCACGCGGCCCACGCATCTGCTGTTGCAGGCGGGCGTGGGTTCCTTTGCCGCCGCCGTACTGAGTTTTTTCGCCGTTGCCGGCACGGAAGAGGGCGGTCCTGCCCCGCTGGCCGTCATTATGGAGCCGCACAGCGCCGATTGCATTTTCCGCTCCATTCGAAGTGAGGACGGCCGCGCCCATGCCGCGGCCGGGGAGATGCGCACCATCATGGCCGGTCTGGCCTGCGGCGAGCCCAGCAGCCTGGCCTGGGGGATTCTGCGGGAGCACGCTTTCGCGGCAGTGGCCTGTCCGGACGGCCTGGCGGCCAACGGCATGCGCATGCTGGCCGCGCCCCTGCCCGGCGATCCGGCGTTGGTTTCCGGCGAATCCGGAGCCGTGGGCGTGGGCCTGCTGGATTATCTGGCGCGCGCGCCGGAGGCGGCCGCCATGCGTTCGGCTCTGGGCTTGAACGAATCCTCGGTGGTGCTGCTGATCAGCACCGAGGGCGACACCGAACCGGACATGTACCGGCGGGTGGTCCAGGATGGCGCTTGCGCCTTTGATTTTCAGAGCCGTTAGAGCATTCCAAAGGTAATCTGCTCTACGACTCGGTGACCTGCCTTTAACAACGGATTGCCCCGCGCGGAACCATACCATCCGCGCGGGGCAATCCGCTTCAAGCCTGAACGGCTTCAACAGTCCGGCACGTGCGCCGGGCGGCCCGCCTGAACCGCGTCCAGATAATCGGCCCAGGCTTCGCCCACGGCGACAAGCCGCTCCTTGGGCAGGCGCGCGCTGTCGTAGAGAATCAGCACCGAGCCGCTGACGGTATTGAAGTCCACGGAAAGCACACCGTCAATGGCGGCCAGTTTTTCCCTGGCCGTGGCGGCCACGGCTTCACGGCGCAGGGCCGGGTGACGGATGCGTACCCGGCCGTCCGAAAAACTGGTCACGTATTTGAGCAGGCGCAGGCTGTTCAGCATGGGCTGTCCTCCACAGGGGCAACGGCTTCGGTGCTCCGCAGGTGCGGGCGCATGGCGTTGAGCGACACGCCCAAGGTGGTCAGGTTATGCAGCAGGGCCGAGACGCCGGGCTGCAAGAGCATGAACAGGCCGCCCGCCAAAAAGAGGCTGTTCAGGGTCAGGGTGGCCGCGAAGTTCACGTGGATGCGGCGCAGGGTGCTGCGGGCCAGCCGCCGCGCGTCGATGAGCCCGCCTAGATCCGGCCTGGTCAGCAGCACATTGGCAACTTCCCGCGCCAGATCCGTGCCGTCGATCATGGCCACGCCCACATGGGAGGCCGAAAGGGCCGGGGCGTCGTTGATGCCGTCGCCCACCATGAGCACCTTGCAGCCGTCGGCCGTCAGTTCCTGCACCACCTTGGCCTTGTCCGTGGGCAGGACCTGGGCGCGGAATTCCGTAATGCCCGCTCGCTCGGCCACGGCCCGTGCCGTGCGCTCATCGTCGCCGGTGAGCATCAGCACGCGTTTGAAGCCCATGCCGCGCAGGGTTTCCACCACTCCGGCGGCCTCGGGGCGCAACGGGTCTTCAATGGCCAGAATGCCGGCCAGTTTGCCGTCCTCGGCCAGATAGAGCAGGGAACGTCCTTGAGCCGCCTGGCAGGCGATCTCCGCCTCCATAGGCGAGACGTCCACGCCCTCGTCGTGCTCAATATAGTGGCGGCTGCCCACCCGCAGCTTTCTGCCGTACAGGGAGGACGCCACGCCGTGGGCCACCACGTATTCCACCTGGGCGTGCTCTTCCTCATGCTGGAGGCCCTCTTCCTGGGCCTTGCGCACCACGGCGCGGGCCACAGGATGGGGAAAATGTTCTTCCAGGCAGGCCATGATCCGCAGGACCTCGTCCCGCTCATGCCCGGCGGCGGGAATGACCGCAACCACCTTGGGGGTGGCGTTGGTCAGCGTGCCTGTTTTGTCGAAAACCAGGGTATCCGCATCGCTCAGGGCTTCCAGATAGCGACCGCCCTTGATAGCCATGCCGTGGCGCGCCCCCTCGCGCATGGCGGCCAGCACGGCCAGGGGCGTGGCCAGTTTGAGCGCGCAGGAATAATCCACCAGCAGCACCGAAGCGGCGCGCATGGGATTGCGCGTGATCAGCCAGACCAGTGCCGCCAGGCCGAAGGTAAAGGGCACGGCCAGATCGGCCAGCCGTTCGGTCTTGCCCTGGATGCCGGCCTTGAGCGCCTCGGACTGTTCAATGAAGGTGACCACCTGGCGCAGGCGGGTGCCGTCGCCCACCTGGCTGACCCGGATCACCAGACGACCTTCCTCCACCACGGTTCCGGCAAAGCCCGCCGCGCGCAGCTCCGTCATGCGGTTCTGCGCGGCGGTGTAGATCAGCTCCGCCTTGCTGTCCAGCTCCTTCTGCCGGAGGTTGCGGCGCACAACGGTCAGCGACGTGACCGCCACCGCAGACAGCAGCGCCAGCACGGCGACCACGACCAGCACCTCGGTCAGCGTAAAGCCGCCGCGGGCGCGGGAATATGCACTTTTGCGTTCTGAGTGCTTCATAGATCCCTGTTTTTTGCTCTGATTTATCCGTTTTTCAGCTCATAGAAGGTCACGCTGCACGTCACCTGCACGCCCTTGTCCGAATCCTCCGGCAGGCTGACGGAGAGGTCGGAAATTTGATTCACGTTCGCGCTGTCATGCAGCGCCGTGAGGATGCCGCGCGCGGCGGCGTAATTTTTCGCGGAAAATTGCAGACTCAGCGGGCGGCGGACGATATAGCCGCCGTCCAGCATATCCACCGTGCCGAAATTGAGCGTATACTCCGTCGATGCCGCAAGAATGTGGTTCAGCTCCACCAGCAGCCCTTCGGCGTTGTCATACGCTGGGAGCGGCACTGCCTCGCCGCTTTCATGGATGACCTCCAGCTCCTGCTCCATCTGCCGGAGCTGCACGAGCTGCGCGGTGCCCTGCAGCATCGCGTCCTGCTCCGATGAAGCAAGCTGCGTGTAATTATCAATGCTCTCGTTGATCGGCTCGAGCAGCAGCTTAAAATAGCCCACGCCGATCAGCAGCAGCGCCAGTAAAATCAGATCCGCAAATATTCCAACATTTCCACTCATTGGTGATCACCTCACATAGGGCACTCGCCCCGTCACACCTTACGGCAGATACAGGCTTGCGGCGGTACTGCCCGCCAGCACAGCCGAGCCGTCGCTCCGCATCAGCACCTCCCGTGCCTGGCTGACCTCCTCCAGGTCGGCCACCGGGAGCAGCTGCTTATCATAGATCGTCAGATGGTCGCTGCACAGCACAGCCACGTATCGTCCCGCGGCGGACAGGCTGCTGACCTCGGCGTCCAGCTCCAGCGATGCCAACTCCTGACCCTCGCTGTTCACCGTCACCACTCGATGCTGCGTGCCGGTACGGTACCGACCCAGCAGCAGAGCGGCATAGCCGTCACCGCTGATGCTGACCCGCCGCAGATAGTCTCCGCCGTAATCATAGGCGGCAGTCATCACGCCGCTGCCGTCAATGAAGCACAACTGCTCCTCCGTCACGGCGCAGAATCCGGTTCCCGCAGCCATCAGATCATAGACCACGCTGCCCCGCAGGGTGCAGCGTCCGGCCTCCTGATCACTGTTCACCCGGTAGAAGATCACATAGCTGGCAAACGTGCCGTTTTCCTGCCCCATGGTCACCGCCGCCAAGGTACGGCTGTCGGCGGACAGCGCCGCCGTCATCACAAAGCGGTCCGACGACTTGAAGGCGAACACCGCTTCTCCGTCGCCGTCATAGACCCGTACCGCGGCCTTGCAGCCGCTTTCACTGCACACCACAGTCAGCCAGCCCTTGGTATTCAACGATGCACTGAGCACCTCTCCGGCGCAGTCCAGTGTGTACATCAGGCCCTTATCCGACAGGACGTATACCGCCGTTCCGCCCACGTCATAGGCTGCGGCACGTCCGCCGCCGACGGACAACGCCGGTGATTGGAACTTCACCGCCTCGTCATACAGCGTCTTGTTCTGCTCATCCAGCACCGTCAGTTGGTGCATGGACACAGACACAAGGCTGCCCTCCAGCGAGGCAAAATGACCCGACTGGTCGCTGCTGTAACGATACAGCTGGGCACAGCCGTTTTCATCCTTCACCGCCTTGGCGTAGATGACCTTGCGGCGCAGACCATCAAAACCGCTGCGGTCCAGCAGCACCGCTGCCGTCACCGCCGCTACCGCCAATACCGCCACGATCAGCAGTACCAGCAGCGGCTTCCGGCTGCGCTTGGCCACACGCCGGGGATGCTCCTCCTGGACGTCGCCCAGGGTAAACTCTTTCCAGTTGTTGGTGTTGTTATCCATTCAACCGTTCATCCTCATACCATACTCGCGTGAGATACAGCCCTCCCGGCGGCGCCGTGGGCCCCGCCAGCGTCCGGTTGCCCGAATTCAGTATCTCCGGGATGTCCTCCGGCATCAGCTTCCCCTCCGCCGCGTACAGCACCGTGCCGGTAATGGCACGTACCATATTATACAAGAAACCGTCCGCGCATACCTTCAGCTCCAGCAGTTCCCCATTCCGCGTCACACGGCAGTAGTGGATAGTCCGCACGGTGCTCCGCACGTTGGTCCCCACACTCCGCACAGCGGCGAAATCGTGGGTCCCCTCGAACATCCGGGCCGCCCGGTCCATCAAGTCCTCATCCAGCTTCTTGGGATAGAAATACGCCCGGTGAACGTAAAAGGGGTTTTTGATCCGGGAGTTGTAGATACGGTAGGTATACTCCTTTTGGATGCACGACCCAATGGCGTTAAAGTCATCGGCTACCTCATAGGCCGCCTTTACCACAATATCCTCCGGGATATGGGTATTCACCGCAAAGGGCAGGCGATCCACCGGTATCCGCGACTCTGTACGGAAATTGGCCACATAGTGCTCCGCGTGGACGCCGGCATCCGTGCGGCCGCAGCCGATGACCTTCACCGGATGGCCGCACACCATAGACAAGCCCTTTTCCAGCGTCTGCGCCACAGAGACCTCCGTCTTCTGCACCTGCCAGCCGTGATAGGCGGTGCCGTTGTACATCAATACCAGCGCGATATTCCGCATAGGCCCCGCCTCCTCTCACTCAAAAGCCAAGCTTTTTCAAAACGATAATGCCTGCCGTCAGCGCCAGAAACGCCGCCAGCACCAGCCAGTCCGCCGCCTTATACCGCAGCACCCGCAGGGCTGTACGCCCCTCACCACCGTGGTAACAGCGGCACTCCATAGCCGTAGCCAGTTCATCGGCACGGCGGAACGCACTGATGAACAGCGGCACCAAAATGGGAACCAACGCTTTGGCACGCCGGAAGATATTGCCTGTCTCAAAGTCCGCGCCGCGGGCCTTCTGTGCCGACATGATCTTGTCTGTCTCCTCGATCAGCGTGGGAATGAACCGCAGCGCGATGGACATCATCATGGCCAGCTCGTGGATCGGCAGGCGCAGCTTTTTCAGCGGCCCCAACAGACTCTCCATGCCGTCCGTCAGGGCGATGGGACTGGTGGTGTACGTCATCAAAAATGTGCCCATGATGAGCATCACGATCCGCAGCACCATCTGCACGGCGGCTACAACACCCTCCCAGGTGATGCTCCGCAGCAGCCAAACATCCGCCACCGGCGTACCAGCGGTGAAAAACATATTCATAACGGCCGTGAAGGCCACCACAAAATAGACGGGCTTCAAGCCCTTGGTCAGCGACTTGAATGGTACTCTCGACACCAGCACCGACACCGCCAGCACCACGATCATGATACCATAGGTCAGTACGCTTTTGGCACTGAACAGCGCCACGATGTAGAGGATGACGCACAGCAGCTTTGTCCTGGGGTCCAGTCGGTGTACCGGCGTATCCGCCGGGAAGAACTGTCCCAGTGTGATATCCTTCAGCACGGAGACGCACCCCCCCTCAGCGTCAGCAGCTTCTGCTCCAGCGCCTCCACGGTGTACACCGCCGTGTCAATATCCAACCCCCGCGCCTTCAGCGCGGCGGCCACCTTCGTCACCTGAGGCACATCCAGCCCCACCTGCTCCAGTTCATGAGCCCGGGCAAACACCTGCTTCGGCGTGCCCTCCATATATACCTTTCCGTCGGACAGCACAACGATGCGGTCCACATTTCTGGCGATCTCCTCCATGCTGTGGCTCACCAGCACCACCGCCGCGCCCTTGGCGCGGTGATAGGCCTGTATCTGTGCCAGTATGGTGTCCCGCCCCTGGGGATCCAGTCCCGCCGTGGGCTCGTCCAACACCAGCACCTTCGGTTCCATGGCGATGACGCCCGCGATAGCCACACGGCGCTTCTGTCCACCGGAGAGCTCAAAGGGCGACTTGTCCAGCAGCGTCTCGTGCAGTCCCACAAAGGCCGCCGCGTCCCGCACCCGCCGGTCGATCTCCTCCGCATCCAGGCCCATGTTCTTCGGTCCAAAGGCGATGTCCTTATACACCGTCTCCTCGAACAGCTGGTATTCCGGGTACTGGAACACCAACCCCACCTTGAAGCGTACGTCCCGTATTTTCTTCGGATCCGCCCAGATATCCTTCCCCTCCAGGAGAATACGCCCGGACGTGGGCTGCAAAAGCCCGTTCAGATGCTGTATCAGCGTGGATTTACCGGACCCGGTGTGTCCGATCACGCCCAAGAACTCCCCTGCGCCCACAGTCATGCTCAGCCCCTCCACGGCGCTGCGCTGGAACGGTGTCCCCGCTGAATAGGTGTGGGTCAGGTCCTCTATCTGCAAAATCGGTTCCAATGTTACTTCCCTTCCGCCTCGCCGAAAGCGCGGCAAATGGTATCGGCGCACTCGTCTACCGTCAGGTTTTCCAGCGGCACATCTACTCCGTCCCGCCGCAGCCGATACAGCAATTCCACCGTATCCGGCGCCGCCAGGCCCAGCTCATGCAGGCGCTCCACCTGCGAGAACACCTGCCGCGGCGTACCGTCCATCGCTACCTCGCCGTCGTTCATCACGATCACTCGGTCTGCACGCTCCGCCTCGACCATGTGATGGGTGATAAGCACCACGGTAATACCCTGCTCCCGGTTCAGCCGCAGCACGGTGTCGATGACCTCACGCCGTCCCGCCGGGTCCAGCATAGCCGTGGCCTCGTCCAGCACGATGCACTCCGGCTCCATGGCCAGAATACCCGCAATGGCGATGCGCTGCTTCTGCCCGCCGGAGAGCAGGTGCGGTGCGTGGCTGGCGAATTGCTCCATGCCCACCGCCGCCAGCGCGTCGTCCACCCGCCGGCGTATCTCCGCCGTAGGCACACCCAGGTTCTCCGGGCCGAAGGCTACATCCTCCTCCACCACGTTGGCCACGATCTGGTTGTCCGGGTTCTGGAACACCATCCCCGTCCGCCGCCGTATCTCCAGCAGCAGCTTCTCGTCCCGCGTGTCCATTCCGTCCACATACACGGCACCGCCGCACGGCAGCAGCACCGCGTTCAAATGCTTGGCAAAGGTGGACTTGCCGGAGCCGTTGTGGCCCAGCACCACCGTAAAGCTGCCCTTTTCGATCTGTACCGATACATCCCGCAGGGCCGGAGGATTTGTCTCCCCCTCCGGTGCAGGGTACGTATAGGTCAGGTCCCTTGTCTCTATCATCACTGCCATACGCAATTACTTCCGTTCTCGTTTACTCGGAAAACCATCTTCCCGTGGCGCCGCAGGGCAGCGCCATGCCGCTTTCCGTGCAGGGCAGGCCCAGCTCGTCCCATGTGACCGTGCCGCCGAATTTCCGCCCTACCAGCATCTGCAATATGTACCCCAGCACCGACGGCGCCAACCCCGTGGTATAGCTGTTCAATACCACGAACAGCGGCTTGTCCGACAGCACCCGGCTGCACAGCTCCACAAAGGGATACAGATTGTCTTCTAACTTCCACACCTCGCCGCCGGGCCCGCGCCCGTAGGAGGGCGGATCCATGATAATGGCGTCATAGGTCTTACCCCGACGTATCTCACGCTCCACGAACTTGGCGCAGTCGTCCACAATCCAGCGGATGGGCGCTTCGCCCAGGCCGGATAGACGGGCGTTCTCCTTACCCCAGGCCACCATACCCTTGGCCGCGTCCACATGGCACACAGAAGCCCCGGCCCTCGCACAGGCTACCGTAGCCCCGCCGGTATAGGCAAACAGGTTCAGCACCCGGATAGACCTTCCGGCATGCCGTATCTTGTCCATGGCGAAATCCCAATTTACCGCCTGCTCAGGGAACAATCCCGTATGCTTGAAGTTCATGGGCTTCACCTGAAATGTCAGATCTTTGTAATGTACCTGCCAGCTTTCCGGCAGCTTGCCTTTATCCCAATGACCGCCGCCGGTAGAAGACCGGGAATAGCGTCCCGTGGCGCCGCGCCACAGCCGCGTGGTCTTATCCGTCTCCCAGATCGCCTGGGGATCGGGGCGCACCAATACCTGCCGGTCCCAGCGCTCCAGCTTTTCGCCGCCGCCGCAGTCCAGCAGCTCATAATCCTTCCAATCCTTCGCGATCCACATACAGACGGACCCTCCCCATAATAAATCAGTTTATTATACAATAGAAGTCCCCCATCGTCAACGCCGCAACTGTAAACATTTTTCGCCAACATTTTTTGCCGCGCTGCCCGTTGTGGCCGCGGGCAAAGTGTGGTATACTGCATATACCATACGCAAGGAGGTCTATATGGAAAAGAACACACCCAAACAGCTGGCCCCCGTCAACGGTACCCCCTTTGATTACCTCCGCTGGCGCGGCGACCTGACCTTTGCCCGTGACGGCTTCAACGAGGTGGACAACCTGGTGCTGTGCATCCTCTCCTATATCAACTTCCGCCGCATCGACGCGGTCCATACCAAGGACCCCGCCGCGGCGCCCACCCTGGCCCAGGTCGCACCCATGCTCACTGACAAGGATGACCAGCTGGGCCTCTCCGAGCTCAGCTATCTCCCCCTGCTGCGTCTGGCGGCACAGACCGAACGCTTCCGGGACCTGCGCCTGTTCGGCTACACCCACGAATATGACGAACAGAGCGCCAAGCAGTTCGACGCACTCTCCTTCCTGGTGCCCGACGGCACATTGTTTGTGGCCTTCATGGGCACCGACACCTCTCTGGCCGGCTGGAAAGAGGACTTCAACATGAGCTTTCTCTCCGCCGTCCCCGCCCAGACGCGCGCCGTGTCCTACGCTACAGAGATGGCGTCCCTCTGCCCCGCCCTGCCCCTGCGTATCGGCGGCCACAGCAAGGGCGGCAATCTGGCCGCCTGGGCGGCAATCTATCTGCCTGCCGAGCTGCAGAAGGACCGCCTGCTGTCCGCCTATAACAACGATGGCCCCGGCTTCGCCCGGGATATGCTGGACACCCCGGAATACCGCCGGGTGGCCGATAAGCTGCACACCTATATCCCAGAGTCCTCCATCGTAGGCGTCCTGCTGGAACACGCCGAGGACTACGCCGTTATCGACAGCGCCAACCGTTCCATCATGCAGCACGAGCCCCTGTCCTGGAGCGTGGTGGGCACCCGCTTTGTCCACCTGGGCCAGCGTTCCCAGATGGGCAGGCTCTCCGACGATGTGCTCCGGGAGTGGATCGGCTCCATGACCCCCGCCGAGCGCGAGCAGTTCACCGACGCGCTGTTTGACGTACTCTCTCTGTCCGGCAAAGCCCGGACGCTGGATGACCTCCGCAGCGGCGGTCTGGCCGGCGGCGCGGCGCTGCTGAAGCAGTACGCCGGCGCGGACGAGGAGAAAAAGAAGATCATCGCCGAGATATTCCGCCGCCTGGCCGTGGACGTGAAGGACGAGCTGAAAAAGGCCGCCGGCGAGGGGCTTGAAGGCGTGAAAAAGGCCGCCGGCGAGGGTCTGGAGGGCGTCAAGACCGTCCTGACCAACCTGACCAAGGGTGAAAAATAAAAGCGCAGCCGCCCGCAGGCACAGCCCTCGCCCCCGCAAATGTCAAAAAAAGAAAGCCCTCAGGCCACATCTTCATAAGTACAAATTGTGGCACAAGGGCGGCTGATGCGAAATGCCCCGTCGCAGGGATTTCCTGCGGCGGGGCATTTTTGACATCTTTAGGCAAAGAAATAAAACCACAGCTCTAACAAGGGAACGAAAAAATCTTTAACACGAGTAAAACCTCCTATTGCAATATGCTGGTAAAAGCTTGCTGGCCGTTTTACTAGAGCAATAGGAGGTTTAATGCGTTTTAAGAAAGATGAATACAAAAATTCCGCAAAGTAAACTAACTTTGCGGAACTCGCAGCTCATAAACGTTGCATGAGCGCACTACCCATCAGTTGTGTTGGTATAAACGTTTCTTGTACAGGTAAAAAGCAGATATTTTGTACGGCCTGTGACTTATGGGCTAATGATGGGTGATGGTACAGATTCAAAGTCGTCTTAATATCTGAGTGTCCGAGCATTTCGCTCACACTTTTCACATCTATTCCCCGTTCAACACAGCGAGTTGCATAGGTGTGGCGCAGAATGTGAAAATTTCGATAGTGAACTCCGCATTCCTTCAAAAACAGCTTGTACTGGTATTGACAGGTACGAGGGGCCATAGGTGCGTCCGTGCCTGTCATCAAAAAACTATCTATTGAATTAGAAAGACGCACTTGTTTCAGCAACGCTAACATATCTGCAGGAATGGGTATCCGTCGTAGGGATGATAAACTTTTAGGGGGCTGGATCACCAGTTTGCCTACTCCATCTACGGTCAATCTCTGTACTGTGCGCTGGACAGAAATTACTCCCGACGAAAAGTCAATGTCAGACCACCGTAGTGCACACAACTCTCCTAAACGCAAACCACTGTTCAATGTCAGCAAAATAGCTATTCCTAGAATACTCGGTACATCGAGTACTCTATTGGCAATGGAGTTTATCTCTGCATCTGAAAAGATTTCCGGCATATTTTGCCGATACTTCGGGAGTTTTGCGCCATGTGCAGGACTGCTGCAATTGAATGTAGTCTCTGCATACTTTAAAACGCCCTTCAATAATGTGCCTATATCTTTCAACGTCTTCTGTGACAGCTCGCTATCTATCTGTTTTTGCTGCAAAAAAGATGTGAATGCTTTTGTTGATAACTGATCTACACATACACGGCCCAACGATGGGAGAATATGCTTTCGCAGCATCTGCTCATAGCGCAGGTAAGATGAGAGCTTTATAGTGTTTTCCTTTTCGGCCAAGAAGCCTGTTACGGCCTCTTGGATAGTGACCACACCTCTTTGCTGAATGGCATTCTTCTCAGTTTTAGGATAACCCCTGTAGCGTGAATCATTGCTCCTAATAATTATCTGTTCTGAGTTTTTGGCCTTAGATGCCTTGCGGATGTAGATGCCTCTTTGCGACCACTGCCGTGTTCCTGCATTACAATACTCTCTTTTGCAATGCTGCATAGTCATCCTCCTTTGCCTATCAATCTCAAATTTGTCTACAATATTCGAATGTTGGAGAACTTCCATTAATCAATCGATTATTGCACTTTCCTGTTGACTTCTGCCAATAAGTGTAGTACTTTTATATCACAAGATGCTCCGCAAAGTTAGTTTACTTTGCGGAAGTGCGGCAGGAAGGCCATTACATTTCTGTATTATGCCTTAATATACCCTGCTGATACACATAAAAACTTCATAGGCCCTGGGATGTCTTACAGCGGTTATCCGAACTGCGTTCTGTGCGCGGTCAGGTAATTGCATAAAAGGAACGGGAATAATAATCCCACGCGAACGGCACCGTGGGCGCAAGAATGCACCAAAACAGCAGTAGCTGTTGGACGAAAGTCCGCCATTGAGGGATGCCCCTTGAGAAGGTAGGTAGCAAACGAGGAGCAGCAGCTCCGTGGCGCGAGGCGGGAGACTTGTATGATTAGGGCCATTAGCGGTGGGCGGATTCTCCACGCGTTGTGACAGGAGTGCTTGTTGTGACAGCTATCATAGTTTGTTTACGCACTTCTATTTTGGGTGCTTGCCGCTTTTTTCAGTTTAGCTGAAAGAGGCGGCATTTGTCATTATTGAGGGGGAAAATATGTCAAACAGAGATCCACGCCAACGATTTGACTATCAAAATTGGTTAAATAGTCAGGTCGCCGAACGAGCTAAAGCCTCGCTGACAGCGCGGGATGCAGCGTTCGCCGAGAACAATGCCGGGGTGACTCGTGCGGCCCTAACGCAGTATCTAAATGTATGTGCCGCTGCGCTGGGGCATAGTCCCAGCCCCACAGAGATCGACGGTGGTGCGTTTATCGAGCAGCGATTCGGCAGCTGGGATAATGCCATGACAGCCGCAGGATTGCCCCGGCCAAAAACCACACCTAAACTTAACAACACACTGCGTTACCGCATGGAAAAAGAAAAGCTGCTGCCGCTGTTTCTGGCGGGCGCGTTCTATCTGCTGATGAACACGGTGGTCGAGGTCGTTTTCGACCGGCTGAACAAGCGCATGGACTATTACAGGGGGTAAGGCAATGAGCGATTTGATTCTTTCCGCCAGCGGCGTGCGCAAGCGCTTTGACGGCCGCGATATCCTCAAGGGCGTGTCCCTGTCCCTGCAAAAGGGCGATGTGGTAGCCATCATCGGCCGCTCGGGCTCGGGAAAAAGCACCTTTCTGCGCTGCCTGGCGGAGCTGGAGCGCATCGACGCGGGACGCATTGAAATCGGCGGTGAAGCCATGGTGGATACCGAGAAAAAAGGCTATGAGCCCGAAAGCCGCCTGCGCGTCATCCGCCGCCGCATGGGCTATGTATTCCAGGATTTTAACCTGTTCCCCCACTTTACGGTGCTGCGCAATATCACCGATGCGCAGCGCTGCGTGCTGGGCCGCAGCCGCAAGGAGGCAGAGCAGCGTGCGCGGGCGCTGCTTGCCCGCATGGGGCTGTCCGACAAGGCCGATACCTACCCGTGCTTCCTGTCCGGCGGCCAGCAGCAGCGCGTGGCCATCGCCCGGGCGCTGGCGCTGGATCCCGATATCCTGTGCTTTGACGAGCCGACCAGCGCGCTGGATCCCGAGCTTACGCAGGAGGTGCTCTCCGTCATCCGCGATCTGGCGGCGGAGGGGCATACGATGATCGTGGTTACGCATGAAATGTCCTTTGCCCGCGAGGTGGCCGGGCGCATCCTGTACATGGCCGAGGGCGAGATCCTGTGCGAGGGCACGCCTGCCCAGGTGTTTGCCGACGCGCGCGTGCGCGCCTTCGCCGGGGACGACGCGTAGCCTTGCTTTTCAGGAATGGGCGCAAACGGTTTTGCGCGCAAACGGCTTTGCGCGTTTTTTACCCTTGCAATATGGTCAAAACTGTGCTATACTTCCCTTTGTGGCTCATGGTTGCGCGCCATGAATCCCATAAGCATGCGCAGAAGAGGTGAAAATCATGAAGGAAGGCATCCATCCCAAGTACGGCGAAGCAGTCGTCCGCTGCGTATGCGGCGAGACC